>Ga0207048_10177_pt1 | contig 20827 bp, 11 predicted proteins | sample Alteio_BWMinCont_65_FD_153301 | JGI IMG/M metagenome (GOLD analysis project Ga0207048, IMG submission 153301) | Enriched cells from forest soil in Barre Woods Harvard Forest LTER site, Petersham, Massachusetts, United States -... | ecosystem: Environmental > Terrestrial > Soil > Temperate forest >...
CGCCGATGCAGCTGCACAGCTTGTCGAGAGAGTCGGGGGCACGGTGGTCGGCTGTGCGTTTCTTATCGAGTTAGCCTCGCTTGGGGGACGCGAAAAAATGGACCACTACCCGCTCTTCTCGTTAATGACGTTTGACTAATATTCGGTTATGTAATTAATGGCGAGAGGCGCTGGGGACATAATGCCGGAAATAGAATTGTCCCGCGAAGAGCAGTTGCGCTACGGGCGGCATATTATCCTACCGCAGATAGGCGAAGCAGGGCAGAAAAAATTGAAAGCGGCTCGCGCGCTCATCATCGGCGCGGGTGGGCTGGGCTCGCCGCTTGCATTGTATCTTGCGGCGGCGGGAGTCGGCACAATCGGCATCGTTGATTTCGACACGGTTGACGCGTCGAATCTTCATCGGCAGATTCTCCACACGACGCAAAGCATCGGTATTTCAAAACTCCTCTCGGCAAGCCAACGCATTCACGATATCAATCCGAACGTTAACGTCGAACTCCATGAGACGCGGCTGACTTCCAAGAACGCTTTGGACGTTCTGAAAAATTTTGACATCGTTGCGGACGGGACGGATAATTTTCCGACGCGGTATTTGGTGAATGACGCATGCGTGTTGCTTGGCAAGCCGAATATTTACGGAAGCATTTTTCGTTTTGAGGGGCAGGCGTCTGTATTTTATGCGAACAAAGGACCGTGTTATCGCTGTCTCTTCCCTGAGCCGCCATTACCGGGTGACGTTCAAAACTGCGCCGAAGGAGGCGTTCTCGGCGTGCTGCCAGGAATCATCGGAACCATTCAGGCGAATGAAACAATCAAGATATTGCTCGGCATCGGCGAGCCGCTCATCGGGCGGCTGCTGTTATTCGACGCGCTGGCAATGCAATTCCGCGAGCTGCAACTGAAAAAAAATCCAGAGTGCCCCGCCTGCGGCAAAAATCCGACTGTTACACACTTAATTGATTACGACTATTTTTGCGGAGTACAAACAAACTTACATACAACAATGAACAATGAAATAACACCTTTGGAATTGAAAAAAAAATTAGACGCGGGCGAGAATGTTCTGATTCTTGATGTGCGTGAATCGAACGAATACGCGGCAGTGAACATTAGCGGCACGCTCATACCGCTCGGACAACTCCCACAACGCTATAGCGAGCTAGACCCAGCGCAAGAAATTGTCGTGCATTGCCACCATGGCGGGCGCTCCATGCGCGCCGTGCAATTCCTTCAGCAAAAGGGTTTCACGAACGTCAAAAACCTGACCGGTGGCATTGATCGCTGGGCGGTGGAGGTGAATACGGAATTGAAGCGGTACTAAAGAAAAGTAAGTTCATATTTCTGCCCGCTGACGTAACTTATTTTACCACCGTATTCTTCAGCTTACCGATATGCTCTATTTCGAGTTCCATCACGTCACCGGGTTTCAACTGGCGGTCTAACTCCGCGCCGCAGCCGCCGCCGACGGTGCCGCTTCCCCATATCTCTCCGGGATAGATCGTCTCGCCGTTGGAAGTGAACTCGATCATCTTCTCGAACGAGTGCTGCATTCCCTTGGAATTATTGTCAGACCACAATTCGCCGTTTATCTTTGCCGTCATGTGCAGATTATAGGCGTCCGGCACTTCGTCTTTCGTGATGATCCACGGACCGATTGACGTCGCGAAATCCTTTCCTTTTGCGGGACCCATGCGCGCCGCCATTTCCCTGCGCTGGATGTCGCGCGCGGAAAAATCGTTCATCACTGTATATCCGAAAATATAATCGTGCGCCTTGTCCAACGGCACATTGCTTCCCTGCCGCCCGATGACGCATGCAAGTTCCAATTCGTAATCGAACGCCTCGGTGTAGGAGGGCCACCGAACGGTCTCACCCGTACCGATGACGGAATTTGGGTTTTGCTTGTAATGAACGGGAATCTCGTACCACGATTGCGGCACGGTGTCGTTGCGCTTTTTGAACATGGTGCTGACGTGCTGCTCGAACGTGTAATAATCACGAAGCATCGCAGGGCGCGGCAGCGGCGATTTCAATTTCACGTCGCTCATGTTGTAGACAATCGTTTCGCCGCGCGCGCCTTTCGGACTGGCGCCGCTCTTCATGTTCGCGACAATGACGCTGACCGCACCGCGCGCATGCTCCAGCGCAAAATCTCCGCCTTGAATGAACTCCAGCATCGTTGCAGGGGCAAGGGCGTCGGCAAGACGATAGGGCTGCACCTCGCCTTTTTCCCCGTATCGCCATGCCACGGCAAAATTGATGTCAATGATCTGCGTGTCATTATTCACGACGGCACCGGCGCGCTGTATTCTGCCAATGGGCGTTTCAATCTCGAACGTGCAAAGTTTCATATATGGTTATGAGAGTAAAAGAAATATTAAGTACTAAAGATTACGAAAATATGGAGAAATCTACCGCTTATAAAAAGCAACGCCCAGCCGGATGGCTGGGCGAGTTGGACTTTATAGCTAAACCAAATCTTTTTACAGATTTCCCCGTTTTTCTTGTTCGCGCTCGATTGATTCAAATAGCGCCTTGAAATTTCCTTTACCGAAACTTCGTCCGCCTCGGCGCTGGATGATTTCAAAAAACAACGTCGGACGGTCTTCAACGGGTTTCGTGAATATCTGCAGCATATAGCCGAACTCGTCGCGGTCGACGAGAATATTCAACCGCCGCAACTCGGAAATCGGTTCGGAAATTTTTCCAACGCGCTCATTCAACGCTTCGTAGTATGAATCAGGAACGGATAAGAATTCAACGCCTTGCTCTTTCAACAGTCCGACCGTTTCAAGGATGTCGCCCGTGAGCAGTGCGATATGCTGCACACCGGGGGAGCCGTACCAGTCAATATATTCTTCAATCTGCGATTTTTTCTTCCCGTGCGCGGGCTCGTTGAGCGGGAATTTGATTACTTCGTTCCCGTTCGCAACAACTTTGGACATAAGCGCGGAATATTCCGTTGATATGTCTTTATCATCAAATGAAACAAATAGATGAAATCCCATCACGCGCGAGTACCACTCAACCCATGTATCCATTTCATTCCACCCCACGTTCCCGACGACGTGGTCAACCGATACAAGACCGGTCGGAGCGGCAATAGTATCCTCAGACGCCTGCACAAAATTTGGCAGAAACACCCCGGCGTAATTTTTCCGTTCGACGAACGTATGAATCGTGTCGCCATACGTTGCAATGCTTGCCTTTTTTATCGAGCCGAATTTGTCTTCGATGACTGTCGGCTCTTGCACCGGGCGCGCGCCACGCTTCACCGTTTCGCCGAAGGCGCGTTCCACGTCGTCGACAGTCAATGCAATGTCTTTCACGCCATCGCCGTGGAGCATGATATGCTGGGCAATCGGATGATCGCGCACAAGCGGCGTCGTAAGCACCAATCGTATTTTCCCCTGCTGAAGCATATAGGAAGTGCGATCGCGAAGCCCCGTCTCCAACCCGGCGTATGCAGTAAGCCGGAACCCAAACGCCTTGCGGTAGTAATATGCGCTTTGCTTCGCATTGCCGACGTATAACTCGAGATAATCAATCCCGTTCAATGGCAGAAAATTCACCCGCGAATCTTCTTTTACCGGCGCACGTTCAGTTATTGTATTCATAATTCTGATAGAAAAATTAAAAAAGTCCGTTACAAAATTATATAATGTCACGCAACATAACAATCAAAAAGAGAAAGGCTGCGAATTTATTTTCCGCAGCCTGTTCTCCTATCATGCTTCTTGTGAGGATTGTCTGTTTCTCCACTGTTTTGTCAAATTAAAATTATTGTTATGCTCATAATGCCATTTTGCAGATGTTAGTGCATTAACAGAATTTGCTTCGTCGCGACGTTGCCTGCGCCGTCGCGCAAACGGCAATAATACGCGCCGTTTGGAAGATTATGGGGGGTGAAAATTGCAATGGCATTGTCGTTACGCAGAGTTGCCCGAATCTCACCGCTCAAATCGGCAACAGTTCTTCCTAACGCATCGTACACATCCAACGAAACTGTATTCGGATTTATACCATACGGAACCGAGACATTTATAGCCGTTGAATTTGAAAACGGATTGGGATAGTTCTGCTGTATTCCAATTCTTGCCGGACTTGCCCCATCCCCGCCCGTTTCTCTAACGGATGTAACTTGACTCAGGATAAGCGATTCACTGTCTTTTTCATTCGAGCGGGAGGAGAGTATTATATTATCTGATGATGCATCAAATACAAATGCAAATTTATCCGCAACGAGCGTGTATTTCCCCATTGGCAAATTGCCGATAACAAAATTACCGCCGCCATCCGTGATGGCGTATCCGGCAATCGAAGAAAGCGAATCATTGATAGCATATACAAATGCATGAAGCGATGGAATTAACGAACCCTCAGACGTCATCTCCGTTACATTGCCGCTTATTACGCCCGCACCTTGTAACATAGGTGTAACGCTCATATTGACCTGCACGGGAGAACCGCTGTTTGGCGAAACTGTAAACGGCTGGGCATTCTCCCACAGAATATTTTGCATTAATGAATCCCCAAGCAACGTAACGCCGGAATTACCTCCGTATCCGTAGTATGACGGATTGTATCCCGTATACGGAACAGCCTGAATAATATATTGCATATTCGTATCAGGCGTAAAATTTGAGATCGAAAAAATTCCCTGCTGATTCGATGAAACGGCGTTGAACGGAACGATGCCGCCGCTGTTGTGCGACGTGATCGGCGATGAAGATTTGCTCTCTTCCATAAGAAGGATCAGCGCCTGAACACCTGCGTTTGACTCGTTGAACACTGTCCCGACAATTTGCTGTCCTGAGGTATCCGCCCCCGGAAGATTCCCGTTAAGAGAACTTACATTTCCTCCCGGTGCAATAACCGGCGCATTGAACGGGAGAGCTATTTTTGTTGTATCCTGCTTTCCGATGAATTGAGCTTGATGTCCCGATGCTGTCGCAAGCAATAAATAACTCCTTCCCGAATCTACTTGAATGGAGTAACTTCCGTCGCTTGCAGAGATTGCATACCCAGCAGAATAAATTGAGGGAGCGTTTGCAAAAATATGATTTGCCGCGGATCCTTGATTTTGAAAAAAGTTCTCAACTTCTATCGCCTGAATACTCGCATTCGCAATTGCCGCCCCCGATAAATCACTGAGCGTTCCGCTGACCGTAATTGTGGAATGTTTTTGGACTGTAACAGGTATAGTATACAGGTTCACCGTCTGACCTGAGGCAATAGAAATTGCCTGCGCTGAATCGTAAGAATTGCCGAACGGATACCAAAACTGCGACTCCGGATACCGCAACGGATTGAAATATAATTTGTACGTTCCAGTGTCCAATCCTTCAAACTGCAAGGCTCCTCCCTTGGTTATGCTGAGCGTCCGGGTCTCAAACGTCTTCGTATTAACTATATTCATAAGAACCGTGGCGCCAGTATCGCCGTTTATATTAATCTCCCCCATGACACTACCGCCTCCCTTATGGTACACTTTAATATTAAAGAGAGGCAAATTATACCCAATGGATGCATTCACTTTTTCTTGTGCGCGAACATACACATTTCCAATACCATACGGACAAGAAGTATCCACTGGGACGTTCCATTTCAATATACATTCATTGGTATTATATGGCGTGACCGACAAGCCGCTCGGCATTGATTTGGACCCGCCAAATGGTCCGCCAGTTGCCAATGAAAAATTCAACTGATTGTCATATACATCACATGCATATAGCGTGTCTGAAAATAGGGTACCCGGCACAGGGTAAACCGGAAGGATAGGATAGATAATAACCGCATTCGAGGAGGCATGCGCAGTTATTTGCACGCTGTCGCTCGGCAGGCTGGTTTCTTTTATTTGATCGCCGTCAAAGAGAACAGCCCGGACAAAATACGTATAACTATCACATGCATAGACATGAAAATCAGTATATGTATTATTTACAATTCCATTCGGTCCTAACGTGGTTGTATCAACATGTCCTCTTCCATTATAAGTTGAATAATCATAACGGGTTATTTGATATTGATATTGCGCCCCATTGCTTTCATACCACCGGAGTGTAACGCTCGCATAGTCGAAAGCGGTATCAGCCACCGCAACGAGATTAGTCGGCGTCGGCAGCTGTTGCGCAAGCGCCGATCCGGCAATGCTTGCAACCGCTACAAACAACAAAAATCGGATTATTTTCATATACTACCCTCATTAAAAAAAGAGAATACCCGCCACTGCAATGGTCTGGGAGATAGGATAGATTACCACCGCATTCGCTGCCCCCCTTACTCGCGCTTGGACACAACTGCTTGGCGGGTTCTCTTTTAAAATTGTATTCTTGCTCATTGAGAGCCAATCTATCGACTTTTGTTTCATCATCTAATCCTTTTAAATACAGTACAGATACCGTGCCAAATTAAAATCTCTATTATTTAATTAAAACAGCATATATTATCATGTTCGCCATTATAACAACGTTGTTATTTTGACGAATAGTTATAATAATGACATTACATCATATTTAATTTTTTCATTTTCTGAATAAGAGTCGTCCGATTAATCTGAAGAATTTTCGCAGCTTCAGTCTTGTTTCCTCCTGTTGTTTTTAAAACATTGGCGATATGGCTCCGTAACATGTCGGCAAGTGTAGAATTAGGAGTGAAGCTATTATGAACAATACCGGTCTGCCTTTGTAATTCTTCCGGTTTGAATGCTTTGTTATTATGTGAATATGGAAACTCTGCCGGCAGATTTTTTGACGATAAAACGTCATCCGTGGCAAACACCATCATTCTATGAATCGTGTTTTCAAGTTCTCTTACATTCCCGCGCCACTCTGCATTGATAAACACCCCCATTAATTCTTCGCTGACATTTTTTACGTTCGATTGCAATGATTCACCGAAACGTTTTACAAAAAACTGAGCAAGAAAAGGAATATCGGCGCGGCGCTCCCGCAAGGGAGGAATGTTAATCGGAATAACATTGATTCGATAATATAAATCTTCACGAAACCGTTGTTGCTGCACTTCTTCAATCAATTTTTTATTGGTAGCGGTTATAATCCGCACATTTACTGATCGGGAGGTGGTATCCCCAACCCGGCGAATCTCGCCTTCTTGAACGACGCGCAATAACTTTGCCTGAAACACGGACGCAGTATTCGTTATTTCATCCAGAAATATGGTCCCGCCGTTCGCTTCTTCAAACAATCCGGTCTTATCTTCCGTTGCGCCGGTGAATGACCCTTTTTTATGCCCGAATAATTCGCTGTCGAGTAGTGTTTCGGGAAGCGCGCCGCAATCTACGGCAATGAATTTGCCGGTTTTGCGTTTCCCGTTGAAATGGATTGCCCGGGCGATCAATTCCTTGCCTGTGCCGCTTTCTCCCTCAAGCATAACAGGGGAATCTCCACGAATCGCGCCGCGCATAAGTTCGTATACGCGCTTCATGGTCGGCGAAGTTCCAATGATATTTTCAAACGCGTACCGTTCTTCAACCTCTTTGCGCAGATAGACGTTTTCATCGCGCAGCCGTTCATGCATCCGCGCATTATCAATCGCAACTGCAGCGAGATTGGCAAAAGCTTCTAGAAATTCAATGGTGGTTGCATTATCATCCATTGCTCCCGAAATGTTGCGGCTGTCTACATACACTGTGCCGATAATTTTATCGCGCAATATGAGGGGAACGCAAAATACCGCGGTTAAATGGAAATTCACAACGGATGGGCGCTCGCGAAAACGATCGTCGCTTCCCGCATTCATCGTTACGACAGGCTTCCCACGGCGGAATACATCGCGCATAATGCCCTCGCTTATCTTCGAGGCATCGTCAATCGTGCTCTTATCCACATTTCGGGCGACAGCGACGTGGAATTTTTCTGTCGATTCATCATATAAAAAAATGAGCCCGCGTTCCGCGCGAAGCACCTCTATCGCGCTGTCAATCAAACGGTTCAACACCTGATTCGAATCAAGGATGGAATTGAGCGAGGCGCTGACGACATACAATCGGCGCAGCATCAATTCATTCGTCGCGGGAATCGCATTCAACGGTTCGCGATTGATGCGCCGATACGCGCTCACAATCTCTTTATTCTCATTCACATTTTCTAAATACGAATTCCGAAAGACATTGTTTACAATGTCATCCGCGCTTTCCATAAGAAGGGAATACGCCCGCTCAAGGGATTGTTTTGCCGTTGCATAATCCCCGCTTCGCTCGAATACTTTGAAATGATACAACCACACATTCTGCACCGCTTCTTCCGAATCTTGCATATCACCGGCATTGCGAAGCGCTTCCGAAATATATCGCCGTGCGTCAGCGAGATTGTTCTCGAACAGTGCCAGCTTTGTGCGCAACAACAATATTCCCGTCTCTCTGCCTTTTTTTGCTCCACCGGCTGCAAGCGACTCTGCCAAAGAAATATGCTTCCGGGCATTCTCAGCATCGGGCGCCGGCTGATTTAAGTAAAGCTCAACATACGATACATGCACGGCAATCTTTGCATCGGTCTCGTTCAATTCGTCCGCAATTTCCTCCGCGTGGCGCAATAACTCCTTTGCGGGCGTAAATTCTCCGCGGAGAGTCATGATGATTCCCATTAGTTGCAATGAATTCGCTTCTGCCGCTCGATTTGCAATACTCTGAGCGAGAGCATAACTTCTCGAGATAATTTCATAGGCACGATCATACAATCCGAGACGTTCATATACGGAGCCGAGCGTTTCCAACGATTTTTGTTCGGTGAATTTGTCGCGAATCTTTTTTGCGAGAGCAATCGCCTCGTTTGTCGTTTCAATCGTTTGCGAATATTTCTTCATGACCAGCAGCACACGTGCAGTGTTTGTCAGCGCATTCACCTGCCCGCGGATATCATGAATTTGCGAGAATAACGCGTAGGCGGCATTTAAAGAGCGCAGGCTCTCTTCATGCTTTCCAAGCCAGTAATATGCCAACCCGATGCTTCCCACGGCGCGTGCGCTGCCCCGGAGCGAGCCCGCCTGCTCAAACATTTCCCGAGCGCGTTCATATTCTTTCAATGCCAATTCAGGCTCATTCAAGAACAACGCGTGGGCGAATCCGATGTCTAAAAGGACGGACGCGGCGTCTTCGATGAGATTTGATTTTCGGAATAAGTCCGCCGCAGCGCGGGCATGCTTTAAAAATTCCTGAATGTCACCTCGCCTGTGAAAGGACGTCGCGAGCGCAGCCATGCACCGGGCGGCAATCACGGTATCGCCTGCTTCTTCGGCAATTGCTTTGCCTTTATCGGCGCTACGGGCAGCCCGCTCAAAATCACCGGTTGTGATGTAATATTGTGATTCCGTCAGATAACACCGGGCACGAAGCGCTGCATCTACATTATTCGTCGTCAATGCGGAAGCGATGACAACTGCCTCCTGCAATGCTTCCCCTTCTGCGGCTCTGTCGCCGGCAAAACCCCACGCGTTTGCTAATTTTAAATTCAATTCAGTTAATTCTTCCTTTGCATCTCCCCGCGATTTCCATATTGATGAAATCGCTTGTTCAAATAATCTCGCTGCGTTCCGATATGAAAATTCAGAGAGATACATATCGCCGGCTTTTTCCAGCGCGTTCGTCGCAGCTGCATAATTGTCGGATTTAAACAAATGTTCGGCAAAATATTTTGCCGAATACCCGTGTGATTCCCAATACGATGCTATCGAGGCGTGGCACGCAATTGCCGATTCTTTCGGCATCGTGTGAATGAATTCATGCTGCAGCGCAGGATTGACGAAATCATACTTTACTTTACCATTGTCAATATTTTCCTTAAGGAAGCCCATTGCACAAAGCCGGGACAGTTCGCTTTCTAATTTTAGCGAATGCACCAGCAACATATCACTAATTGTTTCAATATCGAGACTCACTGTGGAGAGTGCAATCAATGTGACCACAGAACGAGTATCTACATCACTCAATATTCCCGTCCGAGCATAACTTTCCAACAATATTTTTCCGATATCAGACGGAATTTGCAGCGTTTCAATTTTTGCTCGGCATTCCCAGCCGTTCCGCGTGAGGACAATTTGTTTTGTATTCTCAAGATATTGCAACGTTTCAACAATCAACCCGATATTCCCCGCAGTTAATTCGTGCAAGCGCGCGGCAAGCGCACTGGAAAATGATACAACGCCGAAATAGGATTCCATCAATTCGGCTACAGCCGATTGTGCAACTCCGTCAAGACGAATTTCTTCATCATATTGTTTCTCGGTCAATTTCTCGGCATTTTTTCTGGCTGACCGCTCCGCGCAAATGAAACAGAGATTGGCTCCCTCTTTACAGCGCAGTATAATTTCTTCTATGAATGAACGCACGGATTGGTCTGCAATGTCAATATTATCTGCGATGATTATCGTTAATCCCTCGGACGAAAGCCGTAGTAGTGCATCGGTAGAGGCAATATACAGTTCCTCAATACTTTGCGGAGTGGAGGCAGATGAATCAGCCACGTTAGAATGAATATGGCTGCTCTGCGATTGCAGAATGGCGTACACATCTTTTACCGTCGTCTGCGGATGCAGTCGTAGTTCTATTACTGCTGCGCGGGCAATCATCGAATCAACCGCGAATTCTTTCAACATCCTGGATTTTCCGGACCCTGTTTCGCCGGTTACAACGACAGCCAACGTGCTTCGCGGTGCTTTCGTACGTATTTCAAGGAGTTGTGACCATTCCTTTTCGCGCCCGACTGACCTTCCGGGAATCCAGCTATGTGCCGACACGTGTTCATCAACATTGCCGGGCAATGCTTCTGATAATGCCTGTTGGATTTCGCGCGCTGACGACCAGCGCCTCTCTTTTTCCTTCACAAGCATTTTAGCAACAATTGTATCGAGTGATTTTGGTGTCTCTTTATTTACTGATGATATAAGCGGCGCGAGCATTTTGGCGTGCCCGCGGAGAATATCATTCATCGATCCCGAAAACGGCAGCGTCCCCGTTAACATTTCGAAAAATAGCACCCCCAATGAATAAATATCCGACTGCGTCCCCAACGAACCACCGGAAATAACTTCAGGTGCGGCGTATTCCAACGTACCGCTGAAACCAGTATTGACTCCGGCAAGCGCCGCGATGCCGAAATCAACGATATGTGGTATACTTTTTTCGGCATCGGAAGTAAATAAAATATTCGACGATTTTATATCGCCATGTATCTTTCCCGCTGCATGAACGTATGCAATAGCATTAATGATCGGAAGACACACCCGTGAAAATAATGTCACTCTTTCCGATAGAGAAAGGGATGCAAACAATTTTCCCGCATCAATGCCGTTAATGTACTCCATTGTGAAATACAATGACCCATCGGCAAGAAATCCGAAATCATAGACTTGCGCAAGGTTAGGATGATGAAATTGCGATAAGGTTCTAAATTCTTCAGTGAATAGTTCTCTGTCAACGGCAGAGTTTGCTTTAAGAATTTTAAAAGCGCGGGTTTCTTCGGTAACGCTATCGAATATTTTTATAACCGCTCCCGCCGTTCCTTCACCGCTCACCCCGATATATTTATATCTCTGTGGTAAAGATATTTTCCCGTATCCTGTCAGCATAATGACATTCCCGTTGAAAAAAAATCCCCAAACCGAATGACGGCTTGGGGATTCCTTGATGATCAAAAACCGCTTATTTGATGAGAACCATTTGGTGCGAATACACATTACCATTTGTGAACAAACGATAAAAGTACGTGCCAGCCGCTAATTTCGACGCGTCGAAATTCATCTGATATTGCCCTGCCTGCACGTCGGCATCCTGAATGGTTTGTACGATGTCGCCCAGCACGTTCATCACGACAAGTTTCACATGAGAACTGCTTTGTACGTTATATGTGATAGTCGTCGAACCGCTGAATGGATTCGGATAATTTTGATAGAGTGAAAAATCAGAAGCCGCTCCGATGTTAATCTCTACTTGATTACCAACGTATTCAAATGAGCCGTCGTTATTAACTTGTTTCAGTCTGTAGTAATATACATCCGGCGTAAGTCCGTTATCAACGTATTGATATGATGCGCCTTCTGGGGATGTTCCTTGTCCAGCAATTGTTGTGACAGATTGCCAGTTTTGATTATTTGAACTGCGCTCTAATTGGAAATACGAATTGTCAACTTCGCTCGCCGTTTTCCATTGCAACATTGCGGCATTTCCTTGGCTCCAGCCGTCAAACGTAAGCAGTTCAATTGGAAGCGGAAGATTGGCGTTAAAAATGACAGTGCCATAATCACCGACTGCCCAACCGACAGTATTATTGACAATCCATACGCCGTTGAGATTATTCGTCGTCGGTGTTGCCATTGCACTCCATGTAACGCCGCCGTTTACAGTTGCGTATGCAGCGCCGCCGTCACCAACAATGACGCCGTGATTCACATCCGTAATACTTATTGCTCGTAGTGCTCCGCCTGTTTTTATCCCGGCATTGGCATTCATCCACTTCGTTCCGCCGTCAATCGTGCGGCGAACAACGCCGGTGTTACCGACAATCCACCCGAACGTCGCATCCGTATTGTTATTAGACAAATAATTGTGGACAATGCGTATTTTATACAGATCTTGATTTGTATTCACATTTTGCGAAGCCCATGTTTGCCCACCGTCCGTGGTTTTATATACGCCGCCGCTTTCGCCGACGACAAAACCATAATCGCTGCTGTCGAAATCTACACTGTACAAATTTTTAGACGTTGGAGAAGTCAAAACCATCCATGTTGCGTTTGCACCTGTATCCTTCGCGTATATCACACCACCATTCCCAACCACGAAGCACCGCGTGAAACGGGAAAAACACACGCCGAAATAACTATGTCCCTGTAAAATAGCTGCCGTATCCTGGTACCACGATGTACCGGCATTCGACGTCCAATACACCGCCCCGTTCAAGCCTACAACAACACCGATCCGTTGATTTACAGGACAAAATGCTACACCATTTAAAGAAGGATCTGCACCGACTGTTGTTGCAACCCATTGCATGCCATTATACGTGCGGTACACAATGCCGCTGTCGCACGCCGCGAAACCGGCTGTCTGTCCGGTAAAAAATACATCATGGATGCGGGAACGCGTCCCCGGGGCAAGTGACGAGAAACTATTTGAAAGCGCATCATTGTTTGACGTTAAAATAACGCCGGCATTGCCGACAAACCGCACTTGGTAAGGATTCGCACTGGTATCGGAAACGACGTTAACGCTGTTCAGATTTTGATCCGTTATAGGCTGGGTTTGCGTATACCACACCGAATCGTGGATCGCTGAAACCAGGACAGTACCGGAGTTGCATGCCGCGACTTTGTACGCACACATAACGACCCCAATACGATTAATTTGATTTGAGGTGTTTGCACCATCAGAAGTCCATATTCCACCGCCATTATCCGTATGCCAAATGCTGCCTGTACTTCCACCAATCCAACCGGTGTTCATGTCAGCGAACCAGACTGTATAAAGATCCGTGTTCGGGTCTACGACTGAAGCTGTCCATGAATCGCCGTGATTATTCGTATTCGCGACTGTTCCGCCTAATCCGACGACCCAACCGATAGAAGAATTTATAAAAGAAATGCCCCGCAACGACATCGACGTTTGCGAGTTTAACTTTGTCCAATCCACACCGGAATTGTACGTGCGCAGAATGGTGCCATTATCACCGACCGCAAACCCGGTAGAGCGATCGACAAACATGACGTCATACAGATTTTTATTCGTACCGGCTGTTTGGACTGTCCATGTGGATCCACTATTGCCCGTCGCAAAGATTGTGCCCCCGTCTCCGACAATCCAGCCGCTGTCTTTCGTAGCGAAGAAAATCCTGTTCAGATTATTTGACGTGCCGGACATTACTTGAGTCCATGATCCACCGCGATTATTTGTCTGCAACACCACCCCGCCTGCACCGACTGCAAAACCTGTATTGCCGTCAATGAACGCAACGTCGTTCAAATTGTTGCCTTGCGGCATGGGACTCTGCCATTGCCACGAAGATTGCGCATGCAATTGCGCAGTAAGCGCAACGCATGACAATACTGTCAGGACATGAATTAACCGACGTCGTAAAAAACTCACCATGATGTTCTCCATACAAGATTGTTCGAAAAATTTGCCGCTAATATATAAAATAACTCGTGATTTTCAAGCATTTATTTTTTTATCTGAAAATAAACGTCATTTTCATTCGTTTTTCCTCAACATTGCCGCTTTTACTGTATTTTTCAATAGCATCGCAATTGTCATCGGACCAACGCCACCGGGCACAGGGGTAATTTTGCTCGCTATTTCTCTCGCAGATGCAAAATGCACGTCGCCCGTTAATCGGGTGCCGGACTTAGTCGTCGCATCGGGAATCCGGTTCATCCCGACATCAATAACTACTACTCCTTGTTTCAAATGTTCTCCCCGGATAGATTCCGGGCTACCCATCGCGGCAATGAGAATATCCGCCTGCCGCGTAAAGACTGCAACGTCCGGAGCGCCCGTGTGACAAATTGTAACAACAGCGTTTGCTCCTTTTTTCTTCTGAAGCAACATATTCGCAACAGGCTTGCCGACTATATTACTCCTTCCGACGACAACAACATGCTTACCTTCTGTCTTCACGCCAGATCGTTTCAGCAATTCCAGTATACCCGAAGGTGTACACGGGAACATGGTATCGGCGCCGATCATCAATCTCCCCAATGAAATGGGATGAAATCCGTCAACATCTTTTGCCGGCGAAATACGCTCTATAACTTTTTCTTCATTGATATGCTTCGGAAGCGGAAGCTGCACAAGAATGCCGTCAATCGTGTCATCGGCGTTCAATTCATCAATGCGCGCAAGAAGCGTTGCTTCGGTAATGTCCTCCGGTAATGTATCAGTTACAGAATATATCCCCGTTGCCGCGCACGCTTTCCCTTTGTTTCGGACGTATATTTGCGACGCCGGGTTTGCTCCCACAAGGATAAATGCCAGCCCTGGAAATCGCCCGTATGTGCGATTAAAAATTTCGGCTTCATTTTTTACCTCGGCGTGAATGGAATCTGCGATTCCTTTCCCGTCTATTATCTCAGCTATCTCAGCTTGTTCTATTTGAGCTAGTTCAGCAGCCATTCGTTTTAATATAATTCACACCTTTAAAAAACGTCCCCCACTAACTGAGAATATTTGAGCGAATCAGCACAGACATAAAAAAAATTGCTCAATATCTCGATCGCTATCGTATCACCATCATCATGCGAACAAGCGAAGTCCCCGGCGTTTGCAATTTATAAAAATATGTTCCAGATTGTAATTTATCTGCATCAAACTGGACGATATGGTTTCCTTCACCGGCAACGCCTGAAAAGAGCTGCGCGACAAGTCTTCCGAAAATGTCATACACTGCCAACGTGATATTCGATGAATGTGCCAACCGGTATTGAAACGTTGTGATTGAACTCCCGCTGTTTATTAAAACAGGATTCGGATAGTTTTGGTTCAACAAAAACGAAGGAAAAGCAGTGGCATTTTCCGGTACTACCGAGGTAGTCGAATTCCCAATGAGCGGAATTTGATATGCGCCCGCCGTGCCGTTAATATTCAGTGTTGCATCATTTGTACCTGCAATAGTCGGGTAGTAATTGATAAACATGACGTGCGGAGTTCCATCGGTTGAAAGAGTGAATGGAGCCGCACCACTTGTTATTTTAAATAACGCGCTGTCAGCACCTGTAATTTTTGTTGAATTAATTGTTATCGCAATATTCGATGTATCGGTTATATCGAGTTCCTGCACATTATTAGTGTCGCCGGGAGCAACTGATAACCAAGTTAATGTATCCGACCCATTGAACGAGAGTTGCGCCGTTCCTCCAATACCGCTGAGCGCGATGACGATGGAAGGAACGGAACTATTATTTGCTATCGTCAATATCGCTGAACGAACGCCATTTGAATCTGGCGTAAAAGCAAGTTTGAGCGTATACCTTCCGCCGGGACCTACTTGAAAAGAGTTTTGACTTTTCAGCGTGAAACAATTTGCATTGGGTCCGGATATCTTGCAGGACGAAACGCTTACAGATTTTGTGCTGAAATTCGTGAGGAAGTTTGCAAACGAGGAATCATATTCTTTCCCGACGCTGTTTGCCCCGAAATTTATTACACTTGTTGCAGCAGAAAGCGCTTCCGGCACGACGCACGTCCAGTTCGATCCGGCATTGTCAGCAACATGACCTTTTAGCCACGAACCAACGACCGTACCGAATGAGAAATCTGTACTATTACAATAACTCATTATTGTCCCCTGCGATTGGATGGTTCCCGTATAGCACGACGTGTTTCCGGTGAACGGATCCGCATCAGGAGCAACGCACTCATCAATCGGCGTTGATGTAATACCTGAGTCTACCCAGAAGCAATTGTGGGTGTGCAGGCATCCGAAATTATGACCGAGCTCATGCGCGGCAACCTTCTCGTCTTCAATTATAAACTGTGAATTCCCCGAAACCGCCGTAACCGAGTACGCATTATTATTGTCACACAACACGCCAAGCTGGGTTCCGGTCAGGGAATTATATGTATCAACCGTTCCCAAACCGCATGCGGAAAATTGATTGCTGCCGCACATCGGCTTTTTTGTAATCAACATCATCGCCGCACGATCAACCGTATCCATATTCTGCGACCAATATTGCGCCACTTGGTTGAGCGCGCCTTCTATTGCCGACTCATTGAATCCAGTGCCGCCTCCCGGCGAAACGGTATACGGCTCGGATGAAGTCGTCCACACGTTGAGATAATTTATTTTCAAATCAACGTTCGCCTCCGTCTGATAGACGGTATTGATCGCGCCAAACATTTGCGTCACGTAATTCTCCGCAGTAGTAACGTCGTTGTTCCAAAACACGTATCCTTCATAATCAACGTCAATGGCGAGCTTAACCAGATAATTCGCAGATGATGCGATTTTCGGCGGGGCGGGAATATTTAACGAATTGATTGACCCTTGTGATTTTGATTTGATTCCCGCAGGCGCGGGTGATTTGAAATCGCTGTTTGCGCAATTTATCTGAAATACGCCGTCAGGGACGCTCCTCGTATCATAAATCTGGCAGACTACGCCAGAGGGGACGTCAGCCTCCACCATTCCGATTGCGTAATCATTCCCGCCGGTTTTAACGTAGCCGCTCACTTTATTACCATACAACGCAAGGTATACGCTCGATAGCGCATCGCCGGAAACCGTTCCTCTGAATAGCGAAACATTTGGCGGCGGAACGCTCACTGCACCGTTTGCAGTCGTAGCGACAAATTTCGCAGCAGGCGTGAAAACTGAAAATGCCTGAAGCGACAGTGTCACGGAAAGACCGCCGGGAAGAGGGAAATTCCCCAGTTGTGCCTCTTGCTGTTCCAGTAAGGTGGAAAATGCCGCGCTGTCTATCGTTGCATATTGCGCTCCGGGAATTTGAATTGCGGTATTATGAAGCACAATCTGCTGCGTTGCTGGATGAAACAAATGGATATTTTCATTCGCCTGTGCGACAAGTGCAATACATCCGATTGCAACAATGAAAATAACATAACGTACGTTTTTCATTTTCTCGGAATCCAAATTTTCTCTATAAAATTAATAACAGCAATGGTTGACCTTTCATTACAAAAGTACAAATTTTATCAATCCATTCTACGGTAAGAATTTATAGTCAAATGAACATACAGAAGATATCCCAGCACAGTTTAGGAAGGGGGTGAGTACATGGTGTTTAGTTTGTAAAACAACTGTCCCGCAAATAGAGTTTAAGACGGACAAGAAAAGAAAGACACAACGTCCGTTTAGTGTTAGCTCATCTTCCGCGTCTATCGTCAACGGGTTATCGTAAGAACTTTGACAATCTGTTGCGCAGGTGTTTGCAGTTTATAATAATACGCTCCCGATGGCAAATTCGGAGCGGAAAATTCAACGGCATGCTGCCCCGGCTCTGCAACTCCAGAGTATAATTCTGCCACTTCCTTGCCGAACATGTCGTAAACAGTCAAAGAAACGTTCGATCGTTCAGCCAACTGGAATGGAATCGTTGTCGCGCCGTTAGCATCCTGTGGATTCACCGGATTGGGATAATTTTGTTCAAGCGCCAACGGATTATGGGCTGGCTCTGTTTCAGCAACGGACGAGGGAGATTCCTGTGTCACGCACGTCCAATTCGATCCTGCGTTCTGTTGAATATAATTTTTTAGCCACGGTCCGACGACTGCACCGAACGTAAAATTTTTCTGTGTGCAATATCCCATAATCGTCCCTATTGCATTGGGAGTAAGCGTCGTGTAACAATTGCCGTTTTCCGGCGTAACACACGTTTCAATTGCAGTATCGGATATTCCTTGGTTTATCCACCAGCAACTTTGCGTGTGCCAGCATCCGAAATTATGCCCCAACTCATGCGCGACGGCAATTTCATCTATTTGGGGGAATTCGGTGTTGCCTGTAACTGCCGCAAGCGCATACGCTGCGGTATTATCGCACACCGCGCCGATGGTTCCTAAGCCGCACGCAGCATTCACATCGCCGCACATCTTTTTTTTCGAGATCAAAAATGCAGACGCTCTCTCAACCGTATCCATACTTTGCTGCCAATAATTCATCATGCCGGTATACACATCCGCAAGCGCATTGACGCCGGTTGTTCCCGATGGAACAGTATATGGCTGGTCGGACGTTTCCCACACGCGAAAATAATTTATTTTCAGATCAACGTTCACTTCCCGTCCGTACACCGCATTAACAGCCGCGAAGAGTTGCGTGACATAATTCAAACACGCCTGCGCGTTTCCCCAATACTGGAATCCTTCGTAGTCCACATCAATCGCAATCGGCGCAAGAAATTCCGAAGATGTTGATGCAATTTGTGGAGCGTTAAGATTTTCGGTGAAGCCCGATTTGCCCGGAAAAATTGAATTGCCGGAATTCTTTGTGTTTGCAAATTCATCCGCAACGCAATTGAAATGAAACGCCGATGCGGGAACGTTTGCCATATCATATATTTGGTAGGTATTAGCGGACGTATCACCTGTTCCAATCATTCCGATACCATAGCTGTGCCCGCCGGTGGAAATAAACCCGCTGATCGCATTGTCGTGTAATGCTAAGAATACATTCGATTCTGCTTCACCATCCACCGTTCCTTTGAAGAGAGAAACATCGGATAATGATGACGCAAATCGTGCGCACCCTGCAGTCGTCACTTCAATAAACTGGGCGTCTGGTGTGAAGATTGAAAAAGCGTGTAACGATAGGTTGACTTGTGCTCTGCCGGGGAGAGCAACAGCAGACAATTGCACGTCCTGAGATAAGCGCATCCGATCGTACTTGCTCTCATCCACCGACATATATATTGCACCGGGGACGGGTATCACGTTGCGAAGTGCGGCGGGCTGGCTTATTGGATTAACCAAGCGCAAACTTTCCGCCGCATGAACGGTAACAGACACTAATACAGAACAAACGACAAGCGCTGTAATGGGCAGCAAACGAAGCGCAGTACGCGGGAACGCAGAACATGTTCCACAAGATAGATAACGCATTCTATCGTAACTCCAATTGTAAAAAAGGCAAATACTATTTTCAGGCAAGGGAGGCAAACCCGTTGCACAGCCGGATGCATGAACAAGGCAGTGTTCTATGTCCGTGATGCAAACTTAATCTCTTTTAATAAGGGGTGAGTGAATGCCCTATCAAATTTATGTTAAATAATTGTAAAAAAGGCGGCGGGCTTATTTCATCTTTTACGAATCAGTTGCTATAAAATATGGTGTATCAACAACTTAGCGGAGATTGCCGCATGCTGCGTTACGCGGCGAAAGCAATTTAAAAAATTACCGTAATCCCGTCGGCATGGTTTCGAATCCCGGCTGCACGTTGACGTTTGCAAGCGTGCGCCATGTTTCTTCTTCAAGCGAGCAGAGCGCCCAGCAGAAATTCATCGGGTAGCAGGGCGCGGCGACGTTGGGATGGTAACCCTTCACGATTGTCACGGCGTCATCCTGAAAAACATTTTCGACGAATTCCGGCTCATCAAGATTTGTATAAATGTATTGCGTACCGAAGCCGGGAGCAGGAATGTCGAAATACAGATACAATTCTTCTCGGGTTTCCGCGTGTTCATGGGGAGGCCATGAGGTACAGTTGCCGGGCTTGCTCATCGTAACGCCGGCTAGCAGGCGCGACCCTTTTACATTCTCGCAAAGTATCTTCTGTATATCGCGATAATACGGCTCCTCGCCGACGCGCAGTGTAAGCGACGGATCGTTCTTGATCTCTTCATATTTCGCAAACGCAGGCTCGTAGATTTTCTCCGTGGGAGCGCTGGCTTCGACGATATCCAAGCCTCTTTCGGTTTCAACCACAAATTTTTCGCCGCGCGGGACGTACACCCCGTCAAAACGGCTGACCGGATACTCGTTTCCGGCAATGCGAACAACGCCTTCACCGTGCAGACAAATCAGCGTCGTTTCCGCGCCTTTATTCTCGCCGGAAGCCTTAGGCGTGGCGTGGTTTAGAAAAATCCTCCCCGCAGAAATTAATTTGAAATCGGAAGTGGCGGGAGTGATCATAATGTTGCGCCCCATCCGGGATGCCGTATTGCGAAATAGCCAGTTCATGTTAGTCGTATATTTTAATATAAAAATAATTCACCGCACCAGATACCCCCCGTCTACACAGAGGATATGCCCGTACATATAGTCCACCGCGGGTGACGCAAGAAACACGAAGGCGTATTTCAGGTCGTCCGGGTCGCCCCATTTGCCCGCAGGTATGCGGTCGCGGATGGCGTTGTA
>Ga0207048_10178_pt1 | contig 20759 bp, 21 predicted proteins | sample Alteio_BWMinCont_65_FD_153301 | JGI IMG/M metagenome (GOLD analysis project Ga0207048, IMG submission 153301) | Enriched cells from forest soil in Barre Woods Harvard Forest LTER site, Petersham, Massachusetts, United States -... | ecosystem: Environmental > Terrestrial > Soil > Temperate forest >...
ATGCTGTCTCCTTTGAAGGGTACGACTGTTGTTTGCGGGTCTTTAAATACGTCTTCAAGAGACGTGTAGCCCTGTATCTTTTTCATATCCACAAAATGTTCCTCTTTAGTGCCATACCGGTTAAATATGTTTGGTTTTGCTAGTTTTTTACCATTAATAATCACTTCCTTAAGTTCACGGTTGTTTGCCAATGAGTCTTCCTTTTGCTGCTGTTGATATTCAGCATAGTTCCTTTGCATCACAGTAGCTGATCCGGACGGCAGCATCGCTATGTCCTGTTTTTCCCTCACAATTGCCGGATAATCCTGTTGTTTCACATAAATAGCTACGTTGCTCCCATTGTGCGCTTTCCGGGCACGCAGTACAAGCTTTGAGGTATCTGACAGATAGAGCCTGTTAAATACAAAATTACCGTTTGCATCAGTTGTAGTGTCTATTAGCACATTTTCTTTTGTGGATACCAATGTTACTTTGCCATTAGGCACAGGTGTCCCCGACGGGGTTTTTAAAGTGCCTGTTAGCTCTAATGACTTTTCAGGCTGATACGTTATCGATGAGTTTGCATTATTAAGCACCTGTCTCCATTCAAACCTGCGGTAGCCCTGGGTCAGCATCAGCACATCCAGATCGGCTTTGGTTTGATCGTTTACATTGGTAAAATAATAATTCGGCTGTTCAATATACCCCTTCAGATCAGAGGTAAATAACAGATTGTTCATGATAGTGCTTTCTGCGGCTTCGTCTATCCCTACCCTGCTTTCGTTGATCACGGCTATCGAAAAGCTGCCGGTTATGGGATTATTGTTGTTATCTTTTGCATCAAAATCGATCTTTACCGACTGACGGGGGCTGTATGTTGCTAAGGTTGCGCCAACGTTTAGTTTAAGTGTATCATTATTTTGTACAAAAGCCACCCGCTCGGCTAAAGGTTCACCGCTTTGCGAAAACAGCGTAAACTGTGTAATACCCGAAGGAAAACGGCCCTTGTCTACTTTGGCTGCATATACCAATCCACCGAGCCTGCCTTGTGACGCATAATACACTTTGCCGCCGCTCTGTGCCATTATATAAAATATGCTGTTTTTCTGGTTGTTAAACACTTTTTCATTTACTGCTACTTTTATGTAAATGCTGTCGGGCAAGCGGGTGTTCAATGCCAGGGTAAATCCGTCATCTATCGCCTTTGGCAGATCGACCGTAAAGGCAGCTTCGCCTGTTCCGTTTATTTTTGCTTTGTAGGTCTTGCCATTTTGCGGGGTAAAAGCAAATACGCCCATCCCTACATGCTGCGTGGCGAAGTCGGCAACTACGTTACCCTGGTTGTCCTCAATTGTTCCTTTTATATCTTCGCCCAGGCCATTACTGTTTACGGCTTTAACGGCTACTTTTGACCGCACCCCGTTTACCAGCTGGCCCCCTTCGGGGAAGAATTGTACATCGGGATTAGATACTGCGGCTTGCTTTGCCTGGGCTAATGATAATTGCAGGCCGCCAACCTGTATGCGCTGGTTAAAAAAATATTCGGGGCCGGCATTGCGCATCCAGTTGGTATATGCCCGGATATGATAGCTGCCTGGTTTATTAGAACGCCCAAGGGTGAAGTCGCCCCAACCAATGCCCGCTATTAAAGGGAGTTTTAGGCGTTTTACAACTGAATCTTTCGCGTTGATGAGCTCAACGTACAACACCCTGCTTAATGCCGATAACCGGTGTTGCTGCCCAATAACCGTATAAGCTTTGAACCATATCGTATCGCCAATTGCATAATGTGGCTTATCTAAATGGAGATACACCTTTTCTTCCGGATGGTTCGCTGTTTGCTTATCAAGAGAACCGGCGGCATGACTTAAAAAAGAGCTATCGCTTTGGGAATAAGCAATAGTACCGATCACAGCAAACCAAAGTGTTAATAAACAGGTTCCAAGTTTCATAGGATAGGTTTATTAAACGAATATACTAATCCTTTGCAACATAAAAAAACAGGCAATAATCATAATCAATATGATCATTGCCTGCTCAGGTTATAGAAGGCTATTAAATTTTAGCAGGAATTACAGCCTTAACCAACCTCTGATCTCCAGCCTCTAATCACTAACCTTAACCGTTAGAATCTACCAAAATAATCTTAACCTTAATTGGGAGCGTGGGCTGGACTGGAGTAGTGCCATCCGGCGACTGGGCGTAAAGCGTAACATTTCCGGCATTATAGGTATAGCTGTACGAAACATTGGCATACACTTCGGGCAGTTGCTCATACGTGTTGCCGCCATCGTACGAAATGGCTACTATTATACCACCAATTTGCGCAAAGTTATTGCTGATGTTTACATTTATAGGCGCTGAATAAGACTTACTACCATTATTGTCAGTATAAAGTGACCAGTCGGTAGTAGCAACATTGGCATAAACTGTTTGATTAGTCGTGCCCGGAGAAACATACTGTTTTGTGCATGATGATGCAGCTAATAGAATTACACAACTTAAAATAGTGATGATTTTTTTCATAAACATGGAATTAGTTAAACGTAGTTATTTTTATTTAACTAACGTTTTTATAAAAGGTTTAATGTATTTGGAGATTTAAATAGTTGATTTTTTTAAAAAATAAGATGGAAAATTAGTCATGAAATTGAACTATGACAGCACAAAACCAACTATTTCATCTTTCGGACTTTACTGACATTCGGACTTTCGGACTCAATTAAAATTTATTCTTCCACATCATGCTTTCAACCGGGCGGGTGCTCGGGGTGTTATATTTAGCGCCGCTTTTTGTATTGTAAAAAGTTTCTATTTCACCTTCAACCACAAAGTAGATCAGTTGGCCAATCGGCATGCCGGCATAAACTTTAACAGGCTGCGTGCATGAAATTTCGAGTGTCCACGTGTTGCAGAAGCCTACATCGCCTTTGCCGGCGGTGGCATGAATATCGATGCCTAAACGCCCGGTGCTCGATTTCCCCTCTAAAAAAGGTACGTGGACATGCGTTTCAGTATATTCCATGGTAACGCCGAGATATAATGTATTTGGTTGCAAAACGAAACCTTCTCTTGGTATCTCAAATGCAACGATCTCGTTGTGTAGTTTAGCATCTAAAACCCTGTCGCGGTAGGTGGCCAGGTGTTTTCCTAAATGTACGTCGTATGAGTTTGTGCCTAAGCAATCGGCCCTGAAAGGCTCAATGATGATGGTTCCGTTTTCAATTTCTTCTAAAATACGCTTGTCTGATAATATCATTGTCCTTTTGTTCTACCGACTAAAATAGGACTAATTGAAGCACCGGGCAAGGCTGTATTGTTAACAAAAGTTTTAGGGAATTGTGGAAAGATTAGTTGATTTAAGATTTTAGAATCAGAATTTATCAGAATTTTTGCAGCTTTTTTATAAATCGTAAGTCGTAAATTGTAAATCTAAAATCGTAAATCCAGATGAGTGCGATAGGGTTGTTTTTACTCACCCCTCGCCACTACTTCGCCGGTAACTTTATGTTTAAGTATCAGTTTTTGATCGCCATGCGGAAGTATCTCTTTTTTGATGAGATAATAATTATCATCGTACGATACAAAGTGCGATCCGTAGTCTTCTGTTTTGTCGCCCCGCCAGCCTTCAATTTGTACGGACTCCCATTTGCCTGTTTTTGCTGATAAGTAGGCGGCATCCAGTATTGCGTTTACTATGTAGCCATCGTAAAAAGTTTCCAATGGTTCGGTTTTATTTTCGATAGCGTTAAACATATCGGTAAACATGTTGGTATAGCCTAACTCATGCACCTCATCGCCAACCGGGAACAACCAACCGCTGTCGCTTTCTGCCTTTTCGGCCACATAACCGCCCTTGCCGGTGCTGAACATCTCGAAACCGGTGCGTAAAAAGTTGTTGAGCCAGATGGTGCCTTCAGTTCCCATCACCTCATCGCGCAGGTCCATACCACCACGGAAACACCAGCTTACTTCAAACTGGCCTATTGCCCCGTTAGCATATTTTACCAGTCCGATAGCGCTGTCTTCGGCCTTTATTGGATGTACTTGCGTTGCCGCCCAGCACATCACCTCCACGGGCCTTATCTCTTTACCAATATAGTTCCTTGCAATCTCCACACAATGGCACCCCAAATCAACCATCGCACCACCGCCCGATTGCTCGTGATCCCAAAACCAATCGCTGTGCGGACCAGGATGCGCCTCACGCGATTTCGCCCATAATACCTTGCCGATATTGCCATCCTTTATGCTTTTCATCGACTTTAAAAACTTTGGCGTATAGCAAAGGTCCTCCAGGTAGCCGCCCATTATGCCTGCTTCTTCAACCATATCCAGCATGCGCTTAGCCTCGGCAGCGTTGCGGCCTAGCGGCTTAGTGCACAGTACATGTTTCTTTGCTTTCGCGCAGGCGGCAACAGCCGCTTCGTGCAGGTTATTTGGCAGGGAGATAACCACCGCGTCAACATCATTACGACTAACCACAGTATCCATATCATCCGAATAAAAGGTCAGCTTATAATCTTCGGCAAACTTTTCAGCGTTATTGATATTCCGGGAATACACGCTGACCAGTGAATCCTTGGCACGTTGTGCCTGTAAAGAATCTGCATAAAAACGGGCGATAAAACCCGAGCCTAACATTGCTATGTTCATAGTGGTTGTAATTGTTGTATTGATTTATTGTTGTATTGATTTATTGTTGTATTGATTTATTGTTGTATTGATTTATTGTTGTATTGATTTATTGTTGTATTGATTTATTGTTGTATTGATTTATTGTTGTATTGATTTATTGTTGTATTGATTTATTGTTGTATTGATTTATTGTTGTATTGATTTATTGTTGTATTGCTGATTGATGTATTGTGGTTAGCGTTGTAAATTTAAAAATTGTCACCATTTTCAAATTATCAAATCAATACCTCTTCAAATTAAACACTCTCCCACCCCGTTTCTTTCAAAGCAGGGTCGTTTTCTTTCTTTAGGAAATCGGCATTTGACAATGATTCGGCATCCCATTCAAGTATAGCGTTATCCGGCACTACGTCAACCGGCACTTTGTATGCCCTTGATGTTTCGTTATAGGCCAGGTTTGATTGCAGGTTATAGCAGGAAATAATCGACCATCGCGGATGATCGGACAAGTTAGCTTCCGACCTGTGCAGCAAGTTACTATGAAATATGAGGGCATCGCCCGGTTCCAGTTCAACATACACAAGCTCCATTGTTTTTAAGGCGTTGTTCACCATAGTCATGTCGGCGCCCACCTGTTCGCCAGCAAAGCCGTGGTTAACACGACCCAGTTTATGCGAGCCTTTTATCACCTGTAAACATCCGTTCTGTTGATTGGCTTCGGTGAGTGCTACCATAACGCTGATCAACTCATCAGGGAACATAAACTGGTTTTTGTACCAATAGCCGTAATCCTGGTGCCACTCCCACGCTCCGCCAACTTTCGGTTCTTTTTGCATTAGTTTTGAGTGAAAATGACATACCGGCGCATCGCCGCCCAACAATTGCTTTACGGGGCTGATCATCTTTTCACTGCGGGTGAGGTACCCAAAAACATCATTTCCGGGCGTGAACCATAGCGAAAGTCGGGTTTTCTTCCCGGTTTGGTCGTTAAGGTCTAAAGCATTGTTGCGCATTGCGTTGTCGTCAAGCGCCGTATGGTATAGTTTGTTTACTTCGTCGGGCCTGCAAAAGCCTTTTATAATGAGATATCCCTGCTGATTGTAAAGTGCAACCTGGGCTGGGGTTAATTTTTCTGTTAGCATCGGTATTTTATTTACGATTTTAGATTTACGAATTACGATTTTAGAATTACGAATTTAGAATTACGAATTACGATTTAGAATTGATCAGAATTTCTTTAGTTTTTTTTATAAATCGTTATTCCTATCACTTCGCCTGCACAATCGTAAATCGTAAATCGTAAATTAAACCATGTTGGTTTATAATTGCTAAAAAGCGATACAATTTAGGTTATTTTGATATAAGTTTGTCATCCTTTTTGCAATTTTACATTCATGGCTATAGCATACAGACAGCAGGTTGATGACGATACAGAATTTGCTATTTGGAAGATTGAAGAAGAAGCTGACGAGTTGTACTGCCAGTTACAATTGAACGAATATGAAAAAGCTTATTACGAGCAACTTAAGATCGGCAAGCGCAACCTGCATTGGTTAGGTACACGCGTGTTATTACGTAAAATGCTGCGCACAAATGAGTATATTGATTTTAAAGTCGACTCGCATGGCAAACCTTACCTGGGAAATCTTCCCTTCCATATTTCTTTAAGCCACTCTTTTGATTATGCTGCTGTTATGATAGGTAAAGAGCCTGTTGGAATAGATATTGAGCAGGTTAGGGAAAAAGTTGAGCGTATTGCCCATAAGTTTATGCGGGAAGAGGAAATGGCTTTTATCGATCCCAACGATAAAATTAAGCAGCTGTACGTTAGCTGGTGCGTTAAAGAAGCGGTGTATAAATGCTACGGGCAAAAGGAGGTTTCATTCGTCAATAATATTTGGCTGGAGCCATTTGCGTTTGAAGGGCATGGTTGGCTAAAAGCGCATTTAAATAAAGCCGAAATAAACCTTAACTTTGATGTTGGATACCTGCAATACCAGGATTACATGATCGGATATGTGAAAGGTTGTAGCAATGAAGAACAAACAGGTAATTTTTAAAGATTGGGGGCTGATAGACTACAAAGAAGCCTGGGATAAGCAAGAGGCATTGTTTGCTGATACTGTTAATTTAAAAACGGAGATACGTAATCGCCATATTGTATTTGAAGGGGATGAATATGAAGAATATAAACCAACCCCGAACTACCTTGTATTTTGCGAACATCTTCATGTGTACACTTTAGGTAAAAGCGGCAAGCCCGAACATTTATTGTTAGACGAAAAGGGGTTAAAAGAAAAAAATGCGGTCTTTTATCAAATCAACCGGGGTGGCGATATAACTTACCACGGGCCAGGGCAAATAGTAGTATATCCTATACTTGACCTCGATAATTTTTTTACAGATATCCATCGTTTTTTACGTACCCTCGAAGAAGCCGTAATACTTACTTTGGCTGATTATGGGCTAAATGCCGGCAGATACCCCGGCTATACTGGTGTTTGGTTTGACGCTGATAATGAAAGCGCCCGTAAAATATGTGCCCTGGGTGTGCGCTGCAGTAGATGGGTTACAATGCACGGCCTGGCATTTAATGTAAATACCGATCTTGATTATTTTAAAAATATTGTCCCCTGTGGCATTGACGATAAGGATGTAACTTCTATGCAAAAGGAGTTGGGGTATGAAGTAGATATTAATGAAGTTAAAAAAATCTTAAAGCAACATATTTCCGTATTGTTCAATATGGAGATAATATGAAAACATTACAGATAATATTAATTACACTTGCTTCTTTAACAGGATGTACAAAAAAGACGGTCAATAAACCTTCCGCAACTACCAATACCACAAATAGCAATACAACCATGACTACCGTTGATTCGCTCAATTATCTCGCATTAGGCGATTCTTATACTATTGGTGAAGCGGTGCCCCAGAGCCAGTCATATCCTTATCAACTCGTCAATTCCTTAAATACCCATTCATTTACTGTAAAGCCGCCAACTATAATTGCCACCACAGGCTGGACAACCGATGATTTAATAGATGCTATTTCCAAAAGCTCTATCCATCCAAAAAAGTATGATTTTGTTACTTTATTGATCGGCGTAAATGATCAGTACCAGCAATTAAGTCAAGACAATTACAAAATAAAATTTGCTGAGGTATTGAATACAGCTATAACTTTTGCCAATGGCGATACCAGTAAAGTATTTGTTTTATCAATTCCCGACTACGGAGTAACGCCTTTTGCCAGCGGTCAGGATGGGGTTATCGGCCCGCAAATAGACCAGTTTAATGCCATTAACAAATCCATAAGTATGGCGGCCGACGTCAATTATTTGGATATAACAGCCATATCAAGATTAGCTGCAACCAATCCGACACTAATTGCCCCTGATGGCCTTCATCCTTCGGGCAAAATGTACATGCTATGGGTAAATTTGCTTGAGCCTATGGTTGCTGCACGGCTAAAAAAATAAATTTGCTTATTTAAGACAAATGTCGTAATTTTATTGACAATTAGCATTTATTATATGAGCAAGTCTAAAAGGTATGAGTTTATAGATGATGACGAGATCAACTTAGCCAACAGGGTTAGGGAAGGTTTATCATACAATTATTTCACTGCACTTTCAGATCGTATTCATTTGGGAATGCAAGAATGGGCTGATTACCTGCATATTTCTGAACGTACTATTCAGCGTTATAAAAAAGAAGGAAAAACATTTGATCCAATCTATTCTGAAAAAATCATCATCGTGGAATTACTCTATAAAAAAGGTATCGATGTTTTTGGTATCGAAGATAACTTTTACACATGGATGGATACCAAAAGCATTGCCCTGGGTGGTGTAAAGCCAAAAGATCTTTTGGATACTTCTTTTGGCATCACCATGGTTTACGATGAACTCGGCCGCATTGAACACGGTATTTTTGCATGATTGTTTACCGGCTTTGCAAACAGGAATACACTAATGATCTATTAGGCCGGGGTGCTGAAAAAAGTGGCGGCCGCTGGAACAATAAAGGCCTGCCCGCATTGTACACAGCTTGTTCCCGTGCACTGGCTGTACTCGAAGTTGCAGTTCACGTTCCACTGGGTATCATTCCAATAAATTATTTTATGATTGCTATTGAATTGGCTGATGAACTGAGCCTAACTAAAATAGATATTGCTGACCTACCCCTTAACTGGAACAGAAATCCAATTGCAAAAGCTACGCAATACCTTGGCGATGATTTTTTGAAATGTAATGCACACTTAATATTGCAGGTTCCATCAGCCACTGTTCCGGGTGACTTTAATTATATTATCAACCCGGGCCATACCGATTTTAATAGCCTGAAAATAATAATGACGGAACCTTTTGAGTTTGATTCGAGGTTATTTAAAAGGTGAATTCCCTCACCCCTTATTTTTTGACGCGATCTCTCCTATTGCCCTAACCAATTTATCCAGATCGGGAAGCGCAGTATAAACGTGCGGAGTTACCCTTACACAACTTATGTTTTCCCAAACTATGCCTACTGTGTGTATCTTATACTTTTCAAAAAGGGCACTGTCGAGTTCACCTGGTGTCATACCATCAATACTTACCCCGCAAATGGCGCATGAGTATTTAGGGTTTAATGATGTGTGCAATTTAACCTTTGGTATTTGCTGAACCTTTAAGGCCCAATAATCTTTCAGATATCTTATCCGCTCTTCTTTCCGTTTGCTGCCTATCCCTTCGTGGAAATTGATGGCTTCGCCAATACCCTGCTCAATCGGGAAACTGCGTGTACCTAACTCCTCAAATTTCCTGATATCATTACTGTGTGGGCTACCACTAGTTACGAGCGGCCATACTTTACCGATCTTTTCTTTTTTAATCCACATCATGCCACTGCCTATAGGGGCCGAAAGGAATTTATGCAGGCTGGTTCCAAAATAATCGCAATGGAGGTCGGGGATTTTAAAATCCATCAGTCCAAAGGAATGCGCGCCATCCACAATTACCTCAATGCCTTTGGCATGTGCCATGTCGCAAATCTTTTGTGCAGGCATTACCTGGCCAAGCCAGTTGATCATGTGGGTAACATGCAGTAGTTTTGTTTTTGGGGTGATGGCATCTTCGTATGCCTTAACAATCTGTTCGTCATCCTCAATCGGGAAATCAAAACTCAGTTGCTTATAAACTATCCCTTCACGCAAAGCCCTTTGCTGGTAGGCCTGTATCATGTGGGGGTAATCCTGTTTGGTGCCAATTACTTCATCTCCTCTATTTAGGTCGATCCCCAGTATTATGGTATTGAGGGATTCGGTAGCATTTCGGTTAACGGCAATTTCTTCGGGAAGAGCGCCTGCAAGGTCTGCCAACTTTTCACGTAAGGGTTCCCGGCCCTGGTCAAGGATGCGCCACATAAAATAGGATGGCCCTTCGTTCGATAATTGGTTGTAGCGCTCAACCGCCTGCTGTACCACAATAGGTGACGGCGATACACCGCCGTTATTCAAGTTAATGATATTAGGATTAACCGAGTAAGAACGCTGGATCACGCTCCAGTAATCCTCATCACGGGCTACCTCCAAGTGGGATAAGTGATTGACTTTTTGTGATGCCTTTTGCCAGTCGGCGGCATGCGCCTGGTTGAAAAGACTGTTAACTGAAAAAGCTCCTGCAAGAGTGGCTGCCTGCTTCAGGAAAATACGGCGATCATTTGCTATCATAAACGAATTTAGGGGTTTATTTTTGAGAAAGCAAAGGCCTCACCTAAATCCTCTCCAAAGGAGAGGGCTTTAACGAATTCACTGATATTCAGACTGAATTAAAAAGTCTCCCCGCCGGCTGGCGAGAATTGGAGAGGCTAACACTCCGGTAAACTAAGGGGTATATTAATCGCCAATCCACCATCAGCAGTTTCTTTATACTTCGAATTCATATCTAAGGCTGTTTGCCACATGGTTTTAACTACGGCGTCTAAACTTACTTTGGCATTATCGGGGTTAGTTTGAAGCGACAATTGAGAAGCTGTTATTGCCTTAATTGCTCCCATGGTGTTACGCTCAATGCAAGGTATTTGCACAAGGCCCCCAATTGGGTCGCAGGTCATGCCGAGGTGATGTTCCATTGCAATTTCGGCAGCCATTAATACTTGTCTTTGTGTGCCGCCTAAACATTCGGTTAGTGCTGCTGCGGCCATAGCTGATGATACACCAATCTCCGCCTGGCATCCGCCCATTGCTGCTGATATAGTCGCCCCTTTTTTAAATATACTGCCTATCTCCGATGCCGTAAGTAAAAACTGAACAATCCGCTCATTTGTAAAACCATCGCAAAAAACAAGGTAATACTGCAGCACTGCTGGTATTACTCCTGCTGCGCCGTTAGTTGGCGCAGTTACTACCCGGCCAAATGAAGCATTCTCCTCATTAACCGCTAATGCAAAACAACTTACCCAATCCAGGGTGTTTTGAAAACTGTTACCGGTTTTGCGGATAGCAAACACCCACTCATCAAAATTATTATAAATATTGCCGCCAATCAGCTTACGGTTAAGGCTAGCAGCCCGCCGGGATACATTTAAGCCGCCGGGTAACGAACCGGTAGTATGGCAGCCCCTGTACATACATTCCTTCATGGCTTTGAAAATATTCATCACCCCGGCCAGCGTTTCCTGTTCACTGCGCCAGGCAAGTTCATTTTCCAATACCACTTCTGATATTTTGAGGCCGGTTTTTATGCACCAGTGCAGTAAATTATTAGCTGTCTCGATTGGGAATGGCAAATCTACCTCAGCTTTTTGCTGGCTTTGGCTCCCTTCTCTAACCACAAAGCCTCCTCCGATGGAATAAAATGTTTCGGATACGGCTGTGCCATTACTTAAAAGTGCCTGAAAAGATACAGCATTGGGGTGATATGGCAAGCTTTCGTTAAATAAAAACAGCATATCATCATTTACATAAAAGCTTATTTCTTTTTTACCTCCCAAAGCAAGTTTATTTGACGTTCTGATAGCCTCAGTTTTGGCCCCAACCTGGTCAACCTCAAAAGTTACCGGGTCATCCCCGCCTAAACCCAAGAGTATCGCTATATCTGTACCATGGCCCTTGCCTGTTTTAGCCAGCGAGCCGTATAACAAAATCTTTATCTGCACCACAAGCGGCAAAACACCTTTGTCTTCAAGTATCTGAACAAATTGCTGTGCAGCACGCCACGGACCAAGAGTATGTGAACTCGAAGGGCCTATGCCGATCTTAAACATATCGAAAACTGAAATCTGTTCTTTTTGCATCAGGTCAAAATTACAACAATATGTTGCTTTTCCTTTTGAAATTACCAGGCAACATCTTGGAAAGTTTGAATTATTTTTTTCATATTTAGATAATTTATCACTTATAAATTTTAAACCCACAACACAATGGAAAATTACGGTTCTGATGCTGGCTTTTCTGCTATGATTGCAGCTATGTTTCTTGCTTGTTTGATACCAATTATTATTGTTTATGTAATAACGGCTGCTGGGATGTGGAAGACCTTTGAAAAAGCAGGCAAACCGGGGTGGGCAGCTATTATACCTATCTATAATACTATAGTAATGCTCGAAATAGTAGGTAAACCAATTTGGTGGGTTTTTTTGATCATATTTCCTTGTACTTCGTTTATTTTCGCAATTTGGACTTTTAACCTTTTAAGTAAAAGTTTTGGCCAAAGCGAAGGTTTTACTATAGGGTTAGTGTTATTACCTTATATTTTCTTCCCTATTTTAGGTTTTGGCAACTATAAATATCTCGGCCCTTCAGCATCTGAAGCTGGAGGATTAAAACCACGAGATCCGTTTGGCCCAACAAATTACCAGGATCCTAACCCGCCGCAGGCTTAATGTTGTTGAGAGTGTTCCCATTACAAATGTTTTGCAGCCAACTGATTTTTATTAATTGGCTGCAAAATCATTTGCTCCCCTGCCCATTTAAATATTTAACCGGCATTGATTGTCCCGGATGTGGCTTTCAACGTTCTGTGCTGGCGCTCATACAAGGCGATTTTCACAAAAGTTTTATGCTTTATCCTGCGGCTATACCATTGGTGATGTTTTTTGCCTATGGCCTGGCTGATAAGTATTTTAAGCTTGATACATCAAAAAACATAATAAAAAAAACTCTTTTTGTTTTTATTGGCGCTATAATATTAGCTAGTTACGGTATCAAGCTATGGGGTTTATATGGACATTATAAAGCATCGGCCTGAGCGGTTATGTAGCTATAATCTTTTATGATAGTTTGCAAAAATTGCAGGCTATTCATGTTGGGCGGCAAACTTATCGACAAATACTCCCTGATACGGTCAGCTGTCGTATGAACAATAGTACTATTGCCGGTTTTAAAGTAGCTGGCAATAACTTCATGTATTAAGCTTATGTCTTCATCTTTTAATTGACTTGCCTGGGTAAATACAGGTTGATAGGTACTGTCGGCATTTTTAAAAATAATATTATTGATCGTTGTTCTCGGCTTGGTTCGTATTACTACGGTCCCGGCAACAAGGTCCCCTATTCGCTGGCCCTTATCTGTCATTATTATCGTAACCACTCCACCCAAATAACTTGTAATACCTAAATTATCAATTAAGCGGAACAACCAGCGTAAAAGATACTGACTAAATTTAGGTCGTGTTCCGTCGAGGCTTATCACTCTTATTTTCATTACTACTTTCCCGGCACTTTGTCCGTTAAAAAATGCCTCACAAACCAAGTCATAAAAAAGGAACATTAAACCTATAATAATAAAATAGACCCCACTCGCCACATTGGACAGCACATTTGATGATAAAATGGCTCCTATTATAATTAGTGCGACAAAAATCCCCAAATCAATTAAATAGGCTAAAATCCTTTCACCCAAGCCGCCAACTTCATAATCGATATCAATATTCTGGGTTGTATGTACTGTTATTATTTCCATCTTTAACAAATATAAAATTGTTATTGAAAATTATGATTGCAGTTTAAAGATTTGTGATTATTTTAAACAAAAAATTCAAAGCCAAAATGCGGGAAGCGCTGTTTGTCAAACAAAATACCCAAAGGTGGAAGGACTATGAAAGCTTAAAAGATAAAGGCCCCGACGAGCTTGCAGAATCTTTCATAAGCATCACAGATGACCTCGCTTATGCTAAAACATTTTATCCGAAATCGAATACCACCAAATATTTAAACGGCCTTGCAGCATCTTTCCATCAATCATTGTATAAAAACAAAAAAGAGAAAACGAGCAGATTTGTTACTTTCTGGAAATACGAACTACCATTAGTTTTTTATAAACATCGTAAGCCATTGTTATATTCATTTCTGTTTTTCATAGTATTTAGCCTTATGGGGGCACTTTCTGCACGTTATGACAATACTTTTGTGCGATTGATCGTGGGCGATGAATACGTTAACATGACTAACGCTAATATCGCAAAAGGCGATCCGTTTGGCGTATATAAACAAGGCAATTCTTTTTTAATGTTCCTTCAAATTGCATTCAATAATATAATGGTTGAGCTTTCAACTTTTGTTATGGGTATAATTTTTTCTGTAGGGAGCGTTTACCAGCTAATGAACAATGGGGTTATGATGGGCTCATTTCAATACTACTTTTTTAGCAAGGGCCTGGGCTGGCAGTCGGTATTAGTAATATGGCTGCACGGAACTCTTGAGATCTCCGCCATAATATTAGCAGGAGGGGCTGGTTTAATCCTTGGCAACAGTTTACTGTTCCCAAAAACTTATGGTCGGATCGTATCATTAAAAAATGGCGCAAAGGATGGGCTTAAAATAGCCATAGGGTTAATACCCATATTTTTAACTGCCGCTTTTTTTGAAAGCTTCGTTACACGACATACTGAAATGCCTGTTTGGTTAAGTCTTACAATATTAGTTGCATCATTATCATTTATTATATGGTATGTGATTTTATACCCAGCTACCCTAAACCAAAAAATTAATCACAATAATTTTATTAAGAATGAAACAGCCAATTGAACTAAGACGATTACGTGACTTCGGTCAAATTGTTAATGACTCTTTTACTTTTTTAAAGGAAAACTTTAAACCACTGTTTAAAGCGTTGTTTGTTATATGCGGCTTTTTCATACTCATAGGCATTATATCAACAGTATTTACCTATATGAATATGAGCAGCATGTTTAACATGGATATGAATTCATACGACGCTCAATCCAAACCACTGGAGTACTTTGTTGGCGCAATGGTTAGCGCTTTTGTTTTGCTTTTAACACAGGCATTTATTTATTTGGTTACCCTGTGCTATATTTCTGTTTATCTTCAAAAAAATAATACCACGCCCACATTGGCAGAGGTATGGGGTTACTTCAGATATTACTTTTTCAGGGTCTTAGGAAGCAGCATACTAATATATTTCATAATAATAATTGGCTTTATATTTTGCATTATTCCCGGAATTTACCTGGGCACTGTATGTGCTCTTATTATTCCAATCATAGTAATTGAAAATTCATCGTTCGGTTATGCCTTTAATAAAAGTTTCAGGATAATTAAAAATAACTGGTGGCTGGTTTTCGGTGTAATTTTTGTGATGTCATTAATTGTGGGTGTTGCAGGTTCCATCGCTGGTGTTCCGATATCCATTATCACTGTTGGCGACAAATTCTTATCGCTCAAAGGCTTTAAATTGCCTCTCTTAATTATTTTTAGTGTTCTCCGGAATATCCTTTTGCTTGCTTATGTTTTGCCAGCTATCGCAGTATGTTTGTGTTATTTTAACCTGGCCGAAGAAAAAGAGGGCACGGGTTTGCTTGGCCGTATCGAAAAATTAGGAAAAAGCAATGATGACCAATCGACTTTACCTGCCGAAGAATTTTAAGAATATGCACAAGTTAATAAGCCTGTTTTTTCTTGCTTCTTTACTTACAGTATTTTTATCAAGTACAACTACCGCCTCGATTAAAAAGGTACACGCAACAGTTAGAATTGATTCATCAAAAATTGAGGTCAAAAAATTTGATGCAAATGCAATAAAAAGGTATAGCAAGGATAAGGATTTTAATTATACCGGTGAAGCAACCGGCCAGCCTTCATTTTGGGATCGTTTTTGGAATTGGTTATGGAATAAAATATCCGAATTATTTAATAAAATTCCGTATAGCGGCCCTATTTTACAATACCTTTTTTTAGGCTTGGGTATTGCTTTTTTAGTTTATGTTATATTTAAATCTTTAGGAATCGACCCGATACAATTGTTCAGGGGCGATGTCCAAAAAGTGGAAATACCTTATAGCGAATCTCTTGAAAACATCCATGAAATGAATTTTGATGCTGAAATTGAAAAAGCGGTTTCTCAGCACAATTTTCGGCTCGCTGTACGTTTACTATATTTAAAATGCCTGAAACAATTAAGTGACAAGGGCTTAATCCAATGGCAAATAGATAAAACAAACACGGCGTATCTCTATGAATTAACAGATCCTGTACAAAAACAAACTTTTGGATTGTTAACCAGGCAGTTTGAATATATTTGGTATGGAAACTTTTCAATTGATCAAAATACTTTCCGCAATATCGATTCATTGTTTCAAAACTTTAAAACTCACTTGCCATGAAGAGTTTGAAACTGTATTTGATAATTGGAGCCTCATTATTGGTGATTTATGTTGTTGCACAGCTAAACCGACCTAAAGTTGTCGATTGGTCCGAATCGTTTATCGATAACGAAAAAACCCCTTTCGGAACTTATATTTGCTATAACCGACTAAAAGATATTTTCCCAAAATCAAAAATAATTCCTTTTCGCAAAGCTATTTATAGCGCTATAGCGGATGATTCCGTAAAAAATGCTTCTTATATTATTATTTGCCCCGGAATCGATCTTACTAAAGTCGACTATGAGCAGTTAATAGAATATCTCAAGAAAGGGAATGATGTGTTTATTGCATCACCATATTTTGGTAAGTCGTTTGAAAAATATCTAAACATTAAAACAATAACCTATTTTAAATTTGGCAAAGAAGCTACTGCTGTAAATTTTCTAAACCCGGCCCTAAATCCTCAAAAACGCTTCACTATCGATAAAGGCGCGGGTAATACTGCCTTCAGTAAGTTTGATACTGCACGCGCTGTAGTAATAGGAGAGAATGCAAATCACTATGCTAATTTTATAAAATATAATTTCGGTAAGGGATCCTTGTACCTTGCTGCCAATCCAAAGCTATTCAGCAATTACAGCCTGCTACATCCCGAAGGGGCCGAATACGCTGCTACGGCCTTATCATATTTAAAAAACACTAAACAACTAATATGGGATGAGTACTACACACAAGGTCGGGAAGGCGAAGATTCGCCAATGCGTGTATTTTTGCGCAATCCTGCTTTGCAATGGGCCTATTATATCGCGATTTTCAGCTTGTTGACATTCGTGCTTTTTGAAATAAAGCGCACGCAACGTGTGATCCCTGTAATTGAGCCGTTAACCAATACAACCGTTGAATTTGTAAATGTTGTAGGCCAGGTTTATTACGAAAAACGAAACAATTCCAATATTGCACATAAAAAGATCCTTTATCTTTTGGAGTATCTGCGCGAAAAATACCAGTTAAAAACCAACAAACTGGATAACGAATTTATCGAAAAGTTAAAAGCAAAGTTAGGTATTGACGCCTTGTTTGCTAATGAACTGATTAATTATATCCAGTTTATCAGCGTTCAAGAGCATGTTTCAGACCGGGAATTAATTGAATTAAATAAATTGATAGAAAAACTTTATATCCAATCCGCATAAATATGGAAGATGAAATATTCGAAAAAAGAACTGACCTGAGCAAACTTAGCACTGCTGTTGAACAGGTAAAAGCCACGCTCGCAAAAATAATCGTCGGGCAACAGGATAGTATTGACCTGCTTATTGCCGGCATACTTGCTGATGGCCATATACTGATAGAGGGTGTGCCCGGCGTCGCGAAAACTTTAACAGCCAAACTGATCGCAAAATCAATTGATGCAAAATACTCGCGGATACAGTTTACGCCCGATCTGATGCCTTCGGATATTTTAGGCACTTCGGTGTTCAACCCTAAAACCACTGACTTTGAATTCAAACAAGGCCCCATTTTCGGGAATATTATCCTGATAGACGAGATTAACCGTGCTCCGGCAAAAACACAATCGGCTTTATTTGAGGTTATGGAGGAACGCCAGTTGACTATTGACGGCCAAACCTATAAAATGGAGGAGCCGTTTACGGTATTGGCAACGCAAAACCCGGTTGAGCATGAAGGCACCTACCGATTGCCCGAAGCACAACTCGATCGTTTTATATTCAAAATAGAAATAAAATACCCATCTCTTGATGAAGAAATAGCTATCCTCAAGCAACAGCATAGTCAAAAGACAGCCGAGCAACTGAAGTATATCGAGCCTGTTTTATCGTCGCAGGATATAGTTTTTTTGCGGCAATTGGTGCTGGGGCTGCACGTGGAAGATAAAATATTGGTGTACGTAGCCAAGATCATTCAGGAAAGCCGCAACAACAAATCATTATATCTGGGTGGATCGCCAAGGGCTTCACTGGCCATTATAAACTCGGCCAAAGCATTAGCTGCTATCAAAGGGCGCGATTTCGTTACTCCTGACGACGTTGTTTATGTGGCAGCGCCTGTTTTAAGGCACCGGATTATGCTCACACCTGATAAAGAGATGGAAGGCGTAACACCAGATGATGTGGTGGCTCAAATTATTCAAAAAATCGAAATTCCGCGGTAATTGGTGAGTAGTGAGTATTAGAGGTGTTTAAGTGTTTGGTTTTAACATAACGGCATTAAAAATAAATTTTATTGTGTGAAGAAATTTTTCAGCCTATTTTACAGCAACCTATTTTTAACCAGTCGTCTATTTGGCGGGCTTGGCTGCTGCGTGGTGCTGTTTATGTTGGCTTTCTTTTTCCCGTGGCTTGGCACTATTCCCGAAGTTGTATTCTACACGCTGATGTTGCTAGCTATTACTGATATAGTCATGCTTTATCGCACTTCAAGGGGCATATTTGCAAAACGGCACGCACCGGAGCGGATGAGCAATAGCGATGACAATGAATTAGGAATATATATCGAAAACTGGTACCCATTTAATGTCAGTATAGGAATTATTGATGAAATCCCGTTTCAATTTCAAAAAAGGGACATTTGGTTTAAAACAGACTTAAAACCAAGGCAACGAAAATTGATAAACTATGTACTACGGCCTACAAAACGCGGTGAATATGACTTTGGGCAGGTAAGGGTATTTGTCAGATCGCAGTTAGGACTGATAAGCCGAAGGTATAATTTTAAACAAGCCGAAACGCTGGCTGTTTATCCTTCCTTTTTACAAATGCGTAAATATGAGTTAATGGCGATCTCAAACCATTTATCAGAGATTGGGGTTAAAAAAATAAGACGGCTGGGTCATAGCCTAGAATTTGAACAGGTAAAAAATTATGTACAAGGCGATGATTACCGCACAATAAACTGGAAAGCGACAGCAAGGCACGGCAGTTTAATGACCAATAACTATACTGACGAGAAATCACAGCATGTATATTGCATAATTGAAAAGTCGAGGGCAATGAAAATGCCTTTTGATGGTTTAAGCCTGCTCGACTATGCGATAAATACCAGCCTGGTTTTGTCAAACGTTGCATTATTAAAAGAGGATAAGGCTGGTTTGATAACCGTGGCGGAAAAAATTGGCGCCGTGGTCCCCGCCGACCGCCGGCACACCCAGATCAATAAAATACTCGAAGTTTTATATAAAGAGAAAACCCGCTATCTGGAAACAAACATGGAATTGTTGTACAGCACCATACGAAGTGTCATAAAACAGCGTAGCCTGGTGGTGTTTTTTACTAATTACGAAAGTATGTCGGCCTTACAAAGGCAACTGCCGTTTTTAAAGCGCATAGCCAAATTTCATCTGTTGCTGGTAGTATTCTTTGAAAACACGGAACTTAAAAAACTAAGTGAAAAACCGGCAAGTGATGTTGAAGGCATTTATATAAAAACTATTGCTGAAAAGTTTGCCTACGATAAAAAACTGATTGTTAAAGAATTAGCCAAATACAACATACAATCAATTTTAAGTACACCGCAAAACCTGACGATCAATACTATAAATACTTATCTCGAAATAAAAGCGAGACAAAAGATATGAGAAAAGAGTCAAGATAGGAAACAGGGTGCAATTGAAAGTTCGTCATAAATTTTGTCTTGACTCTTGGCTCTCTAATAACTATCCTGCTTTGGGGAAAGGAATACCCGCCGCCCCAAGATTCTTGACGATTTTTTCCATTAACGCTATTTTGGTATCCAAATAGTTATCAGACATCAGCCAAACATTTATAGTAAACCTAAGACTGTCAACTTCCAGTCCCACCAGGCCTACTCTTATAGCAGGATCAGTTAACACATTTTTAGTAGAATTAATGGCATCAAGTATAATTTTTTTCGCCTTGTCAATATCCGCTGCGTAGGCCAACCTGACTTCGAAATCCAAACGTCGCTTACCCTCCCGGCTAAGATTTATGATCACCTCATTAAATAACTTGCCGTTTGGTATAATAATAGTCCTGTTATCGTAAGTTAGTATTACGGTATAAAATATAAGTATCGAAGTTACCTTACCTTCCTGGCCCTGGGCAACAATGCTCTCATTCACTTCAAATGGCTTCAGCATAAGAATAAGTACCCCGCCTGCAAAGTTTTGAAACGTGCCGGATAAAGCCAGGCCTGCCGCAACGCTAAATGCACCAATTATGGTAGTGAATACCGTCACGCGCAGCCCAATAATCCCCATTACTGTAATGATCAATAAAACATATAAAGCAGTAATGGCAAGGCTTAAAAAGAATGGTTGCAGAGAAGAATGAACTTTCCTTTTACTCATCCGGTTGCGGATGCGGGAACGAAGGACCTTTATAAACCAAATGCCTATAAAGAAAACAATTAACCCCAGGATAACATCGGGCCCGTGTATGAATAACCAGTTATAAGCCCTGTCGTATAATTTTTCCAGCTTCATAAAAGAAGCGAAGTTAGTAATTTATTTACCGTAAATAGTGATAAACAACTCCGGGCCTTTAAAAAGCACCCATTCTATTATCTGACTTT
>Ga0207048_10141_pt2 | contig 20729 bp, 13 predicted proteins | sample Alteio_BWMinCont_65_FD_153301 | JGI IMG/M metagenome (GOLD analysis project Ga0207048, IMG submission 153301) | Enriched cells from forest soil in Barre Woods Harvard Forest LTER site, Petersham, Massachusetts, United States -... | ecosystem: Environmental > Terrestrial > Soil > Temperate forest >...
GGCGTATGCCGCGCGGTGAAGGACGGCTTCTGGGGACGGCTCAGGACTGCCCGGACTGCCATTCGGACGACGGCGGAATCTGCAGACGTTGCTCTACTATTTCGAGGTGCACGAGGCGGGCGGAAGCGGAATTTATCCCGGTTTCAGTAAAGATCTATCTAACCGGCCTTACTTCCTAGCCAGGAGCAGTCGGGCGGTCGATCCTGAGAGCATCGCCCGAAAATTCGGTATTCCTGACGCGCACAGCGGCTTAAGCAGTTAACGTGAACAGGGTGCGCTCTGGACGAGAAAGGAGTTACCGCGAGCGCTAAGACACCTCCGAAAGCGCGGGACGTTGAAAGACGTGCGGGTTGATGTGCTCAATTCCCGTGAGTTTCCCTTGTTTCTGTTGACTCAAATGCATTTGAAGAGCTACAAGGGACGGCGGTGCTACACGGAATATTGCGCTCTCGGTATGGGCATGGTTGATATCCCTGCAATTCTTAAGATGGTGGAGTGAAGGCCTTCAGACTGGCGTCATGGTCAAATTGTACCCCCCGAAAGACGGCCGCATGACGCCGCTTGAAACGGTAAAGCCTGTCTCAATGGGCCACAAGTTCCGCTCGAGCGATTTTGCGGCCCCGTAAATCGAAATGGAGGTACCGAATTGAAAAAGATCGTGTGCTTCTCCGTTATTGTTGCTATGGCGTTAGGATCGTCCCAAGCCGTGAGCGGAGCTCCTCCCGCTTCACCTGCCGCTGGTCGCGGAGTTCAGTCTGTGAGACCGACTGCAGGAACCGTTCGCATTGCGGTGAATATGCTGTTGGGTTGGCGGGTTGGTATTTATACGAATGTCTTTCCGGAACTGACATTCTCAGAGTCGGCGACGCATGCAGATGCGTTAGGCCTGGGAAGCCTCGGCGGCGACAGCGACCAGAAAGTAAGCCCGCAGATCGATCAGAACCTTGATTTCAATCTCTCTGCCGACGGTATTGCCTTTGTCAAACAAAGGCTCAATTCACTTGCGCTTAAGATGACCACCTATCGGGTCGCCGGCATTCCGGATGATCAGGAATCACGTGAGAAACTTTTTGCATTTGCGAAAGACTTGGGCACCGAGACCATCGTCACCAACGCCATGCCTGCGTCCCTTTCACAACTGGACGAGCTCGCCGGCACGAGCGGAATCAAGGTGGCGATTGAAAGCAGTGACGATCCCCAAGAGCTGATTCACTCAATTCAGGGACTCAGTCCCCGCATCGGCATAAGCGCTAACCTTGCCCAGTGGATGGAGCATGGCGTAAGGCCCGCCGACGGATTTAAATCGGTAAAAGATCGGCTGATGGTTGTGGAGCTTAGCGACCGCAGCAGCCTCGGGAGCAACTCACATGACGTACGGCTGGGCACAGGCGTGGGTGAGCTACAGAAATTTCTCTACGAAGTAACTGAAGAGGAGCCGCAACCCGAGGAGAAACCGAGTGCATGCGTAAATTGCACTCGTCCTTATGGCGGAACCAAGCCGCTCTTCATCGCTTTGACAGTCTCTCCATGGCAGGTCATCGTATCCGGGCGTAAACAACCTGGCAGCCTGGGCGGCAACTTTGCCAGCCTCTGGCAAGAGACAGAAGATTTTGAAAAGATAGTTCGTCCCGCCATGGGTTACCGTATCGAAGAGGATGCGCGCCTGATACCCATTACTGGAACGGAGCGTATTCCGGATGATGTAAAGGCGAAAATTGAGGCGGCACTTCCGCGCACTGCGGCCGTAACTCCAAAGGAATCACGAAAGCTTCTAGTGATAGACGTTAGCCCGGCGGGCGGTTATTACCACGATACGGTTGCACATGCCAACTTTGCAATTCAAAAGATGGCTGATGCCACCCATGCGTACCAGCCGATCTTTAGCAACGATTTGAATAATTTGAAGTACCCCAACATTCTCAAGTACGACGCCGTGTTTCTGAATAGCATTGTGGGAGAGGTATTCTCCGACCCCGCGGTCATGGATGGACTGATTCGCTTCGTGCAGCAGGGAGGCGGTGTTGCCGGCTTGCACGGCAGCACCTATGCATCAGAGGACATACCCGAATATGGCGAGATGATTGGCGCAACCACCGGCCCTCATCGCGTGGAAACCGCGACGCTCAAAGTCGACGACCCAAACAGCCCGCTGACCAGGCAATTCGCATCGAGTCCGCTCACCGCCGAGTCTGGCGGCAGGGATTTTACCTGGACGGATGAGTTTTACCATTTCCTGCCCGACGGCCCATACTCGCGCGAGAAGCTGCATGTTCTCATCAGCGTCGATGCCCAGAAGACCGATTTGAGCAGCTGGCAGGTACGTCCCGATAAGGATTACGCTTCGGTCTGGATTAAGAGCTATGGGAAAGGCCGTGTCTTCGACTGCGTGCTGGGCCACACGCCAACTCTTTTCGAGACTCCGGCAATGGCCCAATTGATCCTTAACGGCATTCAGTTCGCGCTTGGCGATTTGCCGGCAGATACGACGCCGAGTGCGTTGCTAACAAAGTGAAGCGGGCGGCGCAGGGTGAGTGTACCGAGTCATCGGGCACGTTGGCCGCTCAAGAAGAAGGAGCCGCTGATGAAGGTACGATCTCGATCCGTCACCATCTATCTATGCTGTGCGCTTTGCATAGCCGGCATATTTTACGGAGAAACTGCGAAATCGCGAAAAGACGACTGGCCCGATTACGGCGGCGGGCCCGACTCGATGCAATATTCCGCGCTCAAGCAGATCGATAAGTTCAACGTGAAGCAACTCACTCAAGCGTGGTTTTATCCCGTACCGCGCGCGACCGGACGATTCAATTTCAATCCGGTGATCGTGGATGGCACGATGTACGTTCTCGGCGACAACGGAGCGATCGTTGCTTTGGATGCCGCGACGGGCAAAGCGATTTGGATGCACCCAACCCAAGGCACTCCCATTGACCGCGGCATCAATTATTGGCAGAGCGCGGACGGTCAAGACCGGCGCCTCATCTTTTCAGCAGACAGTTTCCTGCAGGAGATTGACTCTCGAACGGGGGCGTCGATTACCACGTTTGGCACGGATGGACGCGTGAATCTTCGCGAGGGGCTTGGCCGCGATCCCAAAACAATACCGCAGATACAAACCGGCACCCCGGGGCACATCTTCCAGAATTCGATCATACTGGGCTCCGGCACAAGCGAGTCCTACGGCTCGCCTCCTGGCGATATCCGCGCGTTCGATGTTTTGAGCGGCAAGTCACTTTGGATCTTTCACACCATCCCGCATCCTGGCGAGTTCGGCTATGACACGTGGCCCAAGGATGCATGGAAATATGTGGGCGGAGTCAACGACTGGGGCGAGTTTTCTATCGATCAGAAGCGTGGAGCCGGATATTTCGCACTCGGTTCTCCAACGTATGACTATTGGGGCGGCGATCGCATTGGCGCCGATCTGTTTGGCGATTGCCTCGTAGCATTGGATTTGCGTTCCGGGAAATTGCTGTGGCATTTCCAGACAGTTCATCACGATCTTTGGGATTACGATCCTACAGCCGCTCCGAAGCTGTTGACGGTACGGCAAAATGGAAAGACGGTCGACATTGTCGCACTGGCGACCAAGGCCGGATTTGTTTTCGCGTTCAACCGAGTGACCGGGAAACCCATATGGCCCATTGAGGAGCGTCCGGTTCCCAAGAGCGATGCGCCTGGCGAAGAGTCATGGCCTACACAGCCGGTCCCGACAAAGCCGCCGCCATTCGCCCGCCAGAGCTTTACCGCAAGCGATATCGATCCATATATCAGCGAGGCCGATAAAACCCGAATCCTGGCCATTCTCCAGGGCGCAAATAACAATGGAATTTTTACACCGGGGACCGACAAGCGCGACTCCATCCAGATTCCAGGCGATGTAGGCGGAGCAAATTGGGGGAATGGCGCCGCGGATCCAACGACAGGAGTCTTGTATCTTCGCACCTCGGATGCGCCGGAGTTGAAACCGAGGCTGTCCGCAGCGGCGCCGTTTCGCGTTCCCCGCGATGCGAGTCCCGAGACGCAAGGGCACGTCATCTTCAACCATATGTGCCAGGGATGCCATGGCGAGAACCGGATCGGCGTTCGATCGCCCCAGGATATTGGGATCGACAACTTCAAGCGGGTCGTAACCGGGGGCATGGGCGAAATGCCCGGCTTCTCCACGCTGTCTCCCTCCTATCTCGATGCTCTGGCTGCGTACCACTCGAACCCGAGCGCTTCTGCCCCGGTCGCTTCCGGCGGCGGGGGCGGGGGCGGCCTGGAGCGGATGCCGCCTCCTCCAGGCATCACCCGATATTTCGGAACTTACGAAAATCGGATTCTTTCCAGCGACGGGCTTCCAGCCATCACTCCACCGTGGACATCGCTGGTTGCGATCGACTTGAACAAAGGAGAGATTCTCTGGAGGGCGCCGTTAGGCACCGCGCCTGGGTTGGCGGCGAAAGGAATCAAGAACACCGGTGCCTCGAATGTATTGCTCAATCCTGTGAGGAATGGGCCGGTTGTAACAGCGGGAGGCCTTGTTTTTGTGGGCAGTTGGGGCGATCGCACAGTACATGCCTATGACAAAGACACTGGAGCACTGCTGTGGGAACAGCAGATCGGCGGCAACCCCGAAGGTTTGCCCTCAGTGTATGAAGTGGGCGGGCGCGAGTACATCGTCTTCTGTGCCGCTGCTCACGCTCCCGGCGGTGCCCCTGGCGAAGGCTATGCCTGGAAATCCGGAACACTCGATGGGCAGGGTTATTATGTTTTTGCACTTGAGAGCGATCACCGTTGACCCTGTCCAAGAGAACAAGCCTATTTGTCAGTCTCCGGGGACTCTCCGGCCGTTCTTCTGTTCTGGGAAAGCCAGAGTAACAGGTCTCTGGTCGCCGGCTAACAGAGACGGACTGGAGGACTGCTCTAGTTTTCCGGCTCGACAACTGCATGACGCCGTGAAAGGTTCTCGACCGCATCCCAGTCGGTGGATGTGGATCGGCGACATGTCAAACGCTGGCGAAAGGGGCATATGATCGTGCCATTGTCGAGTTCAAAAAGGAAATCCCGGATGAAAAGCAAACGCATGCTTGCCTCGCTCCCTTTCAAGCTGACGATGAGCGCTCTTATCCTGTCCAGCCCGGTTGCAAGGGCACAAAGCGGCAATCTGGCATCGTATGTGAATCCTATGGTGGGAACCGACCGCGGCGGCGACACGTTTCCTGGCGCTGTGGCGCCGTACGGCTCGGTACAAATGAACCCGAATTGGGCCGGCGTTGGCTATCGCTACCGCAATACTCAAATGCACGGATTTGCGGTGAATTCCATGAGCGGACCCGGTGGAACTGACGAGGGACAGGTTCTGATTACGGCGACGACCGGCGATGTGAAGGTTGACCGGCCGAACACGGATTTTCAATTCGACCACCAGCACGAAGCGGCTTCAGCGGGCTATTACCAAGTTCTGATGCAGCCATGGAACATCAAGGCTGAATTGACGGCGACTATCCACTGCGGTTTTGTGAAATTCACTTTTCCGGCGGGCCAGCAGGGCAACATTCTGCTGCCCTTGAGCTATGCCAACACTCCGGTGCATGCCAGCCACCTGCATGTTGTCGACCGCCAGACCATAGAAGGTGATGTTACGAGCGAGTCGTTTAACGGCAACCACGACCCAATCACGGTGTATTTCGTGATGAAGTTCAGCAAACCCTTCGCGCAGCACGGCACATGGACCAATGGCGCTATGACGGCGGGAAGCAATGCCGCCAACCAGGACGATCGCAAAACGATCATCGGTTTCTATGGCAGTTATCCCGCTGCTGCGGATGCACAGGAAGTGGACGTTCGCATTGGCGTATCGTACACCGACATGGCCGGCGCCAGAGCCAATCTCAATGCCGAGATGCCCGACAACGATTTCGAGCGTTATCACCAACAGACGGTTCAGGACTGGAACAAGGAACTCAGCGTCATCGAGGTGCAAGGAGGAACTCCCGAGCACAATCGAACCTTTTACACTGCACTTTACCATTGCCTGATTGCGCCGCAGATCTACGACGACGTGGACGGGCGGTATCGGGGCTTCGACGAGCAAATCCATCGTGTGCCCGCGGGCCACAAGCATTTCTACACCACCTATTCCGGCTGGGACATCTATCGAAGCGAGATTCCGCTGCTTACGCTGATTGCACCTGACCGCGTGCAGGACATGGCGCAGTCGCTGGTCGAGGAATACAAGCAAATCGGTTACATCGACCGCTGGTCTGAACGCAACCGCGCCACCACCGCTATGGGCGGCGACCCGCTCACCATCGCCATGGTGCACATTTGGAATGCGGGACTGCACAACTTCGATATCGACACTGCTTATGAGGCCATGTTCAAGCAATCCGGTCCCGGAGATACTCATGGCTATATCGGCGATTACGAACTCTATGAAGAGGAGATGCACGGGGTAACCATCAACCCAGATGCTGCCGTTTCCACGGCTCTGGAACATGAATTGGCTTTTGCCGCATTGGCCAATCTGGCCAAGGAATTGGGAAAGCCCGGCGATGCGAGTTTTCTTTACGGCCGTTCCCTGCAATACCGGGAGATGTATAACCCGGTCACGGGATGGCTCCAGCGCCGCAACAAATTCGGCCAATGGGACCCTGGCCATGGTGGTTACACAGAGGGCACCGAGTGGATATATCTGTGGTTTGTGCCCTACGACGTTCAAGGATTGGTCGATTTGATGGGCGGCTCATCCACGTTCGAGCAGCGGCTCGATGAATTTTTCAATGACAAGCACTACGACGCGAGAAATGAGCCGGACATTCAGGCACCGTTTCTCTACGACTACATCGACCGGCCATGGAAGGCACAACAGATCGTGGCGGAGACTGCCGACAAATCCTTCGATGACACTCCGGGCGGGCTGGCCGGCGGCGGCAACGACGATTTGGGCGCCATGTCGGCCTGGTACATCCTGAGCCAGGTGGGCTTTTATCCGGTTGATCCCGGAATTCCCGACTTTGAAGTCTGCACGCCGCGATTCAAGCAGATCGTGATCCATTTGAGCCCGCCGTATGTAGGAAAGAAATTTGTGATTCAAGCGCCCGATGCCGCTCCGCAGAATGAGTACATCCAGTCCGCAGTACTCAATGGCATATCGCAGACCAGGCCGTGGCTTCACGAGCTCGAAATTACCGGCGGCGGGACCTGGTCGTTGAAATTGGGTCCGGAGCCGAACCGCGCATGGGCTTCGCTAACGCAAAATCGGCCTTACTCACTCTCCACCGGCTACAGCCATTTTCCGCAGAATCCGGTCATCCATGTTTTGGTTCCCACTTCGCAAACTGAACCGCAAATTTGGCGGTATACCTCGGACGATCCTGGCCCTGATTGGACAAAGCCCGGCTTCGACGATTCGAACTGGAAACAGGGTCCCGCGCCGTTTGGCCGGCGCACGCCTTGGAACACCAACAACATTTGGATACGCCGGACCTTTACGCTGCCGCCTCCTGCCCAAGGTCAGCCGGCGATCTTCATGAGCCACCAGCAAGGAGCAGATGTGTACATCAACGGTGTCCTGGCGGTGACCTCTCCAGGACCGTCCTCGTCCTATATCGTTTTTCCCATGACCGCTGACGGCGCGGCGGCGTTGCATTCCGGAACCAACGTGCTGGCGGTACATGGAACTCAGGACTTTGGGGGCCGTACTATTGATGTCGGAATCGTCGATGTGCAGTGGCCGGATATGGAAAATACGAATCAATAACGAATCTGCCTCTCGGTCTTCGGCTTCCTCCTAACAGCAATTCTTCGAGTCCGTGAAGTCTTGACCGTCTCCGCCGTCGGCCACATTTCCTTCGCCATCGGCGTCGGCTTCTATTCTTCCTCTGCGATTGGTACGTGAATTCGGGCAAATCGGGACCGGAGCGCGCGAGCTTGTGATGATGCGATGGGGCATGATTGCCGGCTCGCGCTGCCGCGGTCATCTGTTCCCGGTCAGATGCGAAGATGATTGGAAAGTAACTAGCCTAATAACACGCTCTAGTGAAATGATGTGCCAGCAGCCGTTTCTTGGGGGGGAAAGACTATGCATCGACGGACATTCCTGCAATCTGCTGCCGCTACAGCAGCGGTCACAGCTCTTAAGACATCTCATCCAGCATCTGTTCTCGCGACGGAACTCGACGCTTCAAACACAGAGCCGGGATGGTGGATGACCGAACCTATCCGATGGCTGCAAACTAATCTTCGTGAGACCAACGCCGCGTTGAACCCAAAAGTGTTCATCGACGAGGTCGTAAACTTCAATGCCAATGTCCTCATGATGTCGGCTGGCGGCATTACGGCGCTTTATCCCAGCAACATCCAATATGAGTATGTGAGCCCATTTCTGCCCAAGGGCCAGGACACCTTTGGCGAGGTGCTCCACGAAGCACATGCGCGCAACATTCGTATTGTAAGCCGCTGGGATTTCAGCAAGACCCACAAAGATGTCTACGATGCCCACCCTGATTGGTTCTTCAAGATGGCAGATGGCCAACCGGCCATCTACAACGGGCTTTATATCGCGTGCATCAATGGCGACTGGTGCCGCAAAAAGTCGATTGAGATCCTGGCGGAAGCCCTCAATCGCTATGATGTGGACGGATGCTTCTTCAACAGTTTCAGCAACTCTTCCACGGACTATAGCGGACACCCCCTCGGGCTCTGCCATTGTGACAACTGCGAGCGGCTCTATCGCGAACGCTACCATCGCGACGTACCTCAGACTCCCGATGCCGACTATCGGGCATTCCTGCACGACGCAGGTGTTGACGTTTCGTTGAAAATTCGCGCTCTGCTGCGGAGCAAGCGGCCTAGAGCCGCGCTTGTCGGTACCTCCATCGAAATCGGCGATGTTGCTTATGGTGAAGCCAACACGGCGGTTCGCCGCGCCCTTCCGCTGTGGCCCTACACGGCCAGCGACAATACCAATCAATGGAGAAACAGCTATCCAGACAAAGGCGTCGTCTGCCAGGGAATGTCTTTCATAGATTTTCCCTGGCGCTTTGCAGTCGAGCCTCAACCTGAGATTCGTACGCGCATCTGGCAGGATGTTGCCAATGGTGGGGCCGCGGCATTCAACGTGCACGGCACGGTTGGTGAGCAGCAGGACAGGATGGCGGTCAATGTCGCGAGGACCGCATATGGATGGCTCAAGCAGCGCGAGGATTACTTTGTGGGTCAAACCAGCGAAGCCCGCGTGATTCTGCTTGCGCCGCGATCCGGCGGAGTCGGCTACCGCAGGGCGCATATCGCGGCTTCTTCCGTCTGCTCACCGAGCAGCACATCCCGTTTGCCGCCATGGATAGCCTCGACTGGCTGGGCAAGCGGGAAGCAGACCTCGTCATCAGTCCAGGTCAGACTACGGCTGAGCTGCAGGATTTTGTGCAGAAAGGAGGCCGTCTGATCATCGCCAGTTCTGGAGCTCCCAAGTTCGAGATCGCGCCTTCGGTTAAGCTCTGGAAGTCCCCCGACGGAGCTTACTTTCACATCCGCGACAAGGTCCTGTTCCCTTCCATGAAAGACACCGACGTCATCTTCATGTATGGCGACTATCTGCAGGTGCAGGCCCCCAATGCCCCGGTCACCTTTATTCCGCCGTCGTTGTATGGGCCGCCTGAGTTGGTTGGCGTCAACTGGACCGATACCGACGATCCGGGCCTGGTGATAAAGCAGATGGGCAAAGGAAAGGTCGCGTGGCTGCCATGGGACATTGGAAGTCTCTACTACCGGCACAGCTCTGAGGCTCATTTCAGACTGTTGGGCGACCTGATCGATGCTCTGCTTCCGAACGGACGTCAGTTGAAGACCAATGCGCATCCCTTGGTCGAGATCACGTTCATGCGCCAGAAGGACCGGCATCTGATGCACTTCATCAATCTCTCCGGCCACTCTGACACGGCCTACTTCAATCCCGTGCCGATGACAAACATTCAGGTCCGCGTCAAGGGCAACTTCACCTCCGGCCACGCCATCAGATCCGACCAGACCATCGCCGTTGCCAATGACGGTGGATTCGCCGAGTGCACTCTGCCTTTGCTCCAGGAATACGAAATGATCGATTTCCGATGAGAATGCCGGCTGCGTTAGCCGCAGTTGAGAATCGAACTTACCGGAAAATGGTGCCGGCTCAACCTGTGCCTCGCCAAAATTCCGTCCGGCTTTAGTTTCAGCGGTTTCCATCCTGCAAATCGGTTGGGCATCACGCGAGTCCTAACCGTTAAGGGTTGTGATATTTCGGTCGGATAGAATTTTGGCGAGGACACACGTTCCAAAGGTGGCGGTTTCTTGCTCATTTTCCTCTCCATTTCTTCCGTCGGGGTGTACCAGCGGTCCGGAAGGCCGGCATAGGGATTGGAGATTGGGCGCCCTGGAGAAGAATCTTGGATTCTGGCACAGTTTGGCCTTTTGGCCAGTTATCTCACTGATAGCGTCCGCTGATGTTGTCTCGATATCCTCAAACCACCTGCAAACGATGACGAATGCCCGCTGTGCGACAACCTTGCCGTCTAAGGGAAACCGTGGCGCGTCCTCATTGCAGAATAATGGCTTAACTCACAGTTTGCGAGTTAGGATCTCCTGAGGAGCGATTTCGGTTATGCGTACAGCAGGCCAATCCATCGCGATTGCTTTCATCATCGCAATTTTGATGGTTGGTTCCGCGGTCGCCCGGGCCGCCGGTTCTACCGTTTTCGGCGAGGGGGCGGCAGTAAGCTGCGCAGGCGAGTCCTCCCAAGATACTCCCGGCGGGGTTTCCCCTCTGATTGTGACGGGAGATTTCAACCGGGATGGGGTAGCGGATATAGCGGAGGTGGTTTCTTCAGCGTGCGAACCCACCGGAGCCAGTTTTCTCACAGTATTGCTGGGCCAAAGAAATGGCACCTTCAAACAAGTGGCCTCAAGCTCCATGGTGGGTCACGATCCCCGCGCGATCGTCCTGGGCGACTTCAATGGAGATGGCAATCCAGACCTGATCGTGGGAGATGGTGACGGTTCATTGATTGAGTTTCTGGGCGATGGAACAGGTCAATTGGTTCCTTTTGGCGAAATAGCACACTTTGGCTCGGTCGTATCCATTGCGATGGGCGATTTTAATCACGATGGCCGTCTTGACCTGACCGTCTCAGACCCAAGTGCCAGTTCCGTGACTGTACTCCTGGGCGCCGGCAATGGCTCATTTCAACAGGCACGGTCCTTTCCTTTGCCGATGAGGGGAATCGACTTCCACGTCGCGGCAGCGGATTTTAACGGAGATGGGATCATCGATCTCGCGGTTACGAACGATGACGACGCTTCGTACGAAATCATGTTGGGCAATGGCAACGGCACCTTCACCTATGCGCCTGCCCTGAGCAATGTCAAGGACCCTAATTCTCATTGTCCCGCCTAGCCGCAATGAAATCGTCGTGTTTTGCCTGCGCTTTTTCATGGAACGGGAGCGAAGACTCGCCGCTGCCCCTGTGTTCTAGCTGAGCGCCGCAAGTTTGGGGAATTTGGCTCCGGCCTATTCCTTAGTTACTCCCGCTTCGCGCCCCGCGTTCTTGCGTATTTATACCCTGCCGCACCATCACCATCAGCTGCTTTATGGATAATGGATTTATGCAGTTGCTCAAACGTTCGGTCTAGGATCGTCGAGGTCGTTGATATCGTGCGCAAGCAGTGGAGGCGTGTACGGGGATGAGAGTATCACCATGCATGAAGGGATTCTGGGGAGTTGCTATCCTCATGGCAGGAACCGCGCTCGCTGCGATGCAGGCGCCTGAACACGACGTGTTCGCTGCTTCGGGAGGCCGAATCGCCGCGGTCTCACAAGCTGTAGAGCCGGCGACCGGCCCCCAGCCACCCGATACTGGCGCCGCGTCTTATGCAACGCACTGCGCGATTTGCCATGGGAACGAGCGCCAAGGCATTCTTCCGAGCTTTCCGCCCCTGGTTGGTATCGGGCACCAGATGACGGACGAGCAAATCACTGTATTGATGCGCAACGGCAAAGGACGTATGCCCGGTTTTCAAAAGATGCCTGACGTTGAACTCGCCGGACTGCTGCAATTTCTTTCGACCACGCCCGCAACACCCGTGCCCGTCTCAAACGCAAGAGCCGATCGCAAAGGCCCGCAGCTATCTCCTGAGGCGGCTGCCGGCGGTGCGCTCTTCCAACAGAACTGCGCTTTTTGTCACGGCCACGATGCAATGGGCGGAGAAACAGGCCCTGACCTGACGCGATCGAAACTGGTTTTATCCGATACCGATGGATCCAAGATCTCTGAAGTAGTGCGCGAAGGACGGACGAGCAACGACATGAGGATGCCGGCTTTCCAGTTTTCCGCTCCCGAATCAGCTAGCCTAGTGGCATTCATCCGCGCGAGCCTGGCTGCGGCTGAGAAGTTGAAAGGTGGCCGCCGAGGGGTGGATGTCGCCGACCTGCAGACGGGTAACGCAGACTCCGGGAAGATGTATTTCAATGGCGCGGGGGGCTGTGCGAAATGCCACTCCGCAACTGGGGACCTTGCCGGCATTGCGAGCCGCTATCAGGGACTGCAACTGGAAGAACGTATGCTGTATCCCAGGAATGCGAAGAGCACTCTTACGGTGACCCTGCCTTCCGGACAGACCGTGGCGGGGGTCCTCGCCTATCGTGACGAATTTACCGTTGCGCTCAAAGACAGCCGCGGAACGTACAGGTCCTGGCCGGCGGCGGACGTCAGCTACAAGGTCAATTCTCCGGCGGATGCGCACGCGGAATTGTTCAGCCGCTACACAGACGACGACATCCACAACCTGATGGCATATTTGCAGACGCTGCGTTAATGCCGCTGAGTGATTGTGTTTGCCGCGTTTTGCAAGCTACGAAGAGAGGTTAATTTCAATATGAAGTTGTTGAAGCTCACAATGGCGCTCGTCGCAGGGGTGTTGTTGAGCCACACCGCGGGACTCCGGACGCTGGCTGCGCAAGGCGTGGAGCCGGCCCAAATGCAGCATCCATCGCCGGACAGCTGGCCCACTTACCACGGCGACTACTCCGGAAGGCGGCACAGCCCGTTGACCCAGATCACACCCCGGAATGTCGGCAATCTCGGGCTGGCATGGGCGTTTCAGACCAACCAGACGCAGCAGATCAAGTCTTCTCCGATTCTTGTGGATGGAATCCTGTATTTTTCGGTGCCCGACAATATATGGGCGGTGGATGCGCGATCCGGCCACATCATCTGGCACTTCAATCATCCAACGACTGAGGGTTCCCATATCGGCAATCGCGGCGTGGCGATGTACAAGGACTGGCTCTACTTCACCACGCCTGACGATCACTTGCTCTCGCTCAATGCCAAAGACGGCACTCTGCGGTGGGACAAAGTGATTGCAAACGTCAAGCAGGGATACTGGGCATCAATGTCTCCCCTCATCGTGGGCAACCATGTGATTGCAGGGGTCGGCGGCGATTTTGATAATCTACCCGGCTACCTCCGCTCCTTTGATGCCGAGACAGGTGCGGTGCAGTGGCAGTGGGATGCAACCGCTCCGTCCGGAACTCCGAACAGCAGCACCGGAGGCATGACGTGGATGACCGGTACCTATGATCCCGAACTCAACCTCGTCTATTGGGGTACTGGGAATCCGACTCCTGTGCTGAACGGCTCCACCAGGCCCGGCGACGATAAATGGTCTTGCAGCATCGTTGCTCTCAATCCGGACACGGGCAAGCTCGTCTGGGGCTTCTCCGTGTCTCCACACGACACCCACGACTGGGACGCCGTAGAGGCTCCCGTCCTGGTGGATGGCGATTTTCATGGCCGACCGCGAAAGATGCTGATGCAGAGTTCGCGCAACGGCTACTTTTTTGTCCTCGACCGCACCAACGGGAAGAGCCTGCTGACCGTTCCGTATGGTCCGACAAACTGGGCGCTGGGCATCGATAAGGATGGGCGGCCCATTCCCGACCCGCGAAAGGAGCCCCAACCGGATGGCCGGCTGATTGCGCCTGATGAAGGAGGCATGACGAACTATCGTTCCCCCAGCTTCGATCCAAAGACCGGCTTGTTTATCGTCGACGCGCATCCGAGTTACAGCATCTATTTCGCCAAGCCGGCCGATGGCACTTACGGCTGGGCTGGGGCCGATTATGGACTCTGGGGCAAAGGCGTCATCGAGGCCATCGACTTCCAGTCTGGAAAGATTCGCTGGAGCCACGAGGTAGGCCAGGGTGGCTCAGGCGCAGGGGTGCTGACAACCGATTCGGGGTTGACCTTTACCGGCGACTCGGCCGGGAACATCCTGGCGCTCGACACGAGCGATGGCAAGACCCTGTGGCATTCCGGAACAGGCGCACCAATGCAAACTTCTCCCATCACCTACGAGCTGGATGGCAGACAGTACGTGGTGACTGGCAGTGGGGGCGTGATGTTCGCATGGGTACTTCCACGAGAAGTTCACGCGCTTGGACATAACAAGATTCGACCGGCTGCCAAGTAAGTGGCGAACATCACCGGGCTACGAATCCCTCGCTCTTGCCTATATTGTATTTACTAGAAACGATACGTGGCTTCCCGAGCCAGGAGGGAACTGTAGTCTATGCCATTCGATCGCCGTCAATTTATCCAATCTGTCCTAGGAACAGGGGTTCTGAGCATCGGCGCCCGATTCGCGATTGCTGAGGAACAGGTGGCACGCGCTACTCGGGCCACGCCTTCACCTCACATCAAAGACGTTGGAGTCATTGAATGTGAGCCGGCGGGCGTCCGTCTGACGGTTGTAAAGATCACGACGGACCAGGATGGTCTCTATGGATACGGCTGCGCTACGTTCACGCAACGCGCCGAGCTAGTCCGGCCAGCCGTAGAGAAATACCTAAAGCCGCTGCTGCTGGGCAAGGAGACCGACCGCATCGAGGACATCTGGCAATCCTGCAATGACAGTTCCTACTGGAAGAACGGGCCGGTGCTCAACAATGCCATCAGCGGCGTGGACGAGGCGCTTTGGGACATCAAGGGCAGGCAGGCGAACATGCCGGTTTACCAGCTTCTCGGAGGCAAGTGCCGCGAAGCGGTGGAGACTTACGCGCACGCGGGTGGTACGGATTTCCCCGATGTGGTCGCATCGGCGAAGAAATATGTGGCCGATGGATTTCGCAATGTGCGGGTGCAGATAGGAATTCCGGGCATGGAAGGCTACGGGTCCTCCAACGGCGGGGGTTCGAACCTTAAGCCGCTTCATGGCGGGCCGTTCTTTGAACCTGCTTACGATATGCGCCGGTCGCTGAAGATGCTTGAAATCTGCCGGCAAGAGCTTGGGCCGGAGGTTGGACTGCTCCACGACATGCACGAGCGCCTAACTCCGAATGAAGCGGTGGTGTTCTGCAAGCGAGCAGAGGAGTTCGACCTGTTTTTCGTAGAAGATCCGCTCTCTCCGGAAGATATCGATTACTTTCGGCAGATCCGGCAGAATTGCGCCACGCCGCTTGCCATGGGCGAGCTATTCAACAACCCTCACGAATGGCAACCGTTGATTGAAAACCGCCTGATCGATTACATCCGCTGCCACCTTTCGCAGGTCGGCGGACTGAGCCCAGCCCGCAAGATCGCGGTGCTCGCCGAGCAGTACGGCGTCAAGACGGCGTGGCATGGTCCGGGCGATGTTTCTCCAGTGGGCCATATGGCGCAGGTAAGCCTGGACATCGCGATCCCGAACTTCGGGATACAGGAGTACACGCCATTCAATGACCGGACCCAAGAGATATTCCACGGCTGTCCAGTGATGAAAGATGGATATTTGTGGGTCAATGAGAACCCGGGTTGGGGGATTGAGATTGATGAAAAGGCTGCGGCGCGGTATCCATTTACCCCGGGCCGGAACAATCTCAACGGAGGCTGGGGTGTGTTGCGTAAGCTCGACGGCACCGTAATCAAACAATAATCCGCGACCCTACGCGGCAGCGGGCTCAATATTTGAAGATAGAAGCTACCGCGCTTTTGCACGGCTAAGGAAACGCGCAGGACGTGTGACCGGCTACCCGGAAGTAACCCTCGAACCGCCTGAGAAGTCGCCATTTCGGTAAGTTCACTTTCGCGAGGTTCCCGTCAGGCCATGACCCGCTGTAGATAAAAATGCAGCAGCGCTGGAAAATAACGCGGCGGGTACATGGAAACAGACTTCATTCAACCGTCACAGGAATGGTTATCGTGTAAGACAGTGCATTGCTGGTTGAAGTAATCGTGAACGAGTAGGTTCCTGCTTGAACCGTCTGGCTCGATGCTCCGGTGCTGGTGTGCCTCGCCAAAATTGCGATCTGCTGCGTAATCAGTCAGATGGAAGTCTGGCCGGTTTCGCCTGTCTTTCCGTGTCAAACTGGCTTTCATGCTGCGGCTGCTGAGGCTTCTGTTTGTTCTGGCATCACGCTTCTTCGCCTCTCGCCGCGATCTGATGTTGGAGACCCGCGCCAGTCAGGGCATCGCCGGCGGCTAGATGAAAGCTGCGAAATAGAGGAATGAGGCACGTCCTTCAGAGCAGTCACGTCCTGCTTAGAATGGGCGCTTTTCGCAAGGTCCGTCGTTAATCTTCGGCAAATCAACCCTCGAAAGCCTTGGCGGCAGCGAGGCGGTTCCGTTCGACAACATCTACCGCTCCACGTCTGCGAGGGTCTCGCGGACGAAGAAAAGAACCATGCTGGTTGATTTAATTGATTTAGTTGACCTGGAGTCTCATCCAACTGGAGTAGTTTCTGGCTCCCATGGGAACGATGACCCTTGGGTATCCGCATACTGCGGGGATATTGCTATGCTTCACAAGAGAAGTACCGGAGGTTGACGATGATGACGTTGAGCAAACGGGTTTCTTTAGCGCTTTTGACGGCGGTGCTTCCCTTGCTTACGGGCTGCACTCGGCATAGCAAAAACGAGCAGTATTACTTGATCGCCACGAACACGGCATTTCCGTACTGGAAGTCGGCCGCGGCGGGACTTGCGGCGGCGGGCGCGGAATACGGGGTTACCGTGGATACGCGTGGACCAGCAGGTTTAAATCCCCAGGCGGAGGTGGATGAGTTTAGGGCGGCGGTGGCGAGCAAGCCGGCGGGGATCCTGGTCTCGGTGGCGAACTCGAGCCTGATGGCGCCGGAGATCGACGCTGCCATTGCGGCAGGCATTCCAGTGATTACGGTGGACTCGGATTCGCCGGAAAGCAAGCGACTCTACTTCATCGGAACCAATAATTTTGAGGCGGGCAAGCTGGGTGGAAGGCGCCTGGTGTCGCGACTGAATGGAAAAGGAAATGTCGTGTTCTTCACCAATCCGGGGCAGCCGAACCTGGATGACCGGTTGAAGGGCTATCAGGACATCCTGGAGGATTACAAAGGGATCAAGATCGTAGAGGTTTTCGATATCAAGACGGACCCAGGTACGGCGCTGGATCAGGCGAGGGTGTACCTTGCGCGAACTGGTCCGGAAAAGATTGATGCCTTCATTTGCCTGGAATCAAGGTCGGGTGCAAACGTAGCGGAAGCCTTCAAGCGGACGAATGTCACCGACCGGGTGCTGATAGCGATGGATGCGGACACCGATACGTTGCAGTTGGTGGGGGATGGAACGATTGATTCGACCATCGCTCAAAAGCCCTACACGATGGCCTTTCTGGGGTTGAAGGCATTGGACGAAGTCCATCACTATCCGGTGAAGCCGCTAGGTCAAGACTATTTTCTGGATCCAAACTCTCCATTCCCGGTGTTTGTCGATACAGGGGTGGCGCTGATCGATAAGACGAACATGGATCCCATTTTGAGGAAACGATTGGCGAACCCGTAGGCGGCGGCCGCTGGATGAATACTCTTGTGAGATGCCTGGCAAGAGCTGGCGAGGAGAGGCTTGTTTGGTGCGTATTTGCGCGAGAGACCCTCGTCTCAACAACATCAACAAAATTTCATATGAGCTGCCTTGTGCGGAAGCTTGTCCTTGGTGCGTTCTTTGCTGTGACGGCTGCTGGCTGTTAGGGTGTCCGGATATTTGAGTGGTGGGACTCTTCATCGTACTCGTGCATGCTGGCGCTTTGATGTGAATCGACAGGGAACGGCGGAAACTCGATGCCGTTGACAAAGTGGTATGTTGCTAATTCCCATCCGCACTATTGGCCTGCCTTGTCGTCATCTAACTGACGGTTAGCCCTTCTTCAACGTCCGCCCGCTCAGAGAACGAGCGTAAACTAAGGTTCGTCCAGGCTCAACGTATCTTCGGCCCACGGGTTCTTCGCATTCTTTCGGTTCATCCATTCTCCGCCAGGCAGGTCTGCCAATCGTTCAGCACGGCCGGCGGAAGGAGGCTCTGTCATGCGCCTGCACTCTATGGTGATGCTGTGCCTCGCCAAAATAGCGATCTGGTCTTGAATCAGTCAGGTAAAGAGTAGCTGCTTTCGCTTGTTTTTCCGTGTCAAACTGACTGCATGCTCCACCTGCTGAGGCTCCTGTTCGCTGTCGCTACGCAGTCTTTTCATTCTCGCCGCGATCTGCTCTTGGAAAACCTTGCTCTTCGACAGCAGCTTGCTGTGCTGAAAGGGCGGCGTCCGCTGGTCCGGCTTACCGTTGCTGACAAATGGTTCTGGGTGATGTTGCGACGACTCTGGCCTGGGTGGCGGCAGGCGTTGATGCTCGTGCGGCCGGAGACGGTTGTCCGATGGCATAGAGCCGGATTCAGGCAGTATTGGAAGTGGCTCTCGCGGCATCAGAGCGCCGCCGGCAGAAGAGGTGTGGGCAAGGAACTCTGCCAACTCATCTTTCGCATGGTGGCTGAGAACCCAACCTGGGGTGCACCACGAATTCACGGAGAGCTGAAGATGCTCGGCTGCGATGTCTCGGAGAGGACCGTGTTAATAAGCTGGATGCGGATGGACGGCATTCCTGAACAATCACCGAGAGGTGATTGTTGCGATGGATTTCTTCACCGTTCCGACACTATCGTTTGGGATTCTCTATTGTTTCTTCGTCATTGCGCATGACCGGCGGTGGGTTCTTCAATGCAATGTGGTCAAACATCCGAGCAGCACTGGGTCTCGCAGCAATTGCGCCAGACGTTTCCTTACGATTCTGCGCCCCGCTACCTAGTCTTTGATCGCGATACAAACTTCAACCCGGAAGTAAATACCGTGAAGAGTTTTGGCATCCAGCCCAAACGGGCCAGCTTCCGAAGCCCTTGGCAGAAGTCCAGATGCAACGTGCCAAGCTATATCCATGCCACGACTGGGTGGTCTGCACCACCGCTATGACCTGGCTGCCTGAGCCCGGGCCGGATCTAAGCGAGCTGAGGTCCCCGTCCATCGCCGGGAAGTATTGCGTCGGTAGACCCCAATCAGCTTCCTACACTTGCGTCGCTGCCATCCAGATTCCGACGGGCGGTTTCACCGAAACGCAACCCGCTCTGATACTTGATTTGTCCCCGAACGATATTCATGCGCAAATCACGGATGGTGAGGAACAGGAGCTTACTGCTCCATCATGACAACTGTGGAGCGCGCGGGAATCTGCAGCGTTTCAGACACAGGTTGGGCATCGGGCTGTTCGGGTGTTGCTGTCAGAAACCGGCCTGGGTTTGGCACATCCACAATCGCCGTAATGGCGCGGCTCTGCTCCATGTTGACCACGATGATAGCTCGCTTTCCGGTCGCGGTCTGAAACACGGTATAGCGATGGGAGCCGTTTGAAGTTACCTTTGCTCCCAGGGTGTCGCGGAAATCGGCATCCCATATCCACGCCTTGTATTTGCGGCGGAGCGCATCAATCTTCTTGCCATAAGCCAGGGTCAGAGGAAAATCGGTCAAATGACCTTTGAAGTCGTACGGCTCGTAACTGATGATGTAGCGATACAGAAGAGTGAGGTTTAGTTCCTCGCGAGCATCGAAGCCTCTGACCGCAGCCATCAACGGAGCTTGAGGATCGATATAGCGGAGGGCGTGCCTTGTGCCTGGGCCGATGCGGTAATAGCCGAGCACATAGTAGGGCATCAACCAGTCACCGGGCCCCTCGCCGGCGAACAGAAAATCGGGGTTTACTTTATCGGCGGCAGCGCGAAACTGCTTCACCAGCGGCAGGTCACCGCTGAAGAGATACCCCGGCGCGTCATAACCGTGATCGGGACTAAATGAATAGAGCGCGCCATTGTGCTCCAGAACTTCATCGAAGAGCCAGCCCGACGCACCCAGGGCCAGTATCTTCGAAAACTCGTGAACAGCAATATCGCGATAGGCCTTGCAGCAAACATCCATGACCGCGCGGCGGCGGACATTGATACCCGCTAGCTGGGTCGGAGTGGTATAGCTGCAGCAGTTTGAATCATACCTATCCCCGTAGGGATCGGTCGCCTCATACTTATAGAGTTCCGTCTTGTACCATTCGGTGGCCATGTTGGCGATATGCGGTTTTCCGAAGAGGACCATCTTCACTCCCCGGGCCTGGATTTTCGCGATGCCGTCGTATAACTCCTGCCAGGTGCCTAGCCCCGGGTCAGTATCCAGCGATGGATCGCCGCCGTCCTGACCACCCTTGCTCCAGCCCACCAGTTGGAAGGCTGTTACGCCGTTGTCTGCACATTCCTCGCCGAAATGGACGATATCGCGATACGGGACGGTGTAATCCTGTTCCGCTCCATCCACCTGCAATTGAAACCAGGAGTGCACATCCCTGGCCCACGCAGGTATCATCGGCGTCGCAAACCATGTCGCGCGCCACTGTCGGT
>Ga0207048_10180_pt1 | contig 20676 bp, 20 predicted proteins | sample Alteio_BWMinCont_65_FD_153301 | JGI IMG/M metagenome (GOLD analysis project Ga0207048, IMG submission 153301) | Enriched cells from forest soil in Barre Woods Harvard Forest LTER site, Petersham, Massachusetts, United States -... | ecosystem: Environmental > Terrestrial > Soil > Temperate forest >...
ATGAACTGGTGGATTATCTGCAAAAAGCCGGGGTACGGTTCGGAGCGGACATCAATGCCTATACCAGTTTTGACGAAACCGTTTACCAGTTACCCCTGCCCAGCGATAAACCGGACATATTGAAGGAAGGCATCCAGATCATGCACGACTGGGCGCAAAGCGCAACCCTCGACCCCGGGGAAATTGATAAAGAACGCGGCGTGGTACTGGAAGAAAAAAGACTCGGCAAAGGCGCGGGGGAACGGATGCAAAGGCAGTACTGGCCCATACTCTTAAATAATTCAAGGTACGCGGTCCGTATCCCTATCGGGCTGGATACCGTATTGGATAATTTTAAAAGGCCAACGATAGCCCGTTTTTACCATGACTGGTACAGGCCGGATTTACAGGCGCTGATCATCGTGGGTGACATCAACGCCGACAGCCTGGAGAAGGTTGTCAAAGCAAGGTTCAGCGACCTGAAGAACCCTGTACACGAACGGGTAAGGAAAAAATATACTGTACCCTTAGATGGCAAAAACCAGTTTATAGCGGTGACCGATAAAGAAATGACCTCTACGGTTGCTGAAATTATTATTAAGCATCCGTTGCCGCCGCTAAAAACAGCAGCAGATTACCGGAAAGCAATTATACGGGACCTGTTTAACCAAATGCTGGGTGCGCGCTATGCCGAACTTTTGCGAAAAGCGGACGCGTCATTTGTCAGGGGTGGGGCGGAGATCAGCAGTTTTATCGGAGGGCTGGACAGCTATGATGCCAGCGTGACGGCCAAACCTGGCGAACTGGAAAAAGGTTTTAAGGCCGTATGGCAGGAAACCGAAAGGGTGAAACGTTTTGGCTTTACGCCGACCGAACTGGAAAGGGCAAAGGCCGCTTACCTGAGTAGTACGGAAGTTGCATTGCAGGAAAAGAACAAAACCAGTTCGGAAGCTTATGTAAAGGAATACCAGGCCTATTTCCTGAACGGTATTGCCGCACCGGGGATAAGCGCAGAATACCGGCTAACCAAAGGTGACCTGCCGGGCATTACCTTAAATGATGTTAATAACCTTGCAACATCGTATATCACCAATACCAACCGGGTTATACTGGTCGAGGCCCCTGATAAAGAAAAAGCGGCATTACCTGATGAAGCCACGGCAAATAGCTGGCTCAAAGCGGTTGACGAAGAAAATCTGCAACCCTATAAAGATGTCGTAAGCACAAAACCCTTGCTGGTAAACGAACCTGTTACCGGGCATATCACCGGGGAACGGCAGGATAAAGAGTTGAATATAAAGACGATCACCCTGGGCAACGGTGTTAAGGTACTGTTAAAACCGACCGATTTCAAAAATGATCAAATCATTTTCAGCGCATTCGCGCCGGGAGGTACCTCTTTATCCGCTGATGCAGACTACCAAAGTGCCGCCAATGCGGCAGGGATCATTGGCTCTTGCGGTGCGGGCAACTATACCCCCGACCAACTGGCCAAATACCTCGAAGGGAAGCAGCTGAGCGTACAACCCTTTATCAGCGAACGCTTTCAAGGCATCAACGGCGCTTCGACCACCAAAGACCTGGAAACAGCATTGCAAATGGTGTATGCGGAGTTCACCGAACCGAGAAAGGACGCGGATGTGTTTCAAAGCATCATCCAGCGAAGCAAGGCGGCCCTGGCTAACCGGGCCAATGATCCGAAAAGCGTTTTCCAGGACAGTACCGTGGCTACATTATATAATGGAAATTACCGAAAGACCGGTCCGACCCTCGAAAAGCTGTCACAGGTGAACCTGGATAAAGCATACGCTTTCTACAAAGAACGTTTTGCCGATGCGTCGAATTTTACCTTCACTTTTGTCGGCAGCTTCGATCCGCAAACCATAAAACCCGTATTGGAAAAATATCTGGGCGGCTTACCGGCCACCGGCAGCCACGAAGAAGCTAAAGACCTGGGCATCCACATGCGGGATGGCAAAATTGAAAAGAACGTTTATAAAGGCAGCGAACCCCAATCAACCGTTCTGCTGGTTTATTCAGGAAAATTTGATTACAGCCCAGAAAACAAAGTAAAACTGGATGCTTTAAAAGAAACATTGGAGATCCGCTTGCTGCAAAGGCTAAGGGAAGACGAAAGCGGTGTGTACAGCCCGCAGGTATTTATGAATACCCAGAAATACCCGGATTCCCGCTTCAGCTTTATTATCCAGTTCGGTTGTGCCCCGCAAAACGTTGATAAGCTCATCGCTTCCGCAACAGACGAAGTCGGGAAACTTAGTTTAGACGGCCCGCTACAGGAAAATGTGGATAAATGGCGGACAGAAAAAAAGACAACAACGGAGACGCAATTAAAAACGAATAGCTTTTGGTTGAGTTACCTGGTCGGGCAGTTACAGGACAAAGAAGGTTTAAACCAGCTAAACGGCTTTAGCGCGTTATTAGATGGGGTAACGACAACCGGTTTAAAGGAAATGGCCGGTCAATATTTAAGCGGTAAAAACTATATCCGTTTGGTATTGCTGCCTGAAAGCAGCAGCTCGCGACCGGCCGTAAAATAATGGCCTTTATGATCGCAATATTTAGTAATAAATAGCACTCCTCGTTCTTTTTAGTTTTCATTAGGATAATGAAATTGGTTACAGTTAATTGAACAACAAGCGCCTCCCTTCGGAGGGGGAGGTGTTTTATTTTAGTTTCTAAAATTTAAAAAATGCACGTATTAAGTATTGAGGATGATGTTCGGTTAAAAGAGTATATGAAAAAGGCGTTTGACCGTTATCGATATTTTATTGGCTATCCTATAGCCCAGGACTTCGATTATTCAGCGCTTTTTCCCTTATTAAAACTGCCGTTAAACAATGTCGGCGATCTGTTTATAGCATCTACCTATGACTTGAATTCGCGTTCGATAGAAATGGAGGTATTGCAATTTTTTACACAACTCTTTAATGCCCCGCAACATAATTGGTGGGGATACGTCACCAATGGCGGGTCGGAAGGCAATCTTTATGGTTTATACGTTGCCCGGGAATTGTACCCGGAAGGTATCGTATATTATTCCGAGGCGACACATTACAGCGTTCAAAAAAACATTCAGCTGCTAATGGACTTAAGCTGTTTTATATTACGGCTGTTATGTATGTCCTTGCTGCAATTGTACAAAGAATAAAAAAACCGCCTCGATGGCGACTAAAATACTCTTCGTTCTTTATAATTTCAGTTAATAGTAATTAATGTAAGTTGATTAAAGTGAAGCGTTTCCCGGTTGAGAACCGGAGCGCTTTTTGGGACATAAATTTTAGAATTGTATGAAAAAATAAAAAAAGAAGAAACACAAAAAAAATATACTGCTTAACACAGCTTCTCACTGCATAAAACGGCTAAATTTTAAAAAGACGGAAGCAAGTTCAAGCCTGCTCAAGCGCGGGCTGATTTGTTCTGTCTTACAGGTTACTTAGCCGTGCCTTTGCAGGAGAACGGTTATGCCCGCGCTTATGCTCCACTAATTAATAACCCGGTTTCTGTTAAGAGAAATCTTTCTAAATCTACCTATATGAGAAAAGCAAGTGTGCATGACAAGGCGCTAGTAGTGAAATTGCTGGCTTTGTCCTTTGAAAAAAACCAAAGCGTGAATTATATCATCCGCCAGGATGAAAAGCGAAAGGATCGTATCCGCGCCTTAATGGATTATTCTTTTGAGATTTGTTACCGATTCGGAGAAGTGTACTTATCAGACGACCGCAAAGCTTGCGCTTTGGTGCTCTATCCTGATAGGAAACGTACCACAATAAAAGCCATCTGGTTGGATTTGAAGCTGATCTTTTTTGCGATTGGTATTTCAGGGATTTCCAAGGCTATGAAACGTGAAGCGTTAATCAAAGCTAAGCAACTCGATGTATCTATATATTATTTATGGTTTATCGGTGTCGACCCACTGTACCAGCATCAGGGGATCGGCGCGAAACTTTTAGGCGAGTTGATCAACGAGGCGAAATTGCAAAACCGGCCTGTACTCCTCGAAACATCAACAGTAAGGAACTTGCCCTGGTATGAACGTTTCGGCTTTCATGTTTATGATAACCTGGAATTGGACTATACGCTGTATTTTCTCAATAACCTGTAAAGATGAAGCGGTATGGACGAGTTGGTTTTAGGCACACAGGTGGAGCTGATCACAGCTATTTTTATCGGGCTGGAAATTTTGATGTTTCTTTTCCAGTTGGCAAGTTACTTTTATTGGCCAAAGGACAAATACCGTGGTTGGTATTTGTTATTGCTGGCTTTGATGTTGTTATACAATATAACCGGCGGCTTGTTCCCGGATAACAAGATTCATATTCCCATTGAGGTACAAGAAATGATCGCCTATGGCACGGGGTTCCTCATGGCCTCTTATTTCCCCTTCTATTTTTATAAGGCCTTTGAATTGAAGGCTTTGCGTTGGCACGCGTTATTTGGTGTACCCTTATTCCTTGCACTACCTTATCTCGTTTTTTTCGTGATCGTCTATGCAATAAATGGCAAGCTGGATGTGGACATTCGGTATGGGATGATCGTGCCGTTTATTTACGCGCTGGTGTTGCTTTGGGCCATGCTCCGGGCGATACGGAATAAATACCGGGAAAACCGTGATAAGAAGAAGTATATAGAAGAAATCGCCATGCATTGCGCAGTCACGCCCTGGGCAGCGCTGGCATTTTTTGGTTTAGTAGAAGAAAACCAGATGATAGAGGTGCTTTGCACCAATACCGGGATTATTATCATAACCGTACTGTTTATTACCAAATCCATTAGAAACGCCAGGCAGGAATATCAGGAGTATAATAAAAAGAAAGATGAACCGCCAACTGACGGTATGAGCCAGGACGAATTTGTGGCAAACTGCCTGCATTTTGGGTTGACCCGCATGGAAATATTGGTCGCCCGATGGGTTTATAAAGGAAAAAGCAGCAAGGAAATAGCCGGTTTGCTGTATATTTCAGAAGATACCGTAAAAAAACATCTTCAAAATGCCTTCCGGAAAGTGGGGGTCAGGAACCGCGTCGGACTCATCCATAGATTATTAAACCGCTGAAATTATCCGATTAAACAGCCTTTGTCACCTTACCTACCCCTATTTAAGCAGCTGAATAGCCGATCTGATTATTTATTTGCTGTAAACCGCCATTTACTTTTGACTTAAATTATTTAACAATTAGTTACCTAAATACACTGATATATGGAAAAATTCTACACGTTTCCTGCTATGTGAAAAGTTGTTGCCAGTGAACCGGCGGGGCAGGTTTTACTTTGACCAATTATATCCGAATGATCCAGGAAATCAGTACCCGGCTGTTAAAACAGCTGGAAGAAGATTTGGAGCAGGCCTGTTTCCAGATTAAAGACCCTTTTCAAAGATGGACTACCTCTTTGAAACTCATCAGGGATGCGTTAAAAAAATTAAAGGCGCATATCGATCAATACTCCTTCAAAGACAAAGCGGAGGAAATCCCCATTTTCAAGTACATTAAACCCTCATTTTACCAATGGAACATCTATTACACTGAACTGTACGAAATAGAAACTAACCTGCCTAAAGATGATGCGGAAAAGCAGATCACGTTCTTAGAACTGGAATTGCAATACATCGGACGCTTCTTCCGGCAGCATGTTTTTCTATATCAGTATTATAAAATGAATGGAGACGAACTGGACAACCTTTATTTCGTGCGGGGAGCAGAGGTGCAGAGTGTTTTATTGCCAAATGTACCTGACCTCGACCCGGGGTTTTCCACCAGTTGCGATTACCTGTTTTCCAAATTCAAAGCATTTGAAAACCTGAAAGAATGGGTGACAGAAAAATTATTGTACCTGAAGAAAAATCCGAATACGCTGTACCAGCCAGGGACAGCTACCGGGGAATTGCACTGGACGGACGATACGATTAACCTCGCAGAGGTGGGTATCGGCATTTTTCATACCGCGCAAGTCAATAATGGTTCGGCCAGTGTCGCCGACATATTCAGGGGATTGGAAGAAACATTTCATGTAAGCCTCGGTGTACCGTCCAAACGGGTATCCGAACTCCGGCGCAGGAAAAGGTTGGCCCGCACTCAATATTTAGATGAGATGAAAGATGGCATTAACCAAAAGTTTGACAAGGAAAACGAATATGACCCGGACAAGGGAAAAAAGCGAAGGGCAACGGAGTAATAATGGAGTGCAATGATTTGTTTTTCAGTGATTTCCAATTATTTCAGGGGTATCCCCCATTGACTTTATAAAGAATTCGGGAAGGGTGAAAATTTGCTTTTGTAAATCCCGGTACAATGGAGTACCGGGAACAAAGCAAAGAGATTATGTTACAACATTTCACCTGGCAGCAGTTTTTGGTCGCTGCCTTAATCCTGTCCCTTATCTGGTACATGGTGGTCGTCCCGCTCTTTTACCGGAATGAACTCAATGATTTATTAAGCGGAAAGCGAAAACAAGTCGCGCCATCGGCCCCCTTGCCCCATGAATGGGATGAGGAATTTGAAGACGAACCATTTGCGGAAGAAAGCCTGGTAGGTAAAAGCAGGCTGCCGGAAGGGGTCACAAGGGTTAGTATGGATCAATTTAGTTTTGCACCATTAGTAGCAACAACATTAGATGAAGATGGAAGCAAGGACACCCAATTAGGAATAGTGCCGGATGTGCTGGAAGAATTGAAACGTATTTTTCATATCCTGGAAAGAGATAAAGCCGGTAAGGACGAGTTTATTTCCCTGTTTAGCCTGGTCAGCACCAAATACGGCAAGATCAAAGGCACATCCAATGAGCGGGCTATCAATGACTATATCCGCGAAAATGTCCTTTTCCCCATTTCAGACCAGGAACTGGACAGTCTTTGGGTGTAATCCTTAAAAATCGGTGCAATCAATCTTTTAATCAGTACAATCAAAAAATATCAAATGAAAAATCAATTCATATCTCCCAAAAAACAAGTCTTCGCCAAATTTCTCTTGGCAGTATTCATCGTCAATGCCTTCGAAATGCTTTTTGATTCGGTCAAAGCGCTAGCCCAGGACGGAAACGCCGGCATTCAGCAGGCAACAACCATGATACAGGGCTACTTCGATACCGGGTGCACGCTGATGTATGCCATTGGCGCGGTGGTGGGTATTGTCGGAGCCATCAAGGTGTTTAACAAGTGGAATGCCGGCGAACCTGATACCAATAAGGTGGCTGCGGCCTGGTTCGGTTCCTGTATCTTCTTAGTGGTGGTGGCTACCGTTATCAAATCATTTTTCGGCGTATCATAATGGCAACAGTCTATCATATCAATAAAGGCATTAACAAGGCGATTGTTTTTAAGGGGCTGAAAGCGCAATATATCGCTTACCTGGCCGTAGGGCTCGTTTTGTTACTGATCGCTTTTGCAATTCTTTATATCTGCGGGTTGAGCATGTACGTCATCCTGCCAGTGATCGGCGGGTCAGGTGCCGGTTTATCCCTTACCGTAATCCGTTTAAGCCGCCGGTTCGGGGAGCATGGATTGTCCAAGTATTTTGCCAAAAAGCAATTGCCGCGTTGTATCCGCTTTAAGTCAAGACGGATTTTTATCCACCTGAAAAAATAGTTTAATATGTCATCACCAACTATCCAAATAGAAAAAATACTACCGTTGAGCAAGGTGGAAAACGGGGCGATTCTTTCCGCCAGCGGGGATATTACCATTGCTTTTGAGGTGCGGCTCCCGGAAATATTCACGCTGTCCGATAGGGACTACGAAGCTTATCACCAGGCTTTTGTCAAAGCCATTAAGATATTGCCCGCTTTCAGCATTTTTCATAAACAGGATTGGTTTACGGAAGCGGCTTACCGGTCTGATTTTGAAAAGGCGGGCAAGAGTTTTTTATCACGCAGTAGCGAACGCTTTTTTAACGAACGGCCGTATTTGGCACATTGCTGTTATATTTTCCTGACGAAGAAGCCCAATGACCGGAAGTTAGCTTCCTCCGTGTACAGCAATATCCTGCGCAAGTCGATTGTACCGCAGCAAACGGTGAACCCGGTTTTGTATAAGGAGTTCCTGGATTGCGCGGGGCAGTTTGAAAGGATTTTATCGGACAGCGGGTTTGTACGTATGCGTCGTTTAAGCGATGAGGAACTGGCGGGGACGGCAAATCAGCCGGGTGTTATCGAGCGCTACTACTTTTTGCTGGATGCGGGCAGGCAACCGATGATCAGGGACATTCATATCAAAGACGGCATCAAGGTGGGCGACCAGCATTGCGAGTTGTACACGCTGTCGGATGCGGAGGATTTGCCGGGACTTTGCGGTTCACGCATCAATTATGACAAGTACAGTTCGGATAAGACGAAGTTCAGCATTGGTTTTGCAAGTCCTTTGGGACAGTTACTGAACTGCAATCATATCCTGAACCAATACATTTTTATCGAGGATGCCGGGAAGACGATCAAGCGCCTGGAGGCGAAGAAGCTGCGCCTGCAATCGCTGTCCGGTTATAGCCGGGAAAACGCTATCGGCATGGAAGCCTGCAATGATTTCCTGAACGAGGCTATCGGTGAACAGCGTTTACCGGTAAAGGCGCATTTCAACGTGCTGGCCTGGTCGGATGAGGCGGTGAAAATCAAGGACCTGAAGAACCTGGTGGGTTCGGCAATGGCGCAAATGGATGCGGCGGTAAAGCAGGAAACCGACGGGGCGCCGCAGATCTGGTGGGCCGGCCTGCCGGGCAATGAAGCGGATTTCCCGATGAACGATACCTTCGATACGTTCGTGGAGCAGGCGGCTTGTTTTTTTAACCTGGAAACGAATTATAGGGACAGTGTTTCGCCGTTTGGGTTACGTTTGGGCGACCGATTATCCGGTAAACCGGTACACGTGGATATTTCCGATGAGCCGATGCGTTTGGGATGGATCACAAACAGATCAAAGTTCATTTTAGGCCCGAGCGGCAGTGGCAAATCTTTTTTTACGAACCACCTGATCCGTTCCTATTTCGAACAGGGGGCGCATGTGGTGCTGGTAGACATCGGCCACAGCTATAAAGGGCTTTGCGAGTTGGTGGGCGGCTACTATTTCACTTATGCGGAAAACGCGCCGATCAAATTCAATCCTTTTCATTTAGCCGATGGGGATACGATGGATACGGAGAAAAAGGAAAGTATCAAGACGCTGTTATTGGCGCTATGGAAAAAGGACGATGAGCCTTACCGCAGGTCGGAGTATGTGGCTATTTCCAATGCGCTGACGGGTTATTACCAGCACCTGGAAGGTTTTTCCGACATCTTTCCCTGTTTCAATACTTTTTATGACTACCTGATGGAACATTACCTGCAGGTGCTGGAAGATGGGAAAGTAAAGGAAAAGGACTTTGACGTGGCGAATTTCCTGTATGTGCTCAATCCTTACTACCGGGGCGGTGAATTTGATTATTTGCTGAACGCGACGGAGAACCTGGATTTGCTGCATGAACGTTTTATTGTGTTTGAAATTGATGCCGTGAAGGACCACCCGATACTTTTCCCGGTCGTAACGCTCATCATTATGGAAATGGTGATCTCGAAAATGCGCAAGCTGCCGGGTATCCGTAAGGTGGTGCTGATCGAAGAATGCTGGAAGGCCATTGCCAAAGAGGGCATGGCCGAATATATCCGCTACCTGTTCAAGACCATGCGCAAGTTTTTCGGGGAACCTATCGTGGTGACGCAGGAAGTGGAGGACATTATTTCCTCCCCTATTGTCAAACAGGCCATTATCAATAACTCCGATTGCAAGATACTCCTTGACCAAAGCAAATACCAAAACCGTTTCGACGCGATACAGGACCTGTTGGGCTTAACGGACAAGGACAAAATGCTGATCCTTTCGATGGGCAAGGGCATGGACCCGAGGCGCAAATATAAGCCCGTCACCATTCTCCTGGGCAGCCAGCAAACCAAAGTGTACGATACCGAGGTGAGCCTGGAAGAGTATTTAGCCTATACCACCGAAGAAAGCGAAAAGGTCAGGGTGAAGGAGTATGCAAGGATATACGGCAGTATGCAAAAGGGTATCGCTATGCTGGCGCAGGACATCAGGAATAACAATTTAAAAAAATAAGACCATGAAATCCCGAAGGGATGTTTCATGCCATTAAAAAACAATTAGATATATGAAAAACCGAATGCACTTCTTCATTATTGCGCCGCTGATCTGGCTGGCCGCGTGCAACAAGAAAGCTGACCAAATCAAAAGCTTTATCCCCGGCACTTATACCAATTTCGCCAAAGGCGCTTACGCGCAGGCCAATGACACTTTAGTGATTACCCTGGTTAAAGACAATACGTTTTTAATCACGAGGAACACGACCTACCAGGCCATTCGCGACGGCAGGTTATTGCCCAAACACCGGCAGGTAAAGCTGCTAAATGGCATCTACGACAGCCAGAACCAGGTACTCGACGAAACCACCAACGGGAGGATAATTAAGTTCGATCCCGGCAAGCGCCTGCTAAAAGTCAACCAGGCAGTCTATAAGAAACTATAAGTGAAGCGCTCATGAGCACCATCAAAAAGCAAATCATAAGCGAATAAATCAATTAACCCATTTATTTATCCATTAGTCGCTATGCTGCATTGCAGTGTAAAAGGAGGCTATTATGTCAAAATTTAAAGCAATTATGAAAAAGTATATGGTCATTCTACCATTATCGACCGTCAGCATTTTTGTATCCATACCCAAAGGCGCGGACGCGCAAATGATCGTCGGGTCGGTAATTTCAGCTACGGTAGGCCGGGTCATTCGGGCCATCGACCTGGAGGTGCAGAGTATGCAGAACCAAACAATTTGGCTGCAAAACGCGCAAAAGGCACTGGAAAACCAGTTATCGCAGGCGAAACTGACGGAGATTTCGTCCTGGTCGCAACAGCAGCATAACCTGTTTAGCCAGTATTATAATGAATTATGGCAAATCAAGACAGCTATCGCCTGGTATTCCAGGATTGGTGAAATGGCCGAAAAACAGGTACAGCTCGTCAACTCCTATAATCAGGCCTGGGCGCTGATCAAAAACGACAAGCATTTTAACGCGGAGGAATTGCAGTATATGTCGAACGTCTATTCGGGGATTTTGCAGGCCAGCGTCAAGGATTTGGACCAGATCATGATCATTATCAACCCCGGCAAAACGCAGATGCCCGATGCCAAGCGGATGGAATTGATCAACAAGACCGCTGACCACATGGACAGCAATTATAACGATTTGCAGGAGTTTACCACGCAAAATGAGATGCTAAGTATCGACCGGGCGGAAGATCAAAACGAGGTGCTGACTTTAAAACAATATTATGGAATACAGTAAGGTGAAAGGTAAAAGGATAAAGCTGAAAGGTTTTTTAAGCCACTTCAGGGGTTTGGGGTTCTTACTGCTACTGCTTACTGCAACTGCCACTAATAGCCGCGCTCAGTCCTTTGACGATTGGTTCGCACAGGGCAAGACCCTGATCAAGGATTTGGAACAGCAGGTGTTGGCTTTGAACGCCTGCGAATCCGGTATCCGGCAGGGGTATAACATGCTGAAAAATGAATGGGGTTCTATCAAGAACTGGAAATATGGCGAGTACAGTTTGCACCAGGGTTATTACAATTCGCTAAGCCAGGTCAACCCGGAGGTCAAAGCCAGTACGGATTTACCCGGTATCCAGTCTGAAGAACAGGCGATCATCAGCCAGTTTAATGCTTTGAACGGCTTAAACGGGCTGTCGCCGCAGGAGCAAACCTATATAGCGAGCGTGGCGCAAAATATCCTGAATGAATTGGGTAAAGACTTGCAGGAATTGCAAACGGTGCTGACGCCGGGCCAGTTGGTCATGTCGGATGATGAGCGCATCAAGCGCATTAATAAAGTTGCGGGCACTATCAAGGACAAATATTTGTTTACCTGCACTTTTTGCAGGCAGGTGCAGGTATTGGTGGTGCAGCGGAACGGCGACGGCAATGATGCGACGGAAATAGGCAACATGTACGGTATTCACCCTTAAACTAAATGCTATGAAAAAATTGATGATTTTATTAATGCTGACAGCCGGTTTGAGCTTTAGTTCCTATAAAGCCAGCGCACAATCCACTGTACAGGATATGCAGCAGCTGATCCTGGATATTGAAAAGCTTACCCAGCTCAAAGCCATCCTGACCGATATGAAAACGGGGTATGATATTCTGACCCAGGGCTATGCGCAGGTGAAAAGCATTTCAGAAGGCAATTTCAATTTACACGCCGGTTTCCTGAACGCCCTGATGGAAGCCAGCCCCGCAGTACGCAAATACGTCCGTGTCGCGGATATTATCGAGAGCCAGGAAGAGATCGTCACGGAGTATAAATCGGCTTATAAGAATTTCAGTTCAAGCGGTCATTTCAGCGTGGCGGAATTGGTGTATCTCAATAATGTCTATGTGCAGCTATTGAACCAGAGCCTGAATAACCTGACGACGTTAACGAATATCCTGACGGCCAATACCTTGCGGATGAACGACGCGGAAAGGCTGCAGGCCATTGACCACCTGTATGCGGATACGCAAAGCAAACTGACTTTCCTGCGGGATTTCGATAACCAGGCGCGGGTTTTGGCGATACAAAGGCAGCAGGAACAAAACGAGGTACAAAGCTTTCAAAACATTTTTTAATATGAAAAGAAAAATTTTATACAGCACGGCAAGTGTGCTACTGCTACTTTTTACTGCCACGCAAAGCAACGGACAGGGCATTACTTCTAGCCTGCAAGGAATGCAGCCGGTGCTGGACAATGTATACAACCAGATGATCCCCATGTGCTCGAACCTGATCGGCGCGGCGCAGGGGATTGCGGGTTTCGCCGCCTTGTGGTACATCGCTTCGCGGGTCTGGCGGCAGATTGCCCATGCGGAGCCGCTGGACTTCTACCCGCTGTTGCGGCCTTTCGCTTTGGGGATTTGCGTGATGTTGTTCCCTTCGGTGATCGCGCTGATGAACGGGGTCATGCAGCCCATTGTGACTACGACGGGGAATATGGTGACCACCAGCAATAACGCGATTGCGCTGTTATTGCAGCAAAAGCAGGCGGCGCTGCAAAACAGCAGCAGCTACCAGATGTATGTCGGCGACGATGGTAACGGGGACCGCGCCAAATGGTACGCGTACACGCACCCGGACGATCCCAACGATCAGAACGAGGGCACGTTTTCCTCTTTGGGCAATGACGTAAAATTCTGGATGGACAAGCAGGCGTACAATTTTAAGAACAGTATCAAAGAGTGGATGAGCGAGATACTGGAGGTGATCTATGCCGCTGCCATATTGTGCATCAACACCATACGAACGTTTTATTTGATCGTGCTGGCCATTTTAGGTCCTTTGGTATTCGGCTTTGCGGTCTTTGACGGTTTGCAGCATACGCTGACGCAATGGATCGCGCGGTACATCAATATTTTCCTGTGGCTGCCTATCGCCAATATCTTCGGCGCCATCATCGGGCAGGTGCAGCAGCAGATGCTGCAATTGGATATTAACCAGATACAAAGTTCGGGCGATACTTTTTTTAGCCCGACCGATACCTGCTACCTCATTTTTCTGTGTATCGGCATCGTCGGCTATTTCTGTGTGCCCAGCGTCGCCAACTATGTCATCCATGCGCATGGGGGTAACGGCCTGTTGAATAAGGTCACCAATGTAGCGGCGACAACGGCCAGCACGACGGTCAGCGTTGCTTCCGCCGCAGGTTCCCGGATGGAACAGGCCCGGAGCAATATCCGCTATGCGGCTTCGGATTTTAAGGAAGGTTATAACAGCAGCGGCAAAAGCACTTACCAGGAGGATAAAATATCAGGGAAATAGCCCCCTTACCCCCTGAAGGGGGAATCATAAAAATCAGTGTAATCAAAAATTAATCAATGTAATCAACGGTCATGTTTCAACAATTCAAAAATATCGACAGCGCATTCAAGCATATCAAACTATTCAGCATCTTTTTAATCATCGGCAATGTGATCACGATGTGTTTCTGCATCTATAAAAGCGATGATATGGTCAGCAGGGCGCAAAACCGGGTGCATATCCTGTACAACGGAAAGGTTTTGGAAGCCATTGCAGCGGACCGGAAGATCAACCTGCCCGTAGAGTTGCGGGACCATATCAAAACGTTTCACGAGGACTTTTTTAACCTTGACCCGGACGATAAACAGATACAGGAGACGATGGCCAAGGCGCTGTATTTAGCTGATGAGAGCGCCAAGACCCAATATGATAACCTGCGCGAGAGCGGTTATTATGCCAATTTGATTTCCGGGAATATCAGCCAGCAGATCAACGTGGACAGTACCCAACTGGATATGAACGTGTACCCCTATGCTTTTAAATGCTATGCCACCGAAAAACTGGTGCGCAGCACTTCGACAACGACCCGGAGCCTTATTACGCAGGGCTATGTGCGGAATGTGGCCCGTTCGGACAATAACCCGCATGGTTTTTTGATCGAGCATTGGGAGACGCTGGAAAACAGGGATGAACAGGTAAAAAACACAACGCCATGAGGTTATTTAAAAAAATCAAACAGGAGGTAATTCCTGCGATGCAGGCCGGCTGGGCCTCGAAGGTATCAGGTAGGGTTGATCGTGTGCAATCACGGACTGCGGCGTACTTGAACGCGAAAACAGCGGACCTATCTATCAGGGGCAAATGGATTTTCCTGGTCGCGGTCTGCCTGCTGTTCGGCGGCGTCAGTTTGTACCTGCTCATCCGGGCATTTATGTAACGAACTGCTGAGCACTCATGAGTGCCATAAAAAGACAATTAACCAACGAATAATTATTCATCATTAAAATAAAATTATGGAACAAAAAGAAAAGAACAAACGCAAGCTTTTGCTTTTACTGCCCTTGCTGCTGTTACCCTTTGCCGCGCTAACTTTTTATGCTTTCGGCGGAGGGAAGAAAAGTGCAGCGGATAGCAAAATGCTTAACGCAGGATTGAACACCAGCCTGCCGGGTGCGCACTTAAAAGCGCGGAAAACGAAAGACAAGCTGGCGCTTTATGACCAGGCGGAGAGGGATTCGGCGGCGGCTAAAGCCGGTAAGAGCGGTGATGCCTTTGCCGCTTTGGGATGGGATACGACGGGTTTTGGCAAAGGTAAAGTAGCGCCCGGTAACAGCGCGCAGGCCAGCGAGGCGAAGATCACCCAAAAGCTGGCGGAAATTAACCGGCAAATTCATTTACCCGAACAGCCCGCAAGCAATTATCCCGCTTATCAGCAGGCTGACCCTTCATCTGCTCAAATGGACAGGCTGGAGAAGCTGATGAAGCAAAAACCGCAGCCCAATAGCCCCGACCCGGAGATGCAGCAATTAAACGCCATGCTTGAAAAGATCGAGGATATCCAACACCCGGAAAGGGCTGCGGAGCAGGCTAAAAAGATTGCAAAAGCGGAACCGGACAGCATTTACAAAGCTTTCCGCGCGGTAATTGTCAAAAAAGAGAAAGTAAAGACGGGTACCTCTGTGGAACTGCAATTAACAGACACAATCAGGATCAAAGGCCAGGTCATCCCCAAAGGGCACTCTGTTTTCGGGCTTTGCCAGGTAACGAACCAGCGGGTGATGCTGAATATTAAGGACATCCGGCTGGGCACGTCCATTTTGCCCGTGGATTTAACGGTGTATGACCTCGACGGGATGCCGGGGATACGAGCGAACGATGCGGAGACGCAGGATGCCATGCGGGCAGGCTCCGACAATGCGGTGCAGAGCCTGGAGTTTATGCCGATGGACCAAACTGTTGCAACACAGGCGGCAGGCGCCGGGGTAGAAGCGGCGAAGACCTTATTTTCAAAAAAGGTTAGGGTGATCAAGGCGAAGCTGAAAGCTGGCTACCCCTTGTTGCTGCGCAATAACCAGCCCGACAAGACCAGGCACTCATGAGCGGTGCAACCGTGCAGCTCCGCAATAAATATTGACCCTATGCAACTGGAAACCAAATATGCAGAAAAGATCATCAGCCTGCTGGAAGACGCACAGGATGTAGGGCTGCCGCATGTTGTGTTTGAACTGCGGCCACAGGATATGGAATTACAGCCCCACCAGTTGAGTTTGTTTGAAACGCTTGGTGAGGCTTTGGACTATTTGGACAGCGCATTAGGAAATAATTACCTGCCGGGGGATGCTGACTATCCAATTTACTACCGGCACGCCGACCAACTATTGGAAGAAATCAAACAAGCGAATCTATTAACCATAAACAAGATCGATATGAATTTAAACAATTTAGAAAATCTCAAAGAAGAATTGAAAACGCTGCGCTTTAAGGACAAGGTGATCAGCGAAATGCAGCAGAACATGGAAAAAGGTGTTTCAGAATTTACCCTGAACGAAAAAATCGCGGGTACGCGGGGCCAGGTTGACCTTACCTTGCACTTCAAGCAGTCCGGCCAGTCGGAACATTATTTCTTTAATAAATATGAAGTAGCGCTTAATAGCGGCAAGGCGCTTGAGGAAGGCCATAAATACATGGTCATCACGCCAAACGAAGCCGGCAAAAACATGGTGAAGTCGTTTGAAAACGTGGCCGACGCTATCAGCTTTTTCAAGGAACAAAAAGGCAATAGTGAACTCGCCGCAGGCAAGGACGCTGCACATCGGGAAAAACTGGCCACGATGGAGAACAGCAAGGTCAATTATGTAGCCAAAGAGTTCCAGCGCACTTTCCGCACGCCTGCCGTAACCCAAACTTTTTATGTGGAGAAAGGGCGTGGATTTACAGCCGAACAAGCTGCAAATTTGATACAGGGCCGTTCGGTTTATCGTAACGACCTGATGAATGTCGCCGGAATACCATATAAAGCATGGGTAAAACTGGACATGGACCATCCCAAAGACCGCAATCAGAACTATCTTACCAACCAGTACCATGACCCTTCCTATGGCTTCAACCTGGAAAAAACGCTGGAAAAATTCCAGATCAGGGAACTGGACAACCCGGCTAAAAAAGAACAGCTGATTGAATCGCTTCAAAGCGGCAACCGTCCAATGATCACCATGGTAAAACAAGGCGAAGAAGTTAAAATGCTGATCGAAGCCGTACCCCGCTATAGCCAGGTTAATTTATACCAGGAAAACGGGAAGCCAGAAAAGCGTGAACAGTTCTTGAAAGAACAACTACAGGAGCAGACTCTGCAAATCGGTAAAGGCAAGGGCAAGGAAAAAGAACAGGAACAAGGAGTGCATATTTAAGCCGGATGGCTATTTTTGCGCCCTTATTTTTTAATTTTAATTCATCAATTTATAAACTTTAAAATTCAATCATCATGGACAAAATCAAAGCGTTAAAAGAATTACTGGTTTCAGCCGAAGCCGATGCTGAAAAGTTTTATAACAAAGGCAACAGTAATGTAAACAATATGATTATGTAAAGAACCTACTGTTTAAGGTTCTATAAACATAAAAAGAGGGTGTCCAGCCACTTTTGGACGCCCTCTATTAAATGAGTACTTTACATAACCTTCGGATTCGTCATATACTTTAGCCATTCCTTAAGGGAAGTATTTCTTATCCAAAGCGCCTCTTCTGGCGGCACTATTTCTTTGCTTGCGGCTTCAATTACTTTCATCCTGCGGGAGGCAGATAGTTTTGCGTAGATTTCAGTTGTCTGAACACTGGCATGGCCCAAAAAGTCCCTGATTATAATTAGATCGGTCTCATTTTCGACCATGGCCATAGCCATAGAATGCCTTATTTTGTGTGGGCTACAATCATCAGGTATAAGAGAGGGATCTATTTTTCGCGCCATCTTTGCATACTTAGACAAGAGGTGGTTAATACCCTGCCTGGTAAACTTTTCATTAGAATGGTTCACAAAAATATACCTGTCAAGATTTTGAGGAAGCATAGAATGGTTTTCTTCAACGTACTTTTCAAGAACAGATGACAGGTGTTTTATTATCGGTACATGCCTTATCTTGCTACCTTTTCCGTATATAACGATGTGTTTTGGTGCACTCATTGAAACATCCCGACCTCTTATTTCAATTAATTCACTGACTCTTACCCCAGTAGCATATAGCAATGTAAACATTGTAAAGTCTCGTCTTCCAGCCTGGGAAGCTTTGTTGATCTGGGACAATAGCAGTTTTATGCCTTCAGGCTTAAGGTAGGAAATCTCTTTTGGTTGAGATTTCTTCAATTTAATGTTCAGGATTTGTATTGCCGTATCAATACATTCGGGGTAATCGTATTTCAAAAAGACAGCGAAACCTTTAAACGCAGCAAGCCGTTGGTTTCGAGTTGCTATTGATACTTTTCTTTCGCATTCCAACCAGGAAAGAAAGGATTGGATATGCTTGTTATCAATATGTTTAAGTTCAATCTTTTCGGGTTTTATCCGAAGGTTATTTTCCATAAAGTCAATAAACTGGATAAAAGCATACCGATAGGTTTCTATCGTTCGTTCTGAACAGCCACGGTCGTTAATCAGATAATCGCGAAAATAACGGTGGACAGCACTTGCAAAATCAGTTCTTTTCATAGCGGTTATCTTTCAAATATTTCATCAAGGTTCTTTTTAAACTTTTCATTCAGGTAGGGATACATGCTGGTGGTCAAACGTAAATAGCGTTCGGTAGAATAGATGTTATTGTGTCCCAAATAGACCGATAAAACCGGGAGGGCGACATACATATCCGATCCGGAATCAATCATTTGCTTGAAGGCTCTCACGGCGAAGGTATGGCGCCAGTCATGTACACGTTTCCCATACCGTCCGCTTCCTCTGTTCGGTATACCTGCATGTTGCAAGATTTTATGGTGTATTCCACTAACCGCTGATGCTGATAGATATCGCTGCCGAACGGATGTGAAGATGTAGTCATTATCAGATAAAGCATAGAATGTTTTGTCAGCATAAGCCTTCATAAGGCTCAACAAGCTATCGGACATGACCACATATCGCTGTTTGGCATTTTTCGTTTCCGATAGTCTTAAAATACCCGAATCCAGGTCAACATCCTTTTTCAAAAGCGTGATTGTTTCAGTTATTCTGGTGCCGCAGCATAACATAATTCTGAACAAGACAGGTAACTGAATCTTATGCTTACGGTCTTTACCCGACTCGTAAGTATCCAATGCCCTGAAGTATTTGTCAATTTCATCATCTGTATAAATATGCGGTGCGAATCCTGTCTTAGGATGCCTTATATCTTTTATTTGAGCCACCGGAAACCCTTGTATGAAAAGGTATTCAAAGAATCTTTTTGTAATGTTGATTCTTTCATATTGTGTCGAACAGGATTCGTACTCAGATCGCTGTTTCCATTTAATTGCCTGATCTCTGGAGAACGAGATCTCGGTAAACCCCTCCTGAAGAAAGAAAACATCAAGTTTTTTCAGATGAAAATAGTCCGGGTACATATATTTTACGCCACCCTTTTCTCTAAAGTCCAGGAAAAGAGAAATGTGGTTAGCAAACACTGAATTATAGGTAGGCCTGCTCATTTCTGACCTCCTTTCCAATATTGTTGTAATATAAACTATGCAAGTCCGGGACTGGTAAGCTACATTTTCGCAAGCGTTCAAAATCAATTTGCAGGTAGGTTTTGGTTGTCTCTGAACAGGAATGGCCCATGGCCATACTTATAACGTAGTAACCGGTGCCGCGTTTTAATAGATTTGAAGCAAAACTGTGCCGCAGAGAATGTGGGCCATGCTTCTTTTCTCTCCAGTTAACAACGTTAGACGCCCTAAAAGCCGCCTCTACTATAGAATAGATCCCACTGGATGTAATTTGGCGACCTTTTCGTTTGCTGTCGTGCCGCACAATGATCACGTCATCTCCCCCTTGGGGCCTACCACGTTTTAGGTAGTCTATAATTGCATTGCCCACAGATGGAATAAGAGGATACGATATAGGGATTTCAGTTTTTTGCTGGTTAAAGGATATTGTATTCGATTCCCAATCAATATATTTAAGGCTCAGACTCCTGATATCGGAAGCCCTCATTCCGTATTCTGCGGCCAAAAGCAGGATGAGATAATCTCTTTTACCTCCGGATGTGCTTCTGTCTACTGATAGAAGGAGTTTTTTGATCTCATCTTCCGTGTAAGTTGTTGGCAATTTAGAACCTTGGGGTATATGTGGTTCCTTAAGGATTAATGTTGACAGATCCCCTTCCGTGATTCCAGCACCATGCAGAAACCTGTAAATATTGCGCAGAACTGCCTTGTACCTTATTCGATTGCATTTTGATACGGGTGCAATAAAGTTTTCAAAATTTAAGGTAGACACTTCTTCGAAACGAAGACCTTTTTCCGTTAAAAATGTATCGAACTTTAGAGTTACCCGTTTATGGGTGTCCAATGTGTTTGAAGCAAGCTTTAAACTCAAGGTACACCATTCAATGTAATTGCTGAAAACTAACCCAAGTTCCGTTTTAAGCTTTTTTTCAGCAGGAGGGGTATAATTCTCAAAATCTTCATTGTGGTATATCGACAGAAGCATTCTCACAACCCGGAGCCTCCTTCTCTGTTCTGATGTTAAGGTGGGTATTAGATGCCTTGTGCCCAAAACCTCATCACAAAACCGTGCTGCATTTTCCTCATTAAACTCTTTAAGGTCGTTTTTCTCCCACCATTTCTGAATAGCTCGACATCCTCGTGCATAGTCTTTAATGGTTCCTTTGTAATAATCTCTGTCAATCAATTCGGCACGATA
>Ga0207048_10166_pt1 | contig 20364 bp, 10 predicted proteins | sample Alteio_BWMinCont_65_FD_153301 | JGI IMG/M metagenome (GOLD analysis project Ga0207048, IMG submission 153301) | Enriched cells from forest soil in Barre Woods Harvard Forest LTER site, Petersham, Massachusetts, United States -... | ecosystem: Environmental > Terrestrial > Soil > Temperate forest >...
TGAAAGCGTTCCTTCCGGCGTGGAAAGGGTGTAGCGGTATACACCGGTGGGGAGCGCATCGGAAGCGAAAGTTATATGAGATGCGCCAGCGACAAGCTGCGGCGAGAGATCGGCGACTTCTCTGCCTAAGTAGTCATACACTTTGAGGGAATATCCGCCGTTGACCTCGCCTGAAGATTCGGGCAAAGTGACGGTGAAGGTTGTACGTCCGTCGAATGGGTTTGGGGAGTTTTGCGAGAGATCGAAACTTGCGGGTGCGGACTTCTTTTCGGCAACGGCATTCGCTCCGAACTTCTGTTGAATGAAGAACCATGGAGTTTTGTATTGCGATTGCGTTTGGTCAATGACAATGCGCCACTCCCCGCGATAATTTTTCACTGCGCCGATGGCAGTGCCGGTTTTTTTGCCGAGAGAATCCAACGGATAGAGAATCATCGTATCAGCGTTCGTCCGGAAGTTGAAGGCAAGTGACATCCCGCCGATTTGGACGGGGGCAGAGCCGCTTTTTGTGAGCGTTGTATTTGTAGCGTTCCATTTCGTGCCGGTATTCTGCGAATTCGTCGAGAGGGTCAGCAGGGAATTAGGGGCGTTCGCAAGGGAGTTCGTATCGAGTGAGACCCAGAGGTACGTGCCGAAATTTGCCGTATCTTGCCGCGTCATGTCTATGTTTGTCGTGGAGACTGTCAGCGTGCCATGAAGAAAACCGGTGCCGCCCTGCACCCGCGAAGCGTCAATCCAAAGGATGCCGAGATTGGCGTCCCAGTTGAGTTCTTTGGTATCGCTTTGGACGTAGCTGCTGTCGGCGTCGGTGAATTCATACTCGTTGGCAGTATGCACCATTACCGCATTGAGTGAATCAACACGAAACCCGCGGACGAACATCGCGCCCGTGTTTATTCCACCGATGATTCCGTAAGCCGACCGCGAATAGACATACTTTGGCAGAAGCAGATAATCGTCGGTATCGTGATAAAAATAGACTGTGTTTTGGGCATGTGTTATCAATCCGTTGCGGAACATGTACGATGCAGAGGGCATGAGCGACATCATCGCGGAGTTGTGCATCAACTCATAGTTATCATTGGCGGAAATTTGGCGGGCATTGAATTTTGTTTTATCCGCTGCGTAGTAATACCAAAATATAGCGTCATATTGCTGATAGGCAGCATACGCGGGCATATAAAGAGCGGATTCGGTCTGATGGACGTTCGGATATATTTCGTCGTACTGGCTGATGACGAGCGGCTTGTTCTTTGTCGCGCAGACGAGGGGCGTCGTCATCGGTCCCCATTCATTTTTCACAAGTGAATTGTTGCTTATCGTCCACGTCGAATCATTTGAATATGATGCGTAGGTATCCCAATTCGTTTGTGTCGAAACGAAATCCATGTTTTTCGTTGCCGGAACGTCGGAAAGGAGATATTCAATATTGATGCCGCTTACCGGTATATGTGCGCCGAGGCTATCCCGGACATAACTCCGCATGTTGTCGCAATAGGCGCGCGCAGCGGAATCGTAAAACCGGGATTCATCGCGCAGGCGGTTGTCAGTCAAAAAAAGATGCGTTACAGTGTTTGTGCGCATCACGGAATTGTTTTCCAAACGCTCGCCGGAAATCAATCCGGCTTCGGGGGTGCGTTGAAGTTTTACGCCGTCGACCATGACGTCGCCGAGAGTTTGGGATACGTAAAAGCCGAGTGTCCCATTGCCCGGGTATGTTGCGCTTGCGCGAACGACATACGTGAAGAATTGCCACGAGGTATCCAATTGCACGTATTCATAGAAACCAAAATTCGACGCCGCGACAATCTGACGTCCTCCGATGCGGGAGGTCTTTGCATAGAATGAAACCGTATAGAGTGAATCCTGTTTCGTTGTGCAGTAATTATTCGTCAGATATATACCGTAACCACCACTGTCCACCTGCGAGATGGCGATACGCATATAGACGTTGCTGTCTGCCGCGCCGCCTTGCACGGCAACGTCGCTTGCAGTGTTGCCTTCAGCAGCGAAAAAATACCAATCCTGCGAGAATTGTTCAAAACTGCCGTTTGGCAGAAGATTAGTCGTCGGAGCTGTTGCGCCTTGATTCCATGCGGCGGCAAGAGCAGCTGTCGAGCCGTATCTGTTTCTCAGATATTGATTATATGCAGTATCTATTTCACGGGAATAATAGTCTGAGACGGCATGATGCGAAGAATCGTACAAGACGTTGCCGAGGAAATAATTAGTCGGCAAAGGATTCGCATCAGTCAGTTCAATCAGCGCGATTGCAGGGTCGTTTGTATACGCAAGGTTTGTGTATTGATTGACGTGCGTAAGAAGCATTTGGGCGAACTGCTTGTTAAGATACTGGATTCCGGGATCGAAGTAATTAATAATGTGCGCGCCGAATCCGATACTGTCCCATTGATTTCCGAGGGGACCGAGAGTATCGCCCGGGCGAAACGTGCGATAACAGCTGAATGTAAAGTCAGTATAGATGCCATGCAATTTTAACTGATACATAAACCAGTCAAGCCGTTTCATTTGTCTTTGATCAAGTTGTTGTGTTGTCGCTGAAACCAATCCATCAGGAAAAATGCTGATATTATTTGAATCAGCGGCGCCATATTGCCAGCCATAATCGAATGCATACATTCTAACAATATTGAAGCCATATTTCTGCAAATGCGCTGCTTGGATTATTGCATCGGCGCTGTCGGGAAAAACGGCATAGGCGGACATGGTAACACCCCAGAATTTCACCGGCGTTCCATCCTGAAATTGAAAATGTCCTTGCGGGGTAGTTGCAAGAAAGCCATGCTTGCCTGCGGGTGCATCAACAGGTGGGGGAAGGCTGCTTGTTTGTGTCGAATCAGATGTAGGAATCACCCAATTATATGGATTTGTAAGAGGCTGGGCTTGCACGAAACCGGCTGAAAGAATCAGGAGGCATGAAATTCCAATGAAATGAACTGCAGCGCACAGAAAAGAATATATATATAAATAGGATAAATATCGTGCACCCGGTATTTGCGATGCGTGTATCTGTTTATTCATGATAATTATATAGCGTAATTGTTGTAGAAATCTTACCATAGCCTTCTCACTAGATATAAAATTATAAAATTTGCGGATGAATAGCAACACCTCTAAGACAGGTAATATTTACAAATGGTTCAACATCGAAAAACGATCTTTATGCCATATTCTATTATTATTACAAAATTAACCTCGGCTTTAACAGAATAAATGGTCTGTTTTATATGAAAACCCCAATAGAATGTTATCAGTAAAATCGTGTTTTTCGCATCAAAAATAGGTACAATTATTCGTTTCTTTTTATATGCTGTAACTTATTTATATACAATAAGAAATACATCTTCATATAATGTAATTTCTATATTAAGAAAAAAGGTGTGGCTGAAGAATATTAGACAGCTGTCTATAAATAACCAAATCAAATTGTTTGAGGGCTTTGAACACTTGATAAACAGCGAAATTAGTGTGAAAATCAAATAAAAAAGTTTGGCATGGTGATTGTAATAGTATTAAGCGTAAGGACATGTGATTCTAACGAACATGTGTTAAAAAAATAGACGCATTATTAATTCATTCAAACATTATTAGCTCATTCAAAATGAACGCATTCAAATTCTCCGCAGCAAAATTCAGCCTGCTTTTCTCCGCCATCATTATAATGATCGGCACTTCACTCAGCGCACACGAGCAAACGCTCAGCAATACTATCCCAAATCGCGACGGCAGCATTAATATAGATAACGAGGCTGCATTAAACGTTCGCACGGACGTTGATCGCGCAATGTGGGTCTGGTCTCCGGAAGAAATCGTCTATGACGTAAACTCGGCAAAAGCAGACTTTTTCGCATTCTGTACCAATCACAACGGCACAAGCGATGCAGACGCACCGGCATTCAGCCAACATCCAATCAATCGCGTATTTCTTTATGCTCACGGCTTTTTAGTAAGCAGCCAGGATGAAAAGGACGTATTGCGCTCATTCATCCGCGAAGCGCACGCACGCGGCATTGCAGTCGAATATCTTGATGGAGAAGCAGCATGGATAAACAAGGATAGCGCTGCAGCAAATACCATTATCAGCGATCTCCTTGCGTTCAACGAAAATGGCGCGACAGAAGAGCGCTTTGACGGCGTCCAGTTCGACGTCGAGCCGTACGCATTGCACGGCTGGTACACAGCGGCATTGTGGAATCAATACATACAATTTTTACAATCAACCCAATCGAAACTTGCCTGTTGCGGCAGCGGCATGCGTTTTGGCGTCACGATTCCGCGTTGGTACGATGTAACACTCGGCATGGACGCATTGAAGCAAGTGTTCTCGCACGTGGATTACACGGCGGTGTTGGATTACGTGAACGACGGCGCGGCATTAGTAATCGACGCAGCAAATGAAATATCTTTGGGCAACGACATGGGCGTGAAAGTGTACGTCGGCGTAGAAACGGCGCACAACATGAACCCGACGGTTTCGTTTCAGCAAAAAGGATGGCTGGAGATGGAGCGCTCGTTCAGCGCGGTAAATTCGGCGTTCAGTTCATATAAGAGTTTTGCAGGCGTTGCAGTTCGCGAATACACATCCTACAAATCCATGCAGAAATCAAATCATTCAATTGAAACGGTATCATCATGGGCGGAAGCAGATCAATTGAATTCACCGGAATTGCTGCACAACACTGCAGATATCGTTTTGATAGACAACAGCGCGGACAACGCACCTTCAGTCGTCAGCCGCCAGCTCAGCACGCTTCGCGCACGTTATACATCCGAGAACAACAACCGCCGCATCCTTGCGAACATGTCGCTCGTCAACAGCCCGAAAGTATACAACGAGCCGCAATTCCTCCAAACATTGAAGGAAAAGAACAACGTGCCGGGCGGAGGCGTAGCAATCACGCCGGCGAATTATTTCCAGCCGATATGGAGCGAAGACATGTTGAACAACGCATCCACAACGGAGACAAGCAATTTGATTAAAGAAGGTTTCGACGGTTTTGTGGTTAACATTGACGAAGCGGTAACAACAGCAAACAAATACGATGTTCCCGACATGCAGGGCAAAGTGATCACCTTCCTCCAGCAATTGGACAAAAAAGCACGCGTGGAAATGAACAGAAAGAACACGATCATCATTGCGCGCGTCAGCAATGCGTTCATGCAATCGCTTTCAGAAGACCAGTATGAGACCGTTAAATCGCTTATTGACGGCGTCGTATTCACAGAAGCGCCGAACGAAATCGCGCAGGGACCGAATTTCAACGCAACAATAGCAAAGATTGACGCGCCGAAAAGCGATACAAACGCGCCTGAACATGGCACCTTTGCATACGCAGCGCATTGAACGGCTAAGGCTAACAATTTTAGAAATACTACATAATCAAGAAACGGAAGTTACGACTGTGATTTAAGTGAATAGCTTTGATAGACTAGTTGAATGAAAACGAGAGAATGAATAAACGCAGGCATTCCTACCTTACAAAGGGGTGCCTGCGTTTTTATTTTAAAACGGTAACAATTTTGTAACACAATGGTAACGGTGAGGTAACATGCAGAAAGTATTTTTGTGGCGCGATTTGTTGACGATTTCCCACAGGAAGGAGATGTGACGCGTGTGAAGTTACTCTTTACTTAACGAATAAAGCGCCCGCCCACCGCGAAGCAGGCGGGACGCAGCAATGAGGCTTTCAACGTAAAGCAATGCTTTACGCCTCTCCTTGCGGCGCAAAACTACACAAAACCTACCAACAACAAAAAACGCCAATCTCTTGATAGTAATAGACTTGACAATGTATGTCAAGCCGCGCAAATGCTGTGCATTTTTTGCATGGCAGGGTGAATATTGCCGTGTTGCATGATTCGGCAATGGATATTGTCCAGTACAAAACATTTCACAAAACATAGTATTAAAGGAAAGCAGTCATGAAAAACATGAACATCATGATCTCTGCGGCGCTTGTGTGCCTACTTGCCTCTACGGCGATGGCATTCAATAGAACTGCGGAGGTTATCGGAAGCGGAGCCACGAATGCATCGAATGCTACAATGCATTTGCAAGGCACCGTCGGGCAGGCAGTCATTGGATTAACGGCGAACGCCGCCAATAAAAATAAGCAGGGTTTCTGGCACCATGTAAACGCGAGCGCAAGCGGCATTCTGCCGTCGGCGGCGGGTTTGCTTGCCGGATTCACTCTGGACCAAAACTATCCGAATCCTTTTAATCCAGCGGGGATGACGACGATTCATTTCACCGCGCCGAACAGCGCACACGTTGTGTTGAACGTCTATTCCGTGACGGGAAAACTCGTGCAAACGCTGTTGGACGCCGATGTAAGCCAGGGCGGCTATAGCCTGGCACTCGATGCGGGCGCGTTGGCGCCGGGCAAGTATCTCTACGCGCTCGAATCGCGCGGACAGGCATTAACGAAACAACTCACTATTATCCGTTAATAAAATGAAAACATACGATAGTCAGTCATTAAAAAATTTACAAACAATATTTGCACAAAGGAATCATTCTATGAAAACGATGAAAAATCTCCTAAACTCACTTGCAACATTCATTCTCGCTGCCGTGTGCGTGATAATTACCGCCGGAGCAGCGTATTCACAGACCGCAAAGACAACGGACGTGCCGCATGTCATCAGCTACCAAGGGATGCTGATGGATAATGCAGGCGCGCCGATTGCCGACGGCGCATATACCGTTACTGTCCGGCTTTACAGCGACGCCGCAGGCACGCAAAAAGTCTATGAGGACGCCTATACGGCACAAACGTTGAACGGCGTGTTCAGCATACAACTCGGAAGCGGGGCAACGGCATTGCCGATAGCGGCCATGTCCGCTCCGTTATGGCTGGGCGTACAGCCCGCCGGAGGGGATGAGATGCGACCCCTCTCGCCCCTCACCGCCTCTCCGTATGCGCTGGGCATTGCCAACGGCTCCGTTACCGCGGAGAAAATGGGGACACCATACGTCAGCGGCATTTACGTAAACGGCGAGCTTGCCACTGCAAACGGCGGCGCGCTGAACATTATGGGTGCGGACGGCGCTCTGCAATTTGACCCAATGACGAACACGCTGACACTGGGAAGCGCGGCAGGAACGACGGGCGGCGGAATTCAAAAAGGAGGCGGGAATAGCATAATGAACACACCTGTTTCAGACAATGCTACCGGCGTTACTCCGACTGTTCAATTTCAAGTACCTTTTTGGACATCAGTTGCGGATCAGTTGTCACTTACATCGGACATTACCGATGTAACCGGCGATGTTGGTATTGATAATACAAGCCCAAGTTTTCCTCTCGATGTAACCGGAGATATCAACACAAGCACGCTTTATCGCATTGGTGGATCAATAGTGCTTGATGCGGATGTTTCAAGTTCTGATTTTAACACTCTTGTAGGCTTTACAGGCAATTCTAGAGCTTTAATAACGGGACAGGCGAATACTGCAACAGGCGATCACGCGCTGCTTAACCTTACATCCGCAAATAATAACACCGCATTTGGAGCTTTTGCTCTAAAAAGTAATCAATCAGCAGGAAATAACACTGCAATCGGAGAGTCTTCGATGCAGAGTTTCGCCGGGGCATTGGGGGTGGATGTGGATAATACCGGACTTGGAGAAAGTTCTCTTTTTTCACTTTTAACAGGAAAGAGTAATACTGCGATCGGAGTGGCTTCTATGTCCCATCTTACAGGTGGAGATAGCAACACTGCGGTCGGCTTTGAGGCCTTAGACGGTAACGCAGCAGGAAACACTACCGGAAGCGAACTAACCGCTATTGGAACATCTACATTGTCGGCCAATGCAGGCGGGACAAATAATACTGCTGTCGGCTTTCAGTCACAACATATAAACACAACTGGAAGTATGAATACGGCCGTCGGCGACCGTACTCTGCATGTCAATTTAACGGGAAGCTTTAATACTGCAATGGGAGAAAGCGCATTACTTAATAATACAGGAAGTGATAATGATGCTTTCGGTTATTTTGCATTATCCGGTAATCAAGGTGGAATCACTAATGATGCATTCGGAACATTGGCGTTAACAGCCAATACAACGGGAGAATCCAACGACGCGTTTGGTTATGAAGCGTTAAGTCACACAAATACGCCGAATAATAACAGCGCATTTGGTTTTAAGGCAGGTATAACCAATACAACTGGCGCCAATAATACATTTATGGGGTACAATACAGCCGCGACCAATACAACGGGTAGTAATAATACAGCCCTTGGATTCATGGCGGATGTTGGTGCGAATAACCTTACAGATGCAACTGCTATAGGAGCAAATGCCATTGCAAAGGTCAGCGATGCTATTCAGCTTGGCGATGCTAACATTTGCTATGTCGGCACATTTGGACATATACGATCCGAACTTCCCGCTTCAACCGTGGCAGCTGCCGCTGCTAATGGTGTTTTTGGTTCCGCCACTTTATCCGGAACAGATGTTGCGGGAATAGTTAGTGTAACATCTATTGTCGGCGCAGGGAATGGAACTTATGTAACAATAACGTTTGGTGGCTGCGCATATGACCAACAAAACATAGTAATTACATCCGCAGATGGGAATACCGGGTCGCAGTTATGGTTTGTTACACCTATTGCCAATGGTTTTACGATCAGCCGGCAAGTACCGATATTTAAAGATGGCTCAGGAAATACTTGTGACTGCCAATGGCCAAAACCAACAGGACAATACACTTGGTTCTATCATGTAATTGATACAGGAACGCCGTAAAGCGATACAACTTAAGGCAACCAAATTAGATTCTTCGAGCCCCCGCGCATCGCACGGAGGGCTTTCTTAATTAAACAATTTTAAAACTTTTTTATATGATATACGTACAATGAAAAATCTTATACATACACTTGCAACATTCATTCTCGCTGCCGCGTGCGTCGTAATTACCGCCGGAGCAGCGTATTCACAGACCGCAAAGACAACGGACGTGCCGCATGTCATCAGCTACCAAGGGATGCTGACGGATAATGCAGGCGCGCCGATTGCCGACGGGGCATATACCGTAACGGTGCGGCTTTACAGCGACGCCGCAGGCACGCAAAAAGTCTATGAGGACGCCTTTACGGCGCAAACGTTGAACGGCGTGTTCAGCATACAACTCGGAAGTGGCGCAACGGCATTGCCGATAGCGGCCATGTCCGCTCCGTTATGGCTGGGCGTACAGCCCGCCGGAGGGGATGAGATGCGACCCCTCTCGCCGATGACCGCCTCTCCGTATGCGCTGGGTATTCCCAACGGCTCCGTTACCGCGGAGAAAATGGGTACTCCGTACGTAAGCGGCATTTACGTGAACGGCGAACTTGCCACGGGAAATAACGGTGCGCTCAATATTATGGGAGCAAACGGCGCGTTGCAATTCGACGCAACGACGAACACGCTGACGCTGGGAGCGACAACTGCGTCAGGAATTGTAGGCGATGGGAAAGGCGGTGGAGATAAAATACAATTTACAGGTAATCTTTCATATAATCCTCCACTTTATATCGCTACTCCTGGTGGACCGAGCACAATTGATTTTGGTGAACAAGCTGGCACAGGTCCGGCTTCAGGCGACATCTTGATTGGACAAGGAACAAGCTCTGATCCCGTATTTGAAACTAAAGCTACAATTGACAATTCTACCGGCAATTTCAGCACGCAAGGATACATAAACACTACCAACACAACTTTCTATTATGAAATTGGCGGAAACACGGTGCTGCAAAATCCCGGAACAGAAAACATTTATGCTGGAGTCTTATCTGGATATTCATCGTCCGGATCGCGAAACACGGGAATTGGTTATTCTGCGCTTTATAGTACTACATCGGCGGGGAATGATAATACTGCCGTAGGTGAGACCGCGCTTGAAAATAATAATGCAGGATATCAAAATACTGCAATAGGTTGGGCTGCAATTTGGAATGCCTCAGGCGGGAACAACAATACCGCTACAGGATATACCGCACTTGCTGAAGAAACCGGCGGTTTCAATACCGGCATCGGAGCTAATGTAATGGCAGGTGCAAGCACATCCGGCTGGTCTAATACTGCAGCAGGCAGTAATGCGCTATATGCTGTTACAACAGGATATAAAAATACCGCAGTTGGCGACAGCGCTTTAGCAAAAATTACGACCGGACACGGAAATACCGCCGTCGGATATGGCGCCGATGCGGGGTCGAATAGCCTGACGAACGCAACGGCAATCGGTAACGGTGCAATTGTCAATGCGTCCAATTCCATGCAGCTTGGCAGTACCGCCGTTACATCGGTGGCAACGGCGGGAACATTGCAAACAGGCGAAACAAGCGCCTCTACTGCAGGTTCCCTCATATTCAACGATGGGACGGCGAGCGGATATACGACGACATTTACAATTGGCTCGCAAAGCGGCAATATTGCCTATACGCTGCCTGTATCAGCAGGTGCCGGCGTTGTCGGATATGCACTGACGTATGGTGCCAGCGGCGCATTAGCGTGGACAAATATACCTGGCGTTGGCGGCGCTGTTACAACAGACGCAACACTGCAAGGCAATGGGGTAATCGGCAATCCATTGGAGATTGCGCTCGGCAATACGAATACATGGACGGCTACGCAAACGTTCCCGACTACCGCCGCACAAGGGAACGCGCTGGCAAATTCGCTCAATAATCTTACATCCACGACTATTAGTCCGGCGGATTTAACAGCGGGATCAAGCAATACGTTCTTAACCACGAACAATTCGGGCGTTATCGGTTTCAATGCATTGGATGTGGACGGAACGACACTGCAAGGCGATGGCTCGCATACGGCGTTGGCTATTAACCTGGGGCATGCAAATACGTGGACGACGACCCAAACATTTCCAACTACCGCCGCGCAGGGGAACGCGCTGGCAAATTCACTCAATAATCTTACATCCACGACTATTAGTCCGGCGGATTTAACAGCGGGATCAAGCAATACGTTCTTAACCACGAACAATTCGGGCGTTGTCGGTTTCAACGCATTGGATGTGGATGGAACGACGCTGCAAGGGGACGGTTCGCATACAGCGTTGGCAATCAATCTAGCGCATTCTAATACGTGGACGGCGAAACAAATATTTGCGCCGTCAAGCACGAGCGTAACCGGCGTTGTGGTTGAGCAGGCGTCGAGCGGCACAGTTGACATATTCGATGTAACGAGCAACGGCGCGAGTACAACGTATCTTGACGTTGATAACAGTGGAAATGTGAACATTAATACTAACTCTGCAAATACAACGACGATTGGCGAAACTGGCGCGAATGCATCGTCCACAGTAATCAACATCGGCAATACCGGTAATCTTACATTGGGCAATGCGCATACAGGTTCAGCTGCTTATCTGCTTGCATTAGACGGGAGTAATAATGTGATTTATACAACCACCGCCGCAGGCGGCGGCATTGCAACTCTGAGTGTCAACGCACCTGTAACATCCACAGGCGGCGTAAATCCGACGCTTGGATTAGGCGTAGTCGGTGTTGCCAACGGCGGCACCGGACAAAGTACTCTCGGCGCTAATGGCGTTCTGATCGGTGAGGGAACTAATCCGGTAGACGTAACGGGCGCAGGCACTTCCGGGCAGGCGCTTATAAGCAATGGTGCTGGCAACGACCCGACGTTTCAGAGCTACACACAAACAATGTATAGTCCGGGTTGTCCGTCATCAATCGCAACGCCAAATATAGAATATGTCTCCTTGACAAATAATGGTTCTTTTATAAATGGTGATGTCGCAGGTGATGGTTATCGCACAGTTATGCCAACTAGCGGCACGATGAAAAACTTATACATTGTGTGTGCCAATGCCCCGGGCGTTGGTAAAACATATACTTTTACCATTTACAAAAACGGAATTGCGCAAAGCGTATCAGCGTCTGTTACCGGAACTGGAAAAACAGGTTCTGATGTTACTCACTCTTTTACATTTTCCGCTGCGGATGAAATCAGTATTCAAATTACCGTTCCAGGTGGTGCGGCAAATCTCTCTTCATGGGATGGCGGGGTACAAGCGATTACGCCGTAACAATGTTTATTTAATACAAAATTAGGTCTGCACCCCCGCGCATATTTATGCGCGGGGGTTGCTTAATATTGAGGAAAATGGTAATTTTCCGCACGATGTATCGGTTTTGTGTTTTTTGGTATATAGCCATTGCGGCCATAACGTTGTTGCTCGTTCCCCGTGCTATTGCCCAAGCGCCAACAATGCAATGGGAAAAAAGTTACGGCGGAACAGGCTATGATGAGGCTTATAGTATCGTACAAACGAACGACGGCGGTTTCATTATAGCGGGGTTTTCTTTTTCCATCAACGGGGATGTTACAGGTCATCATGGAAGTCCAGACAGCTCGGATTATTGGATTGTAAAAATAGATGCGGCAGGAGCAATACAATGGGAAACATCACTAGGTGGTACAAATGATGATGATGCATATTCAATTGTACAAACCGAGGATACCGGCTATATCATTGCCGGAGATTCATATTCAAATGATGACGATGTAACAGGGCATCATGGAACTAATTCGCAAAGTGATTGCTGGATTGTGAAACTCAATACATCAGGCGTGATGCAATGGGAAAAATCGCTCGGAGGCTCCCTTGACGATGGAGCTTATCAGATACAACAAACGAAAGACAGCGGGTATATTGTTGCAGGCAATACAGCTTCAAATGATGGAGATGTACATGGAAATCATGGCGCAAGCGACTTTTGGATCGTGAAAATGGACAAGTCAGGAAATGTGGTATGGGATAGTTGTTATGGCGGAAAAGAACAAGATGGAGCGTCAAGCATTGAACAAACAAACGATGGCGGGTATATTATTGCCGGTCTAACCGAATCAACGGATGGGGAAGTAACGGGTAACCATGGCAAACAGGATTATTGGGTAGTGAAAATTGATTCAGCGGGTGTTATGCAATGGGAAAAATGTTACGGGGGCAGCAATGAGGATGTTCCAAACAGCATTCAACAAACGTTCGACGGCGGTTTTATCGTTGCAGGCGAATCTAATTCTACAGATGATGAAGTAACGGGTAACCACGGCGGGTACGATTATTGGATTGTGAAATTGGACGATACCGGCAAAATACAATGGGAAAAATCCTATGGCGGTAGCGGCGATGATCTGCCAAGCAGCATTAGCCAAACAACAGACGAGGGATATATTGTCGCGGGAATTTCAAGGTCTAATGATGGCGATGTAACCGGCAATCACGGCGGCGATGATTATTGGATTATAAAGATTGATTCGATAGGAACGCTTCAGTGGGAACAATCTTATGGGGGAACGAACGATGAAGCGGCAAACAGTATCGTGCAGACAAATGACAACGGATTTATTATTGCAGGATATTCATATTCCGTCAATGGCGATGTAACCGGTCATCATGGAGATTCAACCACAGATGATTTTTGGATTGTCAAACTCGGCGGCGGCGACAGCGCGACAATACAAGCAACCAACCCTATCAGTGCTGGTTTAGTACATATAGACTCTACAAAAAAGGTGCCGTTTGTTATAAGAAACTCCTCCGGTGCAACTGGCAGTTTAATTGTTACAGGTTTGGTTGTGCAAGGGCAGGATTCATTGTACTATAAATTGTCAGGTGTTCCTTTCTTGCCCGATACGATTCTTCCGGGGGATTCGATAATAGTATATATTACATTTTCACCCACGCAAGTCGGCACGCTGGATGCGACGCTTGCCATATCGTATGGAGTCGCGTCTACATATAATATTTCAATACATGGGGTCGGTGCAAACGCAAGTTTATACGCTGCTCCGCTCGCATTCGACAGCGTAACAATCAATCAATGCAAGTCGCTAAACCTTGTCGTTACTAACTCCGGCAATTACCCTCTGGCGGTTTCGTCGCTTCGTTTTCTCGGCTCATACGCAGGTGATTACACGGTGTTGAGCATACCCTCGGACACTTTGCAGCAGGGAGATACCGAAGAATTAACGATACGATTCTGTCCGAAAACAAAGGGCAGCGAGGACATAGTGATAGAGCTTATCTCCAATGCCGGTGATACGGTGTATGTAAACATCACGGGTACAGGTGCGAATACAACAGCGGTGAAAGAAGAAAACCTTACATCAACAAACTATTTATCCCAGAACTACCCCAATCCCTTTTCCGCCTCCACCCAAATTGAGTATGCCGTTCAGCAATACGGCGCTGTCCGGCTGGAGGTGCTGAACGCCCTCGGAGAAAGCATCGCCACGCCGGTAAATGCCGCGCGCTCCGCCGGTCATTACACTGCGGAATTTAACGGAGAACAACTGCCGAATGGCATATATTTCGTTCGTCTTATTTCCAACGGCATAGTGCAGACAAAAATGATGGAAGTGATGCGATAACTGCGGTTGCCTTCTCCCCTTGCGGGAGAGGGCAGACACGCGACGCGTGTCGGGTGAGGGGTAAAAAAAACCAAAGTGTGCGGTGTCCGCGCCCTTACGAAAGAAGAGCGCACCCTCTAAAAACTTTTACCTTGGTGCCATTGTTTTGCATTTGAAATTATGTTATTTTCACTTGTAAAAATTTCCAATGTGTCAACAATATCTTGCGGATAGGATCATGAAAAATTTCTTCGTCATTTTGTTGTTTTCCATCGCCTCTTTTGCCGTTGCCCGCTGGCACACCTCACCACTTATTAATACCCCAATTGTTACCGCAGTTCAAGAACAACTCAATCCTTCGTTTGCAAGTGATGGAAAAGGCGGCGCAATCATTGCATGGCAGGATTTACGAAATAATGGTACATCTAATATATTCGCACAACGCGTGGATGCGTTTGGAAATATAAAATGGGCGCAAAACGGCGTTGCTATTTGTACTGATGTGCATGGTCAATTTAATCCGGTTGTTGTTGCAGATACAAGCGGTGGTGCATTTATTGTATGGAGAGATATTCGAAATGCTAATAATTTAAATTCCGCTGCAAACGATACTGATATTTACAGTCAGCATGTTGATAATGCCGGCAAAGTTACTTGGCAATCAAATGGGATACCGATGTGTATAAGATCATCGCCTAAAAGCAATTTAATCGCTTTAGGTGATGGAAGTAATGGTATTATTAGCGCTTGGGTGGATTTTCGTCCATGCTTGTATATTTATGATTCGATTTGGCCTCAACCAGGTAGTAATCAATATTATGATTCTGCGAGAGTATGTGAAGATGAATTTATACCCTCTTCTGTCCCTCGGGTTTTTCTTCAACATGTAGATTCAAGCGGGTCTTTATGGGCGTCCGATTCTATTGGAGTTCTTTCTTGCGATATCAATCATCATTCATCGCAAACGTACCCACAATTAATTACAGACGGCAACGGCGGTGTAATTCTTGTGTGGCAAGATAACGAGGCAACCACTTCTGCAATTCGCTGCCAGCATTTTGCGCCTGATGGCACATTCATGTTTCCTGATACTAGCTTGCCAGTGAGTAATTATTCCTCTGGAAAAGACAGCCTTGTTGCCGTGTCCGATAATCACGGCGGGTTTATTGCCGCATGGGATGATAAGCGAAATTATGCAAATAACGGTTTGGATATTTATGCCCAGCGGGTTAACGACAGCGGTAAAATCGTTTGGGGGGGGCAGGGGGGCGTGCCTGTGGTAACAACTGGAAACGACCAATTCTCCCCTCAACTCTCCGTAGATACGGCAGGCAATGCGTTTATTGTGTGGCAGGACAGGCGGAATTTTTATGGACCGCCGAACCATTACGGCATTGATTTGTACGGGCAGATGTTAAGCGCCACCGATGGCAGTAAAATGTGGGCGGCAAACGGGGTTGGGCTTGTTGTTGCCCCGCAGGACCAGTTCGGTCAGCAAATTCTTTCAGACGACTCTGGTGGATTTTACCTCTCGTGGGTGGATAACAGTGCTTACTTGGGCTCTAACGAAAGTGATTACACGAACACGCATATTTACGCCAAGCGCGTCCGCGCGGACAGCACTACCGCGTGGGGCGGCGCAACGGGGCTGCCCGTCTGCACTGCGCAGAGTTTCCAAAACCAGCAGGTGATGATGACCGCAAACGGCAGCATACTCCTGGCGTGGCACGACGAGCGCAACGCCGGTAATAACAACGGCGCGGAGCAAGGCGATATTTACGCGCAGTGGGTGCTCCCTCCCGGCACGGACCTCCTCGGCGTTGCGGGTGACACGCTGAAGTTCGGCAATGTCGTTCCAAACGCAACCGATACGACCGCGCTTAACATGCGAAACACGATGATTTCCTCCGGCATACATATAGACAGCATGCCTATATCCGACGCCAATTTTTATTCGCTATTGCCAGCCAAAGGGGTAGCCTTTGGCGTGGGCGGTGCAAGCATAAAGGCAACGTACCAGCCTGATACAATTGAATTGAATACCGGAATCATGAGCGTGTACAACAACATGCTCGATTACCCCGATACGGTGTACGTAATCGGCAACGGCAACGGTCCGATGTACACTGCAAGCAACAACACAATCAACTTCGGCAACGTGAAACTTGGCAAGACCGACACGAACGGCATAACGGTATTCAATCACGGTAATGAGGCATTGATATTTTCCTCAGTAACGGCAAATCCGAATATTTTCATCTCATTGCAGAATACCCTCACCATCGCCGCAGGTGATAGCGCGCGCGTCGCGGCAGCATTTACGGCTGATTCCATCAAATCATATCAGGGGAAATTGACGCTGGTGAGCAACGCATATCCGCCTCAGGATTCGATCATACTTTTGGCAATGGGCACCTCGGCAGTGCGAGAAGAAAACCTTACATCAACAAACTATTTATCCCAGAACTACCCCAATCCCTTCACCCAAACGACGACGATACACGTCACACTCTCACCAGCCAGCGCAATGAGTTCCAGCCTGCGCGTATACAATATGCTCGGAGAGGAAGTCGGCGATCTATCACCCCAACTCCGCCAGACTTCTGATATAGTCTTCAATTCAGGCGATCTCACGGCAGGTGTGTATTACTATGTGCTGCAAACCTCCGGCGGACGAATGACGCGAGAGATGTTTGTAGTGAGATAAATTGTATCACCCTCTCCCGCAAGGGGAGAGGGCGATATTATGACTACCCCCGACTTTAGTCGGGGGATTGAACTAATAAAATACCGGGGCTTTAGCCCAATTATAAACCATACTAATATGTCGCCCCTATGGGGTTTAGAATATATTAGGAACGTTCACACCACGGGCTTACGCCCGTGGCTATAAATATTTCGCCGCTACGCGGCTAGCGGGCGCGGCAACCGCACCGCTGCGGGATGCGGAGTGTGTGTTGTTACATCGCACGTGCGGAATGGTATTTTATCAACGTGAAATATTTTCTTAATTGGAATTCTCCTTCGTATGCCTCATTCATTTGTACCGTTATAATATACATTCCATAAATCTTTAGGAAGACTTCGGCAATACGAAATAATTCAAGAAGCATCAAAACCTTGGTCCCTGCAATTGCCCTGTTTCTATGGCATGTAGCGATTGGGAATACGCCTTTGCGCGCGCAAACAAGCGACAGCACCGTACAAAAGAATAAGTCAATACGTGCTGACAGTGTGAGCGTTACACACAGCGACAGCGGGAACATTACGATACAAGCAGTCAAAAATGACAGCGGTGACGCTGGAAACAAACCCAACGCAGTGTTAGCAGACAGTTCGGTTAAGATCGCAGCGACAAACAATTCAGGCATTGTCGCTGCGCCTTACATTGACTACTCCCCGGAAACCGGCTTCGTTGGTGGTCTATCGGAATTGTTTTATTTCAGGATTTTTCATTCGGGCGACAGCACCATCGAATATCGCCCGTCGAGCATTTCAGGCGGGGCGACGTACTCCGTGAAACAGCAGCTTTCCACCGGAATGGATTACACGCTGTATCTGTTTAACGATAAGATTTATATATTCGGGGGGTTCGATTACAAGCGGATACCCTTCGAATTTTTCGGCGTCGGCAATGGAAATCCGACAAATCCTACCGATATTTACACCCCGCTGTGGACGGGCGGCGACTTCCTTGTAACGTATAGCATTTTCAGAACAGAACAAGGGGAAGGCTTGAGCGCCGGGATTTGTTCGGAAGACAGGCACGATCGAATTGAGTCCTCGGACTCCGGCGGTCCGTTGCAGACGGGGAATGTTCAGGGCGCGACGGGGGGAGTTTCCGCCGGACTTGGGGTAATCGTTACGTACGATACGCGCGACAATGTGTTTTCATCGCACAGCGGCTCGTTCGTTGATTTCCGGTATGCGTTTTACGGTACGTGGCTCGGCTCATGGATCGGCGGCAACTTGACGTTCAACCGGCTAACTATTGATGCGCGTGATTTCATTCCGTTGCAAGAAACGAGCACGCTGGCATTGCAGGGTTTGTTGACAATCGCTCGCGGTAACGAACCATTTTACACAATGGCGCAGCTTGGCGGCGCTGACATCATGCGGGGATATTTTGAGGGTCGGTTTCGGGATTTGGATATGGCTGTGGCGCAAGTGGAGTACCGCACGCACGTATGGTGGCGATTCGGCGCCGTTGCGTTTGCGGATATCGGCGAGGTCGGCAATACCCTCGGCGATTTCTCTTATCCCGGTTTAAAATTTTCGGGTGGAGGCGGAATTCGGTTCACGGTTTCGCAAGATGAGAAGCTTGTTGTGCGGCTCGACTACGGCATCGGCAACGACTCCGCCGAATTATATTTGCAGGTGAACGAAGCGTTTTGATAGGGTGAAGCGTCATTAAGAAAAAAGTCTGCGGAACAAAGTGACTTCAATTTCTTTATTTTTGCTCCGTATATCACACCGTAATATATGATAGTGCAAATAAATGAAAGGCTAAAACTCCTTTGAATTCGCGCATTCCAACCTACACCATATTGAGATATAAGTATTTTGTGGGAACTTCAGATTATGCTTATATGTTAAGAAATTAAAATATTCAGTTTCTCACACAGTGCGTTTTCGCTTTCCATGCGGTATACACCGCAAAATATATCACAAAATATATCAAAAGATATAAAGATATATTGATAAATATCGTGCTGGCTCATCGTTGAATTGCCGGTACATCATGTTGAGTGTATGTTCTCGTTACTGCAAAATAAAAAACATTCATATAAACATATATTATTAGTGGAGGGTACAATGAAGCAAGGAATCACTCTGGGAAGCTGTCGGACACTATTACAATCGGGAAGCACGAAACCACCAACTCATAAAGATCAAACCAGTTGGATAACTGGATTGGTCATTCATGCTGCAATTGTAGGCATATTATTGGTGGGGATGTCAAGCGCAATGGCGCAGTTGCTGGCGCCTGCGTCGCCAACGAATCTAACGGCAAAATGGTCTGTATCGGGATCCTCATCTGTGATCGCGCAATGGACCGCGCCTCAGTCGCATGCGCTCATAACCGGCTATGCCGTCTATGCGATGTCGGGGGAGGTAGAATCGGGAGTGGGAAACAATTGGCAGTTGGTTGATGTAACTACATCGTCAACCGATTCTGCTGTGCTCACGCTTGCGATGTTGGGCATTACCCATGCGCAAACAATGTCTTTTGTTGTAAAAAGCATTGTCATTACAAACGCAGATACATTGAAAAGCGAAGCAAGCAATATTGCTGTTGCAGAGTTCGATACCGCAAAGGCGATACTTTCAATCAAGTTCACGTCCACTCCGACATTAATGGCAACAGTCGGCACACAGTACACGTATACTGCCCATGCCGTTTCCAGCGATACAGCGGCGGTGATAATATACGCGCTCGTGGAAGGACCGAAAGGCATTGTTGTGGATAGTTCATCGGGATTAGTAACATGGACTGCGACGGCAACCGGGAATTTCAACGTAGTCCTTTCTGCAACGGATAATCACAGCAATTCTACGCGTCAGGAATTCATCATCACTGTAAATGCAAGAGAAACGCAACACGGCAATGTTTCCGGTTTCGTAACTGATTCCGCGACTGGCAAAGCGATAGCAGATGCCCAGCTGACATTTCAGTTATTCGATTCATTGGGTATCGTTCCTTTATGGGTGATTTCCGCCGAAACGAACGATTCAGGAATGTTCTCATTTCTTCTTCCCGTGGGACTCTATTCCGTGAAAGCACAGGCTGAAGGATATATAACCGCGTATTTCGGGAATATTGATTCTTTCCCCGGAAGCTTGCTTTCGGTGATTGCGAATACGAAGGATACGGCAAACTTCATGCTGAAAGCGCGAGCAAAGGGCGAAATAATCGGCAAGGTGACCAATGTGGTTTCCGACAAAGCGATTGACAG
>Ga0207048_10183_pt1 | contig 20303 bp, 17 predicted proteins | sample Alteio_BWMinCont_65_FD_153301 | JGI IMG/M metagenome (GOLD analysis project Ga0207048, IMG submission 153301) | Enriched cells from forest soil in Barre Woods Harvard Forest LTER site, Petersham, Massachusetts, United States -... | ecosystem: Environmental > Terrestrial > Soil > Temperate forest >...
ATGGCTGATCCGGGTCTATCTGGGCCGCGATCACCAAACCAAGAAGCGCAACTACCACGACCGAACGATTCACGGCAGTATGAGGGAAGCCCAAGCATATCTGACCAGAAAACTGAGAGAGCGTGACCTAGGCCGCGATCTGGAAGGGGCCAGGATAACGTTGAACGAATACCTTGACCGATGGCTTGGGACAGCCGTAGGACCGAGAGTACGCCCGAAAACCTTCCAAGATTACCAGGGCATGCTGCACCGATACATCCGACCGGCTCTCGGTGAACGAGTTCTGGCCGCACTGCAACCTCTAGATCTTCAGGAGATGTATCAACATATGACCGAACGAGGCTTGTCCGCACGGACTATCCGTTACGCGCATGTGCTGATCAAATCTGCGATGCAGCAGGCAGTGCGTTGGCGCTTGTTGCTCGAGAATCCGGCCGATGGGCTCAAAGTACCGCAGCAAGTTCGAAACGAAATGCGGTCTCTGACCGTTGAACAGGCGAGGGCGTTGCTCAAGGCCACAGAGGGCACAAAGTACGGGCCAGTACCCGCAGTCGCACTCACGACTGGTATGCGCCCGAGTGAATACTTGGGTCTCAAGTGGCAAGACATAGACTGGGCACGACAAACGGTTAGCGTTGTTCGTAGCATCCGCAGACTGAACGGGAAATGGTGCTTCTCAGATACCAAGCGTTTGAGAAGCCGTCGTCCAGTCAAGCTGCAGAGCTGGATTGTTTCCCTTCTTCATGACCTGCAGACTAAAGTGAGTGTGCAGGATTTCTATACAGAGGCCCGTGACTTGATCTTCAGAACGCCGTCGGGACAGCCAATCAGTGCCGACTATCTCGCCAAGCACTTCCGATCAATACTGGACCTTGCGGGTGTGCCACGATTGAGGCTCTATGATTTGCGCCATTCGGCGGCCACGATCGCGTTGGCAGCCGGAGTGTCGCCCAAAGTTGTTTCTGAGCAGCTTGGACACGCGAGCACGGCCTTTACGTTGGATACCTATGCTCACGTTCTTCCACACATGCAGGACGAGGCTGCGGCAAGAGTAGAGGCAATGCTCTTTGGAGCCACGGCTTGACGAGTGGCTAACGACGACGCGTGGCACCCGATACGATCAACACGTAAGGCTTGACGCGTCGGGTGCCACTTTCGAATGCGCAATCCCACGATTCGCATTGTACGGATACCGACGACAATTCGGGATTGCTGGCGACAAGGGCGTTTGTCGGTACTAATCCGACGGTCGAACGGTAACCTCTGTCTCGCCCCTTTTCGAAGCACACTCACAAGATGGAATACATCCAGTGAGCCGACTTGGCAGTCCGCAGATCGAATTCCGGTACTCGCGCAGATGCATGTTTTGGGTATTAGGCTTTCAAGTCCTGAGCATGCGGAGGAATTGCTCGTCGTGGCCGTTGCGGAGTTCGGCCATGTCGATCGCACCCTGGTGGTGCGGCACCATCATCACGCCCGCATGGTAGGATATCGCTGGCGGCCGCCTGAATTGGCGGAAGCTCATGCCGCCGGAGTGGCGCGACGCCGACGAAAGGTACCGGCAAGACGTCCGGAAAACCGGACGTGTGCCGCCGTTCGAGAAAGAATACTTGCGCAACGACGGCAGCCGGGTGCCCATCTTGCTCGGTGCCGTGAGCTTCGACGAAGACCAATCCCAGGTCGTCGCCTTCGTGCTCGATTTGACTGAGCGCAAGCAGGCAGGGGAAGCCTTGCGTCGGACCGAAAAAGAATTACGCGATCTGGTTGAGAACATGCCGGCGATGGCAGGAGTGCTACTGCCCGATGGATCCCACCCTTATCTTACTAAGCAATGGCAGGAGTACACCGGCCTGTCCGTAGCCAAAACCGATTTGGAAGGTTGGAGACGTGTTGTTCACCCGGAAGACATCGATTTGTACGCTCAAAAATTCCGCGCTGCGGCCGCGGCTAGGAAGCCATTCGACAACGAGCTGAGGCTCCGCCGTGCCGCCGACGGCGAATATCGCTGGTTTCTCGTCCGCATTTCGCCGTTGTGTGATGGACGCGGGAACATTGTTAAATGGCACGGGGTCATGACTGACATCGAAGATCGCAAGCGCGCCGAGCAGGCATTGAAGCGGAGTGAGGCTTATCTGGCCGAGGCCCAGGAGCTCACGAAAACGGGCAGCTGGGCGCGGGATCCACATTCGGAGCGGCTGTTCTATTGCTCGGATGAAACCTATAGAATCTTCGGGCTCGACAAGGCCGAAGGAATGCCGAGTATTGAAACATTTATACAACGGGTACACCCCGATGATCGCGCCATGGTTAGGGCTCAAAGCTTACAGGGCGCCCGCGAAAAGGCAGAGCGTGCATTTGAATACAGAATCTTGCTGGCCGACGGTACCGTCAAGCATGTCCGGACTCTGCGACGGGCGGTACTCAATGATTCAGGAGAAGTCGTCGAGGTCGTCGGCACGACTATGGACATTACGGAGCGAAAACTCGCGGAACAGGAGCGGGAGAAATTACGCAAGCTCGAAGCGGAACTCGTGCACATGAATCGCGTGAGCACAATGGGAGAGATGGCAGCGTCCCTGGCTCACGAAGTCAAGCAGCCAATTTCCGCCGCGGTGATGAACGCGGAAGTGTGCCTGGAGCTGCTTCAGCGAGACCGAGCGGATATTCCAGAACTGAGCGACGCTACTTCAGCGATGCTCCGATCCGCCAAACGGGCAGCTGACATCATCGACAGCGTGCGCTCGCTCTCCAGACCAGGCACTCCGAAGCGAGAAGTGGTTGTCGTCAATGATGTTATTCGTGAAATCGATGCTCTATTACAGAACCAAGCACGGCAGTATTCGGTGAGTGTCCAATTGCAACTTGAGGAAAACGTTCCTTGCGTTGTGGGTGATCGCGTGCAACTACAGCAGGTAGTGATGAACCTCATGCTCAACGCCATTGAAGCCATGAACGATGCAGGAGGCGAACTCGTTGTGAAGTCGGAGCTAACCGACGGGGGGCACGTATTAATCTCTGTCAGTGACACGGGCGTAGGGCTGCCAAAAGAGAATGAAGGCCACATCTTCGAGGCTTTCTTTACCACCAAATCACAAGGAAGCGGAATGGGGCTCGCGATCAGCCGATCGATCGTGGAATCACACGGCGGTCGGCTGTGGGCGACAGGGAATCCCGGCCGCGGCGCTACCTTTTACGTTCAACTGCCTCGGCAGGTGTCAGAGACGGCATGAGTTCCTCGGCTTCAGCTACCGTGTTTGTCATTGATGATGATGCTGAGATACGTGCGGCGATGCAGCGCTTGCTGAAAACCGTCGGGCTCCACGCGGAGGCATTTGCCAGTGCAAAGGATTTTCTGCAACGGAACTTGCCTGAGGGTCCCAGTTGTCTAATTTTGGACATCCGACTTCCTGGAATGAGCGGGCTCGATGTACAGCGAAAATTAGCTGAGGCGGGCACCATGATTCCGGTCATTTTCGTCACCGCACATGCTGACGTCCCTCTGGCGGTGAAGGCCATGAAATCCGGTGCCGTGGAGTTTCTGACTAAGCCAATTCGAGGTCAAGATCTCGTAGATGCAGTCCAGCAAGCCCTCGCGCGTGCTGAAGCGACCAGCCGGGAGCGCAGCGACATTGCGGCCTTGCAGGAGCAATACGGCACACTGACCGCACGTGAGCGGGAGGTAATGGGACTTGTTGTCTCCGGCATGCAGACGAAAAACGTAGCCTCAATGCTCGGTATGAGCGAAATCACCGTTGCCGTGCATCGCGGGCGTGTCATGCGAAAGATGCACGCTGCTTCCCCCGTTGAACTGGGCAGGATGGCCGAAAAACTGAACCTTCCCTCGATCAAATAGCGTCTGAGGCCGTTCGTCCCGGGTTTTCACCTGCGCTCGCTTTTCCTGGTCCCATCTTTCCGGCTAAATAATTTTGTACGAGAAATAAAGCTTTTGACAACTAGTCCTTCTTGAGCCGATGCGGTACCCTGCGGGTGGGTTGATGCTCGAAATGAGGTTTCTTGTGATCGCTGTCGTCGATGACGATGAAATGGTTCGGACGGGGCTGGAACGGCTGCTGAGAACGTCTGGATATCCCGTCAGCGCATTCGCGTCAGCTGAGGAGTTTCTTGCCTCCGGCCGCTTGCAAGAATGTCGTTGCCTTATTGCTGACATTCGAATGCCGGGCATGTCTGGCCTTGATTTGCAGTCGCGATTAAACGATGACGGCCACGCGATTCCCATAATCTTTATCACCGCGCATGGCGATGAAAAAATGCGAATTCGCGCGATGAGAGCTGGTGCGGCGGCGTTCTTGGCAAAGCCTTTTGACCGCGCGGTCCTGTTAGAACGGGTCCAAGCCTGTTTGGAACGGACCTGACGGAGGGAAACAGGTAGCGCCTGTGGGAGAAGTCTGTGGGCGAGAGCGAAAACAGCGTCCAGCGAGCCCGCGACGGCAGAGACTCGCAATTCGAGCAGATCGTGGGCAGTAGCCCCGGGTTGGAAGCGGTGCTTGAGCAAGTTGAACGCGTCGGGCCCACGGACGCCACTGTTCTGATTCTCGGAGAGACTGGCACTGGCAAGGAGCTGATCGCGCAAGCCGTCCACAACATCAGTGCTCGTTGCAATCGCCGGTTTGTCAAAGTGAACTGCGCCGCGATTCCTTTCGACCTTCTAGAAAGCGAGTTGTTTGGTCATGAGAAAGGCGCTTTCACCGGCGCCATCGCGCAAAGAGTTGGCCGATTCGAACTGGCCCACCAGGGCACCCTTTTCCTGGACGAGGTTGGCGATATTCCGCTTGCCTTGCAGCCCAAACTGCTGCGTGTATTGCAAGAACGGGAGTTCGAAAGACTAGGAAGCGGTCAGACTCACAAGGTGGACGTTCGGCTCATAGCCGCCACGCACCGCAACCTCACCGACCTGGTGAAACAGGATAGATTTCGCAGCGATTTGTACTACCGGTTGAATGTCTTTCCTGTCCGGATACCGCCCTTGCGGGAACGCAGAGAGGATATTCCTCTACTGGTGAATAATTTCGTCCAGAAGTTTGCCAAACGAATGGAAAAGAATATCGAAGCGATTCCTGGGGCTATGATCAGGGAACTCACAGCCTGGGATTGGCCCGGAAACATCAGGGAACTGGAAAATTTTATCGAACGCGCGGTGATCCTGACGCGCGGCAGGTCGTTGGAGGCGCCGCTCGAAGAGCTACATAACTCAAACACGGACCAGGCAACGCATGGCGCAGCGGAGCACGATCCGGAAAGCCTTGCCCGATTTCTTAAAAAGGCCGTGGATGCTCTGAAGCAAAACAAAAGTGTTGCTGACGACTATGCCAAGAAGCAGCGGGAGGAGATCGTGACCGCGCTTACCGAAAGCAAGGGACGCGTGGGTGGCACTGCCGGAGCTGCCGTACGCATGGGCATCAATCGCAACACTCTCGTCTCGCGGATGAAAAAGTTTGGCATCTATCCGAAACAGTATGTCTGATTGGGCAACGGCCCGTCCTCTCTTTCCTGCTACCAACGTTTTCTGTTTGAACCTGCCTTTCAACAATTTCAACTGCGCCACTTCCACGGTGTTCGTCTCCTGCTGAAAACGCATTGAGTTGCGACTCCATCAGTTTGGCCTTTGAGTTGCTTTTATCTAACTGCGATGAAAAGACACGTGCTGAGGATCTTAGTGCGTCGAACTGCTGACGTTCAAGGTCAATGGCTGCGAGAGGTATAGATGGCTGCTATTATTCGCATTCAAAGGAACGCTCTGATCTTAGCGATTCTCTTCTTATTTGCCACCTCATCGGTAGCGCAGGATACGACGGCATCCGGTCCGCAAAGCGAGTCGCAGACTGCCGACGCACACCTGCAGAAAGACGTGCAGAATCCGGTTGCCAGCCTTACTCTCGTTCCTTTCCAGAACAACACCAACTTCGACTCAGGGCCGTTTAACCGCACGCAGAATGTGTTAGACCTTCAACCGGTGGTCCCCGTCAACATTAGCAGCTACTGGAAGGTGATCGTGCGCATCGTGCAGCCGGTGACGTGGCAGCCCTACCCAAACCAGAACACTGGAGGCGAATACGGTTTTGGTGACATGGCGCCCGATTTCTTCTTCTCGCCGCGGCATCCTGGAAAACTAATGTGGGGTATCGGCCCAGCGTTCGCGATTCCTACAGCGACTAACAACGTCCTCGGGCAAGGCAAGTTCAGCATCGGGCCGTCCGCTGTGGTGTTGGTGCAACCGGGTAAATGGACGATCGTCAATCTTGTGAATAATGTCTGGTCGGTGGCCGGTTCAGGAAGCCGCCCGCCCGTCAACCAGATGCTGGACCAGTACTTCATTACTCGCAACTTGAACAAGGGATGGTATGTCACCTCAGCGCCGATCATTACCGCCAACTGGAATGCCTCGAGGGGCAACGTTTGGACTGTGCCTTTCGGCGGCGGTTTTGGAAGAGTGCAAAAACTTGGGAATCAGCCCGTCAATTGGAAAATGGAATTCTTCGGCGACGCCGTGCATCCACAAGGCGGTTCGTCCTGGAGCATGCGGCTGACTCTGGCTCTCCTGTACCCCAAGTACTCGAAGAAATAGAAGAAAGCGATGATGGAAGCGAAACGTTCAAGAAACCTTTGAAAGGAGCAAAACAATGTTCTATGAGCGCAACAGAGTCTTAACCATGCTAGAGCAAAAGAACATTCCGCTGGGCATTCAGTGCTTCACGGGCAACACGGAACTGGTCGAAGTTATGGGCGCAACTGGCTTCGACTTCGTCATGTTCGATTGCGTGCATAGCGGCAACGATGTGCGGGCGATGGAGGAACTGGTCCGCACGGCGACGCTCGCAGGAATGGCATCCTATATCCGCGTGCCTGACGCACATAATGAGACCGACGTGCGCCGCGCGCTGGAAGCGGGTGCGGAGGGGCTTGTTCTGCGTGAGGTTCACTCGGTGGACGATATCAAAGCCGCCGCGAATGCCGCATATTTCCTGCCCAAGGGCGATCGTCGCATCTGCCCGTCGACGCGCTCGGCCAACTACAATTTCCGCCGCTTCGTCGAGTTTACAGAGCGCAACAACCGTGCAGTGACGCTGGTGCCGGAGATTGAGAACCCAGACGGGGTCGCTCACATCGAGGAAATCTGTTCTCATCCAGACGTGCACATGCTCATCTTCGCGCAGGGTAACCTCGCCTTCAAGCGTGGCGAAGGCAATGCCATGGACAAGGGCAGGCAAACGGCGCTGGATTTTCAGACGGTTGTCCGCGCAGCCAGGAAGCACAACGTCGCCGTGATTGGCGGCCCGCCCCTGACGCCCACGGCTGAGGCGTGCCGCCAGGCCTTGCAGGACGGCGTGACCGTGTTCTGCCTTGGCCTCGACTCGATGGCGTTCCGAAGCTGGTGCGAGGACACAGTCCGCGCACTCGCCGACGGTGTGGAGGGTGTATCGGAATGGACCCGCCCCCCAGTTCCCGAGAGCGGCTTCACAGATGATCAGCCTGCGCAGAGCAAGGCTGTACCCAAATTGACTCGTGCTGGGTAACTGGCGCGTCCCTCAGGCTTCGAGGGCCAGTGCTGTATCCGGTTACGGCCCTCGAAGCACGCAAGGCATCTGCTAGTTCAGCCCTCTCGCAGTGTTTTCCTCTAGTTCACCAACTCTGGTGGCGCCCGCTCATATCCTATAGATCGTCTCTGCCCAAAGGGCCTGTTCTCCGACTGGCAAGCCCAAATCAATCACGTATCTCCCAGGGTATATATCATCGAACCTATCCGTGCGATCGCAGGCCCGCTTCCTCGCAGCAATCGTTTCCTGATGGGTGGTGTTGACGATGATCAACAATTCAAACACACAACACCTCTTGCTTACTCTTCCCCGATGAGGCCGCTTCATTTCGCTGAATTTATTCGTTTTGGAGGGCATCGCTGCTTTGGCACTACGATTGCCCCATTCAACTACGCAAGTTACACATTGCAACTCGCAAAGGAGATTTTTCATGGCTACTCAAGTACTTGAGGAAAAGATGTCTGAGTTTGGATTTCCGCTGCCGACCGGCGACCCGAGCGTGCTGCCGGCGGGCGCCAAGCTCGAACGCGTGTTCGACGGAGCCTGCTTCCTCACCGAGGGCATCTCAGTGAGCCCCGACGACGGCATGGTCTATTTCTGCGACATCACGTTTACCCCATTGTGCAAGGATCCTTCGGGCAAGTACGCAGGGGCTGGCAACATCTGGAGATTGGACCCAAAGACCAGACAGGCGACCATTTTTCGCTCGCCAAGCGGCCAGGCAGCCGGGACGAAATTCGATGCCGAAGGCAATCTCATCATCGCCGAAGGCAATGATTTCGGCGGTCGTCGTATCAGCAAGATCGATATGAAAACGGGCAAGAGCTACATCCTGGCCGGGCTCTATAACGGCCGGCCCTACAATGGGCCCAATGATCTCACCATCGATGAGAAAGGGCGCATCTACTTCACCGATCCCCGGTACTTCGGTTACGAGGCGATCGAACAACCGGTCTTGGGGGTGTACCGAATCGACCCGGACGGCAAGGTGACGCGCATTATCAGCGACGCAGGCAAGCCGAACGGGATCTGCGTGTCCCCCGATCAGAAGACGCTTTACGTGATTGCGAACGACAACGGCTCGCTTGACCAATACCGGATGGAGAAAGGCGAAACCTCGCAGAGGGCCCTGACTGCGTTGCTTGCCTACGCGCTCGCGCCCGACGGCACGGTCAGCAATCGCCGCGTGCTGATCGACTGGTTCCCCAACGACGGCGGCGACGGCATGACGGTCGATGTTGACGGCAACCTCTACGTCGCGGTGCATGAACCGGATCCCGCGCTCTTGGTCTACTCGCCGGAGGGCAAGGTGCTCGCCACTATCCCGACCGGTAAGGCGCATTCGTCGAACGCATACTGGCCGACCAACGCCGCATTCGGCTACGGTGCCGATGGAAATCTGCTCTATCTCACCGCGGGCAAGTTCGTCTACACCATCCGGATGGCGAAGCAGGGCTACCAGCTAAAGCGTAGCGGCCGCGCTGTCTCCGGGAGATCGTAGCACGCCACCAGAGACCACTGCCGAGGTGACGACTCTCACCTCGGCAAGTTCCTTTGCCATCTGGATGGCGAGGCAGGGTTACATCCGAAGCGTTCCGGCCGGCCGGACTAAGAAGGGAGAATGAAGATGGCAACTACCGCACAATCAGCTCAATCAAAGACCGGGACTACCGAACAATTAGTTCAGTTCATGGTTGACACGGACTATTCTCATTTGTCCGAAGCAGCTAGAGAAAGAGCAAAAGAGTTGGTGTTGGATTTCGCAAGGGCGGCTCTGGGGGGAGGCACAAGTCCCCTTGGCAAAATCGTCCTGGACCGTATCAAGGGTGTTGGTGCCAGGGCTGAAGCTTCTGTCATCGGAGGCAAGTTGAGAACGACCACTGCTTATGCAGCATACGCCAATGCCGTCCTCGACCATGCCCCAGAGTTAGAGGCGGTAGGGACAGCAGGACCGAACATCTCTCAAAACATAGCCGCGGTTCTGGCATTGGGCGAGAAGTTGAAGGCTCCGGGTTCGAAGGTCGTAGAGAGCATTGTCGTCGGGTTTGAAATTCAGGCAAGAGTCTGGAATGGAGCCATTGCAGCCGCATCCTCGAGAGGATGGGTCCTACCATTTAATCACGTTGGAGCCGTGTCCTCAGCTTGTAAGATACTGGATCTGGACGTTGACGCTGCAAGGGCAGCTCTGGGTATTGCCCTGGGGAATGCGGGTGGGGTGAACCCCCAGGAGAATTTTTCTCATTATCTGCAATTGGGGGTTCCTGCTTTTTCGGCAGTTCAAGCTGTAGAATACGCTGCCAATGGGGTGACCGCAAATTCCTCAATGCTTGAGGCGCCTCAGGGGTTTTGTGACCAGTTCGCCGGCCAAGGTGGTGCAGACTTTAGCCGCATGACTCGTGATCTAACGGGAGCTTCTGCCATAGTTCCTCCTGGAACGCACATCAAGAAATATCCGTGCTGTTACCTCGCGCACGGTCCGATAGATGCCACATTGGAATTGGTGAAAGACAATAGCATTTCATACGAAGAAATAGAAACCGTCGAGGTAGAGGTAAATAAAGCTACTCAGTCTATGATGCAATACTCCACACCCACCAGCGGGCACGAGGCAAGGTTCAGTTTCGAGGGTGTGCTAGGTGTTGCGATTCTCGACAGAGACGTGTGGTTGCCAGCTCTTACAGATTCGAGCGTATCCAGCCAACGCTATCGTGACGCTCGCGCTAAAGTGAAGGTGATTTTCCATCCTGAATGGTCGCCTGGTTTAGATGCCGCATTCCACATTCCTGTTACCATCCGCCTCCAGAACGGGAAGGTGTACTCCACAGAAGTAGCGAAACCAGCGGAACCGTCAAAAGATGACGTCATAAGAACCTATAAGGAATTGGCTGAGCCAATTCTAGAAAAGGATGAGATAGATCGATCTTTAGACATGATACTCACCTTAGAAAAAGTGGAAGACATTAGTCAACTTATGAACATACTTCGAGCCGGGTAAGACGAGTGAGGTCGAATTAAGTCTTCCCAAACGTTCCCTTAACGAAAGGGGAGTTTTCGTGAGGGAGGCCTGGATGGATGGAAGCGCCGACACCGCGAATATGAAAGATGACGGACCTCGGCATCAACCGGGGACCAAACGGCGCGGTAGCGAGGCCATCGCAGCGCCCACCTTCGAAGTCTGTAACGGCATGAACAATCATGGCCACGTGAAAAATCCTAAAGAATTGATTCAGGAAGCCAACAATCGCCTGCGCCGTGATAATAGGCTCTTGTATTATAACGACATTGTTTTAGAGTGGATCACCAACCACCTCCTCGCCTCGGTAATTTTCTTTGACGTAGCGTTAATAGTGCCCCTGCTCGCACTGAACGCGTCAGATACCGCCAAGATCACCCTCGGCGTAATTTCTAGCAGTTGGATCCAGTGGTGGGCATTGCCGGCGCTGCAGCGCAGTCAAAACAAGACCCAAGCGCAAAATGAGGCCAAGGCGGAGGTTGACCACCAGACGCTAACTTATCTAGCCAAATTACAGGATGAACAGATGATGGAACTCAAAAGCATCGCGGAAATTCTGCGTAATCTAAAGAATACATAATCAAATATCCCGACTGGCTTGTGGCCTCTCTCTCAGATTTTTCGCGGCGCTTTGTTCTACTCCCCCACTCTTCTGACGCCCGCCCGTGCACTGCAGATCGCCAAAAGGGCCTGGTTTCTGGTGAACCCTCTCTTCTCCCATGGGCAAGCGCAAATCGACCACGTATATCCGTGGGTGTGCATCATCGACTATTCGCGCGATCGCAAGCCCTCTTTCTCCGCAGCAAGCGTCTCCCGATGGGTGGTGTTGAGGAGGCATCAACACTTCAAACACACAACACCTTCCGCTTATGCTTCCGCGATGATCCGCTTCATTTCGCTGAATTTATCCGTTTCGGAGAGATGACTCCTTTGGCACTGCGATTGCCTCTATCAACTACGAAAGTTACGCATTGGGCTAACTCTGATGGCACCATTTACCGTAGCGACGTTGGAAGCGCCAGGTGGCAGCAAAGCGGCGATCGGTATCGAGGGATCATATTATCTGCTGGAAAACATCCAGCCCCTCCTTGAACCCACTTCCTCTAAGACACTGCTCGAAACGTGGGACACGTCATTGCCCTTACTGCAGGAACTAGCCGATTCCCTCGCCACAAGTGGCGCTACAAAGACCGCGGGGATCCCGCAAGAAGCGGTGCGCCTGCTGGCTCCAGTCCTCTACCCGGACAACCTGCTTGCCGTCGGAGGCAATTATGCGGGGCATCTCAAGGCGATGAATCTGGAGGTCAAAAAGTGGGATGTTATGCCATTTTTCATTCGGCCACCGAAATCCACCCTGGTGGGCCCCGGCGAAACCGTCCGAATACCGAAGACAACCCATCAATTCGACTGGGAATGCGAATTGGCTGTATTCGTGGGCAAGCGGCTGAAGGACGCAGAACGAGATGAAGCCTCGGCCGCTATTGCTGGCTATGCGATCGGTCTCGATCTATCGTGCCGCGATCTCATCTGGGTGGACAACGACCTGAAGGTCGACCTCGTGCGTGGCAAGGCACAGGATACGATGGCGCCGTGTGGGCCCGCGATCACGCCGGCAAAGTTCGTCAAAAATCCTAATGACCTTCGCATCCAGCTATACGTGAACGATGAAAAGATGATGGATGCGTCGACCAACGAGATGATCTACAAGATCGATGAACAGCTAAGCGTCATTAGCCACTTCATCACCCTTCAACCTGGCGACCTCCTTTTCACGGGATCGCCTGCCGGATCGGCAAGAGAGCACGGGGGACGGTGGCTTAAGCCCGGAGATCGAATCCACGCAGAGATCTCGGAGGTAGGAGTCCTGAACGTGACGATGCGACGGGACTGATATCACAACGCGCACGAAAAGTTCTGAAACCAGATCACAGAAGGAGGAAGGAGAATCAATATGCCGCAAGTAGAGCCTGTCAGTATGCCACAAGTAAAGCCTGTCAGTACGCCGCAAATAAAGCGTGTCGTTATTGGCGTTGGTCCAGGCAAGAAATCAGCCGCCATCCACCACGACTCCCCAAATCACCAGGAGGTTCCTGGCATCTTTTGGCGCTCCACACTCTGGGCGGCAACCGAACTACCTGTCAACAACCAGACGGGTGGAGACCGGGGTGCCGATGTGACAATCCGCGAACCCTCCGAAAACGGCTTGATCTTCCGCGCCCTGGAGATACCGCCGGATATCAAAGATGCCAAGAAACATATTGAGATCCTTCAGGAACTCAACAAGAAGGTCAAGCAGAAGTATCCTCCGACCGAAAAGGATCTCGAGCGTCATCCGAGCATGCACCGTACCGATACGTGCGATATGTTCATGGTCGCTTACGGCGAGATATACCTCGTGAGCGATACGGACGAAACCCTACTTCGGCCCGGTGACACAGCCGTAGTGCTCGGGGTGAACCACGCGTGGAGCAATCGCTCCGACAAGCCGTGCATGATCATCGGCACAATGGTGCATGCGAACCCCCGGCCGGCGGACGAGTATCCGGCACCTGGTCTCTAGTCAAACTCGTTGAATTTCGGCGGTCGAGCTGTGCATCGCAGCTCGGCCGCCTCAAGAACGCGATCAAGGAGAAGGCTTATGTGTGGATTGACGTTGCAAGCGGCGGAGGCCATCGTACAAGGAGCTCTGGCGAAAGCTCGTCAGCTAAAGTGCAGCCCGATGACCGTTGCGGTGGTCGATGCCGGTGGCGCTGCAATTGTGATGAAACGCGAAGACGGAAGCGGCGTTCTAAGACCGGATATCGCTTTCGCCAAAGCCTGGGGCCCCATCGGGATGGGGATCGGCGGGCGAGCGATGGCAAAGCGGGCGATGGATACTCCCACATTCTGGGCGGCTCTCAATACCATCTCAGCTGGTCGCGTTGCGCCGGTCGCTGGTGGTGTCTTGATACTAAAGGAAGGGAAGGTAGTGGGTTCGATCGGGATGAGCGGAGATCTTCCCGACAATGATGAAGCCTGCTGCATCGCTGGCGCTCAATCTGCTGGCTTCCAGACCGAAGTCGGCGAAGCCACTCTCGGAAAGCAGTAGAGATTCGAGCCGAGGCAGCCGCGGCTACGTCTTATATGAGCTTAGTGCACCTACCCTTGTAGCTAGGCGCGTTACTAGACAGAGCAGTCGCGATGCAAGGCACGCTAGGAGGAAAGAACATGATCCACACAATCGTTTCCACTGACGACAGCATTGCCACAGTGATTTTGAGACTTGTCTTGGGAGTCGTCTTCTTCGCAGAAGGCGCACAGAAGATGCTGGGATGGTTCGGCGGCTCTGGATTTGCCGGCACGATGGGATTCTTTACCGGGACCATGCACATTCCGGCCCCGTTGGCCCTCTTGGCAATCTGCGCTGAATTTTTCGGAGGAATGGGTCTGATCATTGGCTTCCTGACTCGAATCGCTGTTTTCGGAATTGCCACAAACATGGTCGTGGCCATTGCGACTGTGCATCGCCATTTTGGCTTTTTCATGAATTGGAATGGAACTCAGAAAGGAGAGGGATTCGAATTTCACCTGCTGGTGCTGGCGATTGCGGCCTTCCTCATGATCCGAGGAGCAGGAGCCTTTTCCGTGGACCATGCTCTTTCAACAAAAGCGCCGTCGTATGGTGGGGCACGGAGCGGCTTGGAACAGGCGTGAACCCATGAAGAAGAACGTTGAGCCATTGGCGCTCCCCGCCTGGTCATTGCCCGGGCGAGGTTGTCAATGGGTAGTGTCCCAGGTCGCCGGAGCAAAGCGTTTTGGCTGTGACTGCCGGTGAAAACGGAGGTGTTCAATGGGACGAAATGTTGCGGATCTGATGTGGGAAATGCTTGAAAAGGCTGGCGTAGAACGCTGCTACGGCATCGTCGGAGATGCGCTGAACCCTGTAGTTGATGCACTTCACCGAAACGGACACATCGAATTCGTCCACGTTCGGCACGAAGAGTATGGCGTCTTCGCGGCCGTAGCGGACGCATATTTAACTGGCAAGCCGGTGGTGGTTTGCGGTACGGCGGGACCGGGCGTGACGCACCTGTTCAACGGGCTGATGGATGCAAAGAAGGAAGGTGCGCCCATCATTGCGATTGCCGGCGATGTCGAGACAAAACTCATGGACACGGCAGCGATTGAGGAGTTGAACCCGTACAAATTCTTCGAGACAGCGTGCCTCTACCTCGGACGCGTTGTGAATCGCGAACAAGCGCGTGCGGTGATTAACACAGCGATTCTTACTGCCGTGGTCGACCGTGGGCCAACCGTAATCTCCATGCCGGGTGATGTGGCCACTTCCGAAGCTGATTTTCGCATTCAGGAACTGACGCCACCGGCGAAACCGCTCTATCGTCCCGCCGATGCCGACATGGAGAAGCTTACCCGGATGGTCGAGGACGCGAAGACTGTGGCGATCTTCGGAGGTGAGGGCTGCCGCGACGCGCACGACGAAGTGATCAACCTGGCAGCGAAGCTAAAAGCGGCTGTTGGCTATTCGTTTCGCGGCAAACAATGGCTCGAGCACGACAACCCCTACGCGGTCGGCATGACTGGGCTGCTCGGCTACGGCGGAGCTTACAAAGCCATTCACGAGGCGGACCTTTTGCTTTTGCTTGGAACGGATTTCCCGTTCCCGGAATTCTTGCCCAACGGCGACGTGAAGAAAGTGCAGATCGACCGCAACGCCAAACACCTCGGCCGGCGAACCGCCCTCGATCTTGCATTGGTGGGAGACGTGAAGTCGACTCTGGAGTCTCTGGTGCCGAGAATAACCGAAAGGAAAGATACTCGTTTTTTGGAAAGGCACCTTGCTGAAACACGCGACTTCGAAGAACTCTTGAGTCACTATGTCGAAAAGGGACCGGGCATCAAGCCGATCCGGCCGGAATTTCTCGCTGCGACTCTCAGCGACCTTGCCGCTCCCGACGCCATGTTTTTCGTGGACACCGGCACTCCCTGCATCTGGGCCGCGCGGCACATCAAAGGCGGATACAAGCGCCGAATGTTTGGCTCTTTTTCGTGGGGCTCTATGGCCAATGCTGCTCCCAACGCCTTCGGCGCACAACTCGCCTTTCCCGGCAGGCAAACAATCGCGCTCTGCGGCGACGGCGGCTTCACCATGCTTGCACTCGGCGATCTTCTCACGCAAGTTGGACGCAAGGCGCCGGTCGTTCAAATCATCCTGAACAACGAGTCGCTCGGCTTCGTCAAGGTCGAGCAGGAAGAAGCCGGCTTGGTTCCGTTCGGCGTAGAGTTCAAGACTGCGAATTTCGCGCGGGTGGCAGAGGCAATGGGCGCCAAGGGCATTCGCCTCGAAGAGCCCGGGAGCGTAAGAGAGGCGCTCACTGAGGCTCTTGCGTATAAGGAAGGGCCAGTCGTGGTCGATGCCGTCGTGGATCCCTTTGCTCTTTCCCTCCCGTCGCACGTGCCATTCCACACAGCAAAGGGCTTTACTTTAAGCATGGCCAAGCAAGTGCTCTCGGGCCGAATGGATTCGGTCATTAAAACTATCGAACGGAATGTTCGCTTGATATGACACCTAAGGTCGGACCGCCCGCGATGAGTTAACAATTGGGACTCCTGAAACCCTCTCAGAGACGAGAGGAGCGAAAACGATGAAAGAGACAATCGGTAATTTCCTGTTGCGGAGACTGGAAGCGGTCGGAATTCGACACATCTTCGGTGTGCCCGGTGATTTCAATCTTGAGTTTGTTCAGCAACTCGAGGATCGCGGACGACCGGAGTGGGTCGGAAACTGCAATGAACTCAATGCGTCCTATGCGGCAGATGGATACGCGCGTCTCAACGGGTCGGCTGCTCTTGTCGTCACGAACGGGGTAGGGGCCCTCAGTGCCATCAACGGGATTGCCGGATCGTATTCTGAACATCTTCCTATCGTTTGTATCTGTGGCTCTCTCCCCCTGCGGTCGATCGCGCGGCGAACAATGATGCACCATACTCTGGCAGATGGTAGCGAGGATGTTTTCCTGCGAGTGTACCGGCAAGTGACGGCAGCGCAGGCGCAGCTAACGCCGCAGAATGCGGCTGAAGAGGTAGATCGGCTCATTCGGACAGCATGGAGATTGAAGCGTCCGGTTTACCTGGAACTGCCTTCCGACATCGCCTATCTCGAAATTCAGGTTCCAGACGAGCCTCTCGTGTTGCGGGAACATGAAAGCGACGAAGAGCGCCTCGCGTCGTGTGCTCGCCACATCGCCGGTCGCCTATCCAGTGCCCGGCGTCCCGCTGTGCTCATTGACATGGATGCTGAGAGGTTTGGTGTCCTGCAGGAAGTGAATGAGCTCACTGAAAAGCTCCACTTGCCCGTGGCAACGATGAGCAGTTCAAAGGGTACCTTTTCAGAACAATCTCCCCTCTTCGCCGGCATCTACTTCGGTAGCGCCAGCAGCCAGCAAGTGAGAGATTTGGTTGAGGGGAGCGATTGTCTTATTGCAATCGGTCATCGCCGCGTCGATAGCACTTCTGGTTTTTTCACAGACCACCTACCTGATAGCGTGATTCGACTCCACGGGTATTCGGCCGACGTTTCCAACGAATATTACGAAGGAATTACCCTTCGCGCCGTGTTGCGTCGGGTGATCGACTCGGTTCCAGTGCGCCAGGCCGAACCCGCCAGGCACCGCACCGTCGCGAACAGTACCGCACTCGAAACCTCCGACACGCCCCTGACACAAGCGGAGTTCTGGGGAGCGCTTCAGAATTTTGTCCGTCCCGGAGACGTGATTATCGCAGAGGATGGCACCTCAAGCTCTGGCGGAACCAGACTGGTCCTTCCAGCAGGGTGCACGTTCATAACTCAGGCGATTTGGGGCTCCATCGGGTACACCCTCGGAGCTCTTCTCGGTACATTGAAGGCCGCACCGGAGCGACGGCATATTCTGCTGATAGGAGATGGCTCGTTTCAACTGACAGCACAAGAACTTTCTACGATTTTGCGTCATGATTTGAAGCCACTAATCTTCCTGATTAACAATGGCGGCTATACGATCGAACGCACCATCCTGGGTTTGGATGCGAAGTACAACGATGTCGCAAACTGGCACTATGCGGACCTTCCGCGAGTCTTTAGCCGCCGCGAAGTGGCGTCACACGTCGTTGCCACGTCTAAAGAGTTGTCCGAAGTTCTCAGGGCAGTTAATGATTCCTTCATCTTCGTAGAGTTGCTGATGAAACCGGACGATGCGCCACTTGGTTTAATCCGAGGTGGGCACGCATCTGCGAATCTCGATTACGGACCTCGGGGCCCACAATCCGCTCCTGGAGCACAAATCCCGGTCCCAAAGTCGTGTTAGTAATGCGAAGTCGGCTTCCCTCCAGCGATTGGTTGGTCACTGCACAACCTGCTCCGCCTACGCCATTCTCCTTCCGCTTGGACTTACTTCTCTGACACCTGCTTTAGCGCCGATAACCAGAGATCATGCCCCCTATGCATAGCGTTAGGGTCCTTCTTGCGGAACTCGGCCGCTCCCGGTCCTCTCACGACCTCTTCGGTGACGACATGACAACCCTCAGATTCTTTGAGCAAAAGAAAAGTATGGTAGGCATCCATACCTGCTCCTTGACCGAACCAGCCGATACGCGAATCCAGCGCAAACTCATGTACTCGGCTCTCAATGTGCACGCCGAACGTATCCCATGAGAATTGTGTGTCCTGGTGGAGCCCGCCGTCCGGGCTGTTCATCAGTTTCACATTCCGTGAATTCGGATACCATTCGGGCCAAGTCTGCGCCTGAACGAGATGCTGCCAAACGTTCGAGCAGGATGCATGAATCAGTATCTCGTTATGAGCGAATAGGTCCGCCTCTGCCGGCGTGTGCCCTATGGGCCAATGAATCTCCGAAGATCGTAACGGCCAATCGGGATTGTCAACCTGCGAAGTCTGTGCGAGCGCAGGCGCCCTCATCATGCCGAAAGTTAGGACACCCATGACCAGCGATATTTGTGTCAGTGTTGCGATTCGCATTTTAGAACGCATAATCCTCTCCTTATTTTGTGTAGGTATTGCGCGACGCTAAACCAGGACCGTACCGCCATCGACCACAACAGTCTGACCGGTGCCGAACCCCTCCTGCATCAGAAACAGATAGGCTTGTGCAATGTCACGAGCTTCGCCGACTCGTCCCACAGGCAGACGCTTGCCTACACTTTCAAAGAGCTGCTCCCTTTCTTCTGAGCTCATGTTCTGCCACAGGTTCGTCCGGACGACTCCAGGGCATACGGCGTTAACCCGGAGCGGCGCCAGTTCAATCGCCAGGGCACGTGTTAAAGCTTCGATAGTCCCGCAGACGCTTGCAGCAATGACCCATCCCTTGTGCGGGCGTCGCCCGGCGACTCCAGTCGTGAGAACGATAGAGCCGCCCTTTCGAATTTGTGGACTCCCGTATTTGACCGTGGCAAGTGCAGACCAATAACGCAGTTCAAATGCGCGTCTCGCCTCCTTGAGATCTGTCTTAGCAAGCTCGTTCAATAGCAGGCTGTCACCTGCAGTGAAAACCAGGTGATCAAAGCCGCCAAGGTTCGTGAAAAAGCTCTCCACAGCCTTTTCGTCGGAGACGTCCACCGCCAGTCCCCGTGCTTCTCCTCCGATAGATTGAATCGCTTCCTGAACTCGCTCTCCGTTGCTGGAGACAATCACGACCTCGGCTCCCCGCGACGCCGACTCTTCGGCGACTGCCAACCCGATCCCCGACGACCCACCTACGATGACTACCCGTTTATTCTCGAAACCTTTTTCTCGTGGCATTGAATTCTCCTTCTGCACAGTTCAGTCGACTTACAGAGCTACAGATGAGCAGACACAAGCATGCGAATCATGCATAATAAACATGATGTCCATGCGTCTAGAGAAATTGCGTCAGTTTGATTTGAATCTCCTGGTTACGTTTGCGGCGATTGCCGAGGAGAAAAGCATCACCGCAGCCGCATCTCGCCTGTTCCTCAGCCAGCCCGCTGTGAGCCGGGCCCTGCAGCGGGCACGCGCGATGTTTCAGGATGACCTTCTGGTTCGATCGCCACATGGGTTCGAACTCACTCTGCGAGGTCGAAAGATCCTTGACGAACTTGAGGGACTTCTGCCCAGGATGGAGAATCTCGTTGCGCCGGCTGTGTTCGATCCCACCCGGGAGAAAAGCCATTTCCGGATCTCGGGTCCGGATAATGTTTGTACAGTCGTACTCCCGCGCTTGTGCCGTCAATACGCGAACGAACGATATCAAGTGCAGTTTGAATTTCTTCCATGGCAGAGTGGCGTCACGGAGCTACTCGAACACGGGCAACTCGATCTTGTTCTCCGCAATGATGAGGGGCTCCTGCCATCGCACTTCCAGTTGGAAAGGCTCTACAAAGAAGATTGGATTTGCGCCGTGGCGCGCGAGAGCCACTTTGGCGATCGGCTGATACTTAAGCAATACCTGGCCGCGAGCCACATCGTGGTTTCCCCCTATGAAGGCGTGCAAACAATTCCAGACAAGCAACTGGCCGCTCTCGGTGCAAAACGCAGCTCTTGTATTCGGGTGCCTTACTTCGGAGTGGCGCTGCAATGCCTTCCCGGCACGGAACTGATCCTTACGCTAACTGGCGGCATGACATCGGTTATCAAACACGACCGCAGGTTGCGGCTCGTGAAGGCGCCACAAGAATTGCACGCGTTTCATTTCCTCATGGCCTGGCATCCGAGGCTCAACTCCGAC
>Ga0207048_10184_pt1 | contig 20302 bp, 11 predicted proteins | sample Alteio_BWMinCont_65_FD_153301 | JGI IMG/M metagenome (GOLD analysis project Ga0207048, IMG submission 153301) | Enriched cells from forest soil in Barre Woods Harvard Forest LTER site, Petersham, Massachusetts, United States -... | ecosystem: Environmental > Terrestrial > Soil > Temperate forest >...
ATGAAGTTGCGAGTGTATTCTCCATATGATTTCCTCCTTCAAATCTTGATTGAGTACTGCGTGACAAAATTATTTTTTGGCCCTGCAGCGACGGCAGAGGCCAAAGACCTCGACCAGCGGCTGCGTCAGATCAAAACCGTCCGGCACATGCCGGGATAGCTGTTTGAAATCGATGAACTCTCCTTCGATGTCCTGCACCGATTTGCAGCGCGAGCAGACCAGGTGGTGATGAGGTTTGAGATTGCCGTCCACGAGCAACGTGGCCGCATGAGGACTGACCTCTCGCAGCATCCCGCACTCGATGAAAAGCCGCAGATTGTTATAGACCGTGGCCAGAGATATGGATGGAATGCGGCGCCGGACGGTGGCGTAAATGTCTTCCGGAGAATAGTGTCCCTGGGCAGCGATGACGGCCTCATAGACCACCTGACGCTGGTGCGTGACCGCCAAACCGTGTTTCGCGGCCCGTTCACGGAACTGTTCATGGCTCAGGCGCATGATTATCGGATAAGAATGATTATAAAACGATCCAGAGCAGTGTCAACCCGAAATTGTTCCTTTGACCTCGAAGAGGGAGGGCGGCCGCAGGACCAGCCTGTGGCTAGAGTTTGGAAGCCGCTCAGCAAACCGCCGCCGTGATCCGGGGGCATTGCCCAGGCTGGCTTCCGGGCACGTTGGTCACCATGCGAGGCTCCGACAGTTCACGTTGAGTTACGAAAGTAAGGCTCCCAATTCCTGAAATGTCAGCGAATATTAAGAATGAAACAAAACGCTTGCCTGGGCACAGCTGACGCCTCGGCGGCTTCGCGTGCGATCAAGATGAAACCTATAGCGGTGAGAAATGCTTTGCAAGTGAGCCCTCCAACGGACGTCCGTCGGACCTTGGCCTGCCTGATTTTGATTCTTTTGTGTGCGGCAGAACCCTTGCTGGCTCAGGAATCCCGCGAAGGTCACGTCGGCGTGCCTCTCGATTGGAGCACACGGCACATCCTCTTCACCAACGGGGCTTCTCCGGACGTTGCTGCGAAGGCCGCGAGAGATCCCCGCATCTGGATCAACTGGAACCAACGAAGCTCCTACGTGTTCCCGAAGGCACGAGGGCCGGAGGAGCGGCCACGCCCGTTCCCCGCCCCGCCGAGAAAACAGGACAAGATCGATTGGGCGATGTCGCTGGGATCAACCGGTGGAATGCCGATCGCCGAAAGCCCGGCCAAGTACAGCTTCAGCACCACCGGGAATTACAGCTGCACGAACGACTTTGTGGTGTACACGATTGCGGCGGCGCCGAGCGCCGCTCAGGCGAATATTGTGGCCTTTAACAATCTTTATACGGGCACGGCTTCATCCTCTTGTCCGAACGGGCCGCAGACCCCGCCAACCACCGACTATAAACAGCCCACCGTCATGTGGTCTTACGAGGTGGGCACGGCACCGTCGTATCTCTCTCCCACGCTCTCACTCGACGGAACCAAGGTGGCATTCATCGAAAACTCCACCCCGCCAATGTTTGACGTGCTGACTTGGGTCGCGGGACAGGGCAGCGACGCGACTCATCCGGTGAAGCCCGGTACCAGCGGATCTTCCGTGGTGCGATTGAACTACGCCAACAGCGGGCTCAGCGGTTGCAGCACCAGCAACAAACCCAACAGCAATTCGTCTCCATACGTCGATTACACGAACGATGTTGCCTACATTGGGGCTGACAACGGGAACCTATACCGGATCACGGGAGTGTTCAAAGGAACTCCAACCGTGGCGTATTGCGTAACCGTCAAGGCAAATGCGCAGTTGACGTCTCCGGTCTACGATCAGGTGAGCAATCAGGTGTTCGTGTCGGACGGCTTTTCTGTGTACTCGTTTACTCCGGGAGCCAGCGGGTTTACCGCTGGTGGATCGATTGCGGTTGCTGGGAATGCGAGCGCGGACCCAATCGTACTCTCGCCCATCGTGGATTCCACGAACGGGTTCGTCTATGTGTTTTCGGCGACCAACGTGGGCAACACGAATGCAATCGTATCTCAAATGAACCTGGCGCTTACTTCGCAGGTTACGGCTGCGATTGGCCCGGATGCGACCGCCGCAAACGAATTTATTTTGGACGGCGACTTCGATAACGCGTACTTCACGACTGGTCCGAAAGCCGGTGCCGGAACACTGTATGGCTGCGGGACGCAAGCCAGCAGTTCAGCCAAACCCAGCTTGTACGCGCTTTCTTTTTCGTCGCCGAACGGTTTGATGAACAGCACGCCGGCGATGTCCGACAACCGGCACATTAATGGTGGCAGCAACCCGGTGGGCACGTGTTCCCCTTTGCTCGATTTTTTTGATGGCACCACGGACCGGATTTTCGTAGGCACTGGAAATTTCAGTGCGACCACTGGAGCGAACCTGGTAACCGAGTGGAATGTGAATACGCGGATCACATCCAATGCGGCGGTGCCGAACAACACGGCAACAAATGAATGGGGTGGAACCAGCGCATTCACGGTGGATAACGTGAGCACCACGCCCCAGGCAGCGAGCATTTACTTTGGCACCCTGCAAGCTCCGGGCGGCGGAACCAGCCCCTGCGGAGCCGGGAACTATTGCGCAGTGAAGCTGACCCAGTCGGGCCTGCAGTAGACTCGGATCAGCGTCAGCACCCATTACTTCGGTTTTGTCACCCGTTTGCAACCGGAGCCAGAAAAAGGATATGCTCTCGCTTCCCTGGAGCATATGCCCTGATGACCCCAACTCGTCAGCCTTTCCGGCTTGCCTTCACAGTTTTTCTTAGTCTCTTTCTTTTTCACGGCTTGCGCTTGGCGGCGCAAGAGGTCGACCCGAATCTTTTTTCTGGGATGAAGTGGCGGATGATCGGCCCTTATCGCGGGGGAAAAGTGAATGCCGTCGCCGGTATTCCGGGAGATCCAGCAGTCTATTACTTCGGCGCGAACGGCGGTGGCGTGTGGAAGACGACGGATGGCGGTACCGTCTGGAAACCCATCTTCGACAGCCAGCCAGTGGCTTCGATCGGGGCGCTCGCGCTCGCGCCTTCGAACCCAAACATCATTTATGTTGGCAGCGGGGAGAACAACGTTTATTCCGACATCACTTATGGAAACGGAGTCTACAAATCAACTGACGCCGGCGTGACTTGGCAGCATCTCGGGCTGGAGGACACGCGCCATATCGCGCGAATCCTGGTGGATCCCCGCAACCCTGACATTGTTTTGCTCGCAGCCATGGGCCACAGTTTCGGGCCCAACGCTGAGCGTGGCGTCTTTCGCTCGGCCGACGGCGGCCGCTCGTGGAAGAAGGTTCTATATAAGGATGACGTGACCGGTGCCATTGATCTCTGCTTTGCTCCCGGTGAGCCGCGCGTTATCTATGCAGCGCTGTGGCACGCCATTCGAAAGCCCGGAGAAACGGGAACGTCGTATGGCCCGGGCAGTGGAATCTACAAGTCGACCGACGAAGGCGTTACCTGGAAGGAGATTACAGGGCACGGGTTGCCACCCAAGGATTGGGGGCGCATCGGAGTGGCGGTCGCGCCTGGCACGCATGGCAGGCGGGTATACGCTCTTATCGAAGCTAAGGATAAGAACAACGGACTGTACCGCTCCGACGATGGCGGTGCCACCTGGCAGCGGGCCACGATGGACGATCGCATTGTCGGCTACTGGTACATGAGTGAGATCTTCGTCGATCCGCGAAATGCAGATGTGGTCTACGTTCCCAAGCAGTCGCTCTACCGTTCGACCGACAGCGGCAAAACGTTCACGGTCATCAAGGGCGCGCCGGGCGGAGACGATTACCACACGCTATGGATTGACCCAACGAACTCGCAGCGCATCATGCTGGGAGTCGATCAGGGCGCGACCATCAGCCTGAATGGCGGAGAATCGTGGAGCACCTGGTACAACCAGCCGACCGGCCAGTTCTATCGTGTGGCCACCGATCATGAGTTTCCGTATTGGGTGTACGGACCTCAACAAGACAGCGGGACCGTGGGCACTTCGAGCCGTGGCAATAACGGGCAAATTACGGAGCGAGATTGGTTTCCCGTGGGCCCGGGTGAAAGTGGTTACACCATTCCTGATCCGCTCGATCCTGACGTGGTTTACAACGCGGGCCCCTTCGGTAGCGTGGTTCGATTATCGAAACGGACTGGGCAGGTGCGGGATGTCTCGCCTGCGCCCATCGCCTTCGGAACCAAGTACAGGTTCAATTGGAATATTCCCATGGTCTTCTCACCCCAGGATCCGCATGTTCTTTATCTGGGCACGCAATTTGTGCTGAAGACGGTGAACGGGGGCACGAGTTGGGAAGCGATCAGCCCTGACCTGACGCGGACTCCGGTGGATGCAAAAGATCCGAAAAAACCGCTGGGCTCTGTGATGACGATTGCGCCATCGCCGGTGAAAGAGGGAGTTATTTGGGCCGGTACCGACGACGGCGCGGTCCAGTTAACCCGTGACAGCGGCGCGACTTGGCAGAACGTTACCCCGCCCGCAGTCTCGGAGTGGAGCTTGATTCCACTGATTGAGGCGTCGCACTTCGACGCCGGTACTGCCTACGTCGCGGTCAACCGGAATCCTTTGGACGACCTGCGTCCGCACGTTTTTCAAACCCATGACTTCGGTCAGACGTGGCAGGAAACGGTGAATGGCATTCGCGATACTGATTTCGTGCGGGCGGTGCGGGAAGACCCAGTGCGCAAATCTTTGCTGTACGCGGGAACCGAACAAGGCGTCTACGTCTCGTTCGACAGCGGCGGCCATTGGCAATCGCTGCGCTCGAACATGCCTATCGTCGCGGTGCATGATCTCGCGATCGAGCAGGACGATTTGATCGCGGCAACCTACGGACGCTCGTTCTGGATTCTCGATGATATTTCGCCACTGCGCCAGATTGACCCGCAATCGCCGCCGACGCAGGCTACGCTGCTTCCCCCGCGGCCAGCGATTCGTGTGCGCCGGGATGAGAATCAAGATACGCCGGTGCCTCCGGAGATTCCGGCGGGAAAGAATCCGCCGGATGGAGCCATTCTCGATTACTTTCTACCGTCCGCTGCGCCTACCGATATTCAACTGGAGATTTATGATCAGGATGAAAAGCTGATTCGCGCTTACTCGAGCGCGCCGTTGCCCGAGGCCCATGAGCAGCCGTTGCAGATCGCCGAATATTGGATTGCACATCCCAAACCACTCGAGAAAGCGCCGGGAATGCATCGGTTTGTCTGGAACCTGCGCTATCCCGACCCCGAAGCGGTGCACGTCCAGACTCCCTACAACTATCCCATGGGTGCGATCGTGGGTGAAACGCCGCTGCCCCCGCAGGGTCCGCTCGTCCTACCGGGAAGATATGAAGTGCGTCTGACGGTGGAGGGCCGGACTTACCGCCAGCCACTCGAAGTGAAGATGGATCCCCGGGTGGATTACGCGCGGAACCAACTGGAGAGCACACTCGCCTTAGAACTCAAGATTTCCGCAGCTCTCGGGCGAAACTTTGCCGGTTATCAGCAGGTGAAGGATCTTCGCTCGCGTCTGGCAGAGTTCACGAAGCGGCTGGCAGGGGATCCGATCGCGACCGCGGCCACTCAACTTGATTCGAAAGCGGCGGGTATTGAAGGCGAGTCGCTCTCGGTTTTCGATACCCCCAAGGGGAGCAATTTCACAATCGTGAACGATAGTCTGGTGGCGCTGATCGCACTCGTGGATGGAGCTGATTTTGCGCCTTCGGAGGCATCATTCGCGGCCCTGCAAAAAGTATGCGGAGCGATGAACGATACCTTCGGCGAGTGGCAGCAGCTTAAGACAAAAGAGTTAGCGGATTTCCGCAAGCTTATTGACTCGCAGAAGCTGGGTGCGATTCCCGATTATCCTTCGCTCGCACCTGACCCAAACTGTGGCAGGTGATTGGCTTGCGCTGGAAAGTTATAGTTTGCAGAAAACCCATATCACCACAGAGGCACAGAGATGAATTTCAAGAACAGCTCATCCAGATTATCGCGATTCCGCCTGATGGCCCGGGTTCTCTGTGCCTCTGTGACCCTGTGGTGAAGCCGGTGCTGCCGCATTAGTACACTCGACTAAGGTTACCCGGGCTGGCACGGACGGGCCATTCCTGGAAAATGGCGCCTGGGGGCACACTGGATGCAGAGACAATTCAATGCAGCCAGAGTCGATCCAGACCGAGCTCTTCGTCACTCTCGTCCAGCACTACGAGCACAATCCTCTTGAATTCGTGAGGCTGCCTCAGCAGACCGTCGATTCCTCTTTTGCGCGTGTGGCAGTCGCCGAGTTGCGCAATGAAGGCTATGTCGAGGAGCAGGTGAGGGGCGTGGTCAGGCTCACCCCGCGCGGGTATCAGGTGTACAGGAGCAAGCCGCTTCCTGCTGCTTAGGTGGCGTCGGAATATCAGAAGAGTCAGAAGTAGAAAATCCCTAATCCACGGCTACTCGTATCGCAAACACACGATGGGATCCAGATTGGCCGCCAAATTCGCGGGATAAAAACCGAAGAATAAACCCACGGCCACCGAGATCGTAAAGCCGATCGATACCCACAGATAGGAAAGCGTTGCTGGGATCGAAGGCACGAACGTGCGGACCAGCGTCGATATTCCTGCCCCGATCAAAATGCCGATAGTGCCGCCCACCAGAGTGAGGATCACGGCCTCCACCAGGAATTGAAGGCGAATATCCACGCGGCGGGCACCGATCGCTTTGCGTAGGCCAATCTCCTGGGTACGCTCGGTCACGGAGATCAGCATAATGTTCATCACGCCGATGCCGCCGACGAGCAGTCCGATGGAACTGATCACGCTGGTCAGGATCACCAAGGCCCCGGTAAGCTGGTTCCATAAATTGCTAAGAAAGTCGGGCGAACTCAGCTCGAAATCGTTCTCCTTGTTGGTGGGAACATGCCGCAGGCGGCGCATCGCCTGAATCACTTCGTCCTCTGCGGTTTGAAGGCTCACGTTCTCCGGGACCGTGAAAGCCATGATCAGCTCCTTGGCTTCTGGATACTCTTTCTTGAAGTTGCTGAGCGGGATGACGGCGAACGCGTCCACGCCGGGGCCGATGAACAAACCGGGGTCATGCTCAAAAACGCCGATGACTTCGTAGAGGTCGCCGTTGAGCCGTACCGTTTTTCCGACGGCATCGGTGTAGGGGAAAAGTGATTCGTTGATGGCAGCTCCCAGCACGACAACCGGCCGCGCATGTTCCTGATCAAAGGCACTGATAAAACGGCCGCGCCCCACTGTGAACAACGGAATCGCCTCAGCATACTGCGGCTCAACTCCCCGCACGATGACCTTCTCGACGCTGCGATCGCCGTTGGTGATCAGGTTGCTGTCGCCAAAGAAAAAGCCGCGAGTGCCAAAGGTGGTTACGATCTGCACGTCGGGGGCAGCTTGCCGGATGAAATCGGCGTAGTCGTAGTCAAAGTATCTGCGGGTGCGTATGCTCTGCGGCCAACGCGATGGGTCTGAGCCCGGCGGAAATCGTGAGACAAAATAGGTGCGAGAGCCCAGAGACTCTACTTTGTCCTGCACAAACTTGTTAAGACCCTGAATGATGCTGGCCATCGAAATCACTGAAGACACGCCAATCACGATGCCAAGCACAGTCAGCACCGACCGCACCTTCGACGAGCGCAGCGTTTCGAGCGCGGCGAGACAATTCTCCCGAGCTTGCGAAGCCGTCATAATCGCCATCAGTCAGCCCTCATGGCGACGACAGGATCAAGCCGGGACGCGCGCACTGCGGGATAGATACCGAAAAACAGTCCGACCGCGGAACTGAGTAACACTCCCAACACTGCGACCCAACTCTGAACCGAAGCGGGAAACGGGGTGAAGGTTCGCAAGATCAGCGCGACCAGGAATCCCAGTGCAATCCCGACCAACCCTCCGGCAATACACAGGGTGACGCTTTCCGCGATGAACTGCCGCACGATATCCAGTTTGGTTGCGCCCACGGCGAGGCGCACACCGATTTCTCGACGCCTGGCGGTCACACTCACCAGCATCACGTTCATGATGACGATGCCGCCGACCACAACCGAGATCACGCTGACCATAATGAACACCGCGAAAAATGCCGAACTGATGCTCCGCCACAACGCCATATAACTTTCCTTGGTGCCGATAAAAAAGTCGTCCTCCATGTTTGCCGTGAGGTGGTGCCGTGCGCGGAGAGTAAGCTGAGCCTGATCCTGAGCAGGTTCAAAGTTCTCCGCGGTGGTCCTGACGTTGATGATGAGGCTGGTATGCGCGCCCTGCATGCGGAGGAAAACCGAGAGCGGGACCATGACGAAGTTGTCCTGGTCCTGGCCCAGCACGCTGCCGATTTTCTCCATGGTGCCGATCACGGTGAACTCGTCGTTGCCGATGCGCATTGTTTTCCCCATCGGATCAACACCGAGAAACAATTGCTGGACTAGTGTGTCGCCGATGAGGCAGACGTTGGCTCGATGCTCGGCCTCCGACGGCGTAAAATAGCGGCCACGCTCGACGGTGCGGGTGTCGATGTCCGCCATGGTCGCGGTTTGGCCAGAGAGATTCACATCCGTGACCTCTTTATTGCCGTAGCGTACGCGGACGGTGCTGCTGGCGCTGGCTCCAACCTCGCCGCACGCGGTGCATCGGTCGGCAATGGCCTGCATGTCGTCGAGCTCAATCTTGCGGTACTTCAGAGCCTTGATGACGATGTTGAAGTCGGTGACGGCGAAGGGAGTGCGGGAGACCTGAAAGACGTTTGTACCCAGGTTGGCGATCTTTTGCTCAACGTAGACATTCGCGCCCTGCACCAGGGTCATGACCGTGATGAGCGTGGCCACGCCCATCGTCAGCCCCAGCATGGTGAGCGAAGCACGCAGTTTGTGGGCGCGCAGGGCGCTGACACATTCGGCCAGATTGTCTCGGATGGCGAGCATTGGCGCAGGAAAATATCCCCAGCTGCACTCTTCAATCGTACCAGCGTTTTCTTGTGAAACCGGAGCTGTGGTCTGGTGAATTTGCCTAAAATCTTTAACCACAAAGGACACGAAGGTACACAAGGGTTTGGTCAAGAAGATTTCTTCGTGTACCTTTGTGTCCTTTGTGGTTCAAGATCTTGCTTGATTCCTATACGATCGTGTTCGGCGGAAAGAATTTTCAACGCCAATACTGGTCGTCAGTGAGGACCTTATCATGACTAAGATGCAGAGATTGATAATCCTGGCGGCGTGCACGTGCATGGCTCTGACCTGCCTCGCCGCAGCTCCGCCCGATCGCCAGGTCGCAATCACGATTGACGATTTGCCGGCGGCCAACGCCTATAACATGTCCGCCGTTGACATTACCCAGATGACTACAAAGTTGCTCGCGTCCCTCCGCCAGCAGAACATTCCGGCTGTTGGTTTCGTGAATGAGAAGAAGCTGTATCGCACGGGCGAAGTGGATGAACGAATCAAGGCTCTCGAGATGTGGCTCGACGCCGGCTTTGAACTGGGTAATCATACTTTCAGTCACACCTCGCTGAATAAAGCCGGGCTAAAGGCGTGGGAGGACGACGTCATCCAGGGCGAGAGCGTGACCCGGTTGCTGATGGCGCAGCACAAGATGACAATGAGATATTTTCGGCATCCTTATTTGGATACTGGGCGCGACCTGCAGACGCGACGCGATGCTGAGGCCTTTCTTGTGGAACGCGGTTACCGCATCGCTCCGATCACGCTCGATGCCTGGGATTGGATGTACGGCGCCATCTACGAAGACGCCAAGAAGCGAGGAGACACCGCATTGCAGCAAGAGATGGTCAGCTCTTACCTGGCGCACAGTGATGAGGTATTCGCATACTACGAACAGCTTTCAAAGCAGATCGTGGGCTACGAGCCCAAGCAAATTCTGCTGCTGCATGCAAACTGGCTGGAGGCTGATCATATCGGTGAACTGGCAGACCTGATGCGAAAAAGAGGATATCACTTCATCACCCTCGAAGATGCGCTCAGCGATCAGGCTTACAGCCTGCCGGACACTTACGTCGGAGAAGAAGGAACCAGCTGGCTCGATCACTGGGCCATTACGATGGGCAAGCCTCTGCAAGGATTTCCTGAGGTGCCGGCGTCGATCATGGAACGTCACGCTGCCTTGACGAAACCGCATGCACCCTGAGTGCGGCGGCTTCATTCGTATCGCAGTGCGACCATGGGATCGACCTTGGCGGCGCGACTCGCAGGAACGTAGTTTGCGAGAAATGCCACAAAGCCCAGCAGCGCGGTAAAAGCCGCGAGGGTTAAGGGATCGGTGGCGCTGACGTCGAACAAGAGGCGCGAAATCAGCCTCGTCAGGGCGAGAGCCGCGACCAGACCTGCGGTCACTCCGGCCAAAGCAAGCGACATTCCCTTCCACACGATGAGCTTCATCACGTCGGCACGCTGGGCGCCGAGTGCCATCCGCACTCCGATTTCCCGCACCCGCTGGCTGACGAAGTAAGCCATGACCCCGTAAATTCCAATTGCTGCCAACAGCATGGCCGTGGCTGCGAAGAATCCAAGAATTTGCATGGCGAAACGGCGCGGGGCTAACGAATCGGAGATGATGCTGCGCAGCGCGCGCACGCCAAACACCGGCAAGTCCGGATCGACAGCCTGGATCTCGCGACGGACAGGCTCTTCCAGAGCCTCGGGACTGCTCGTGGTCCTGATGTAGACATTCATTGCGTTCAGCGGAAACTGTCGTGAGGGAAGAAACAAATGCGGAGTGTAGGGTGCGTCGAGGCCCTCATTTCTGCTCCTGCCTATCACGCCAACAATCCTCCGCACGTCAGGGTTTTGAGGACCAGGCTGTATTTGAGGGCCAAGCTGTATGTGAATTTGCTTCCCTACTGGATCTTCGTGGGGCCAGAAGCGCTCCGCTGCTGTCTGGTCAATAAGCACCACCGGTTCGCCCTTCTCGTTGTCGGCGTCGGTAAAGAATCTACCTGTAATGAGCGGCGTGGCGAGGACATGGAAAAGCTCGGGCGATGCCACACCCAACTGTGCGGTTGGAGCTTCACCTGCAGCGGCAACGCGACCGACAATCTCGAAGCTTCTGGAGTTGCGCAATCCGGTAAAGGGAGTGTTTCCACCGCCGATCGCGACTTCCTTCACGCCGGGCACAGTGCCGACGCGACGCAGCATCTCGCTCACGAAAATATTTCGTTTCTCCTGGGTCGGATACGGATTGTTCTTGGGATCATTCGGTACAGGCAGCCATAACCGGGCGGTCACCACGTTTTCAGCGTTGAAGCCGGGTTGGACGTCGAGCACTTTCCAAAAGCTGCGCAGCAAGAGGCCGGCGCTCACCATGAGCACGAACGAGAGTGCGAACTCGCAAGCGACCAGCACGCTGAGGAAGCGATGTTGCCCCGAGGCAAGACCCGCACCCCGCGACCCTTGACCCAATTTATCCATCAATCGGCGGTCGGACATTTGCATCGCGGGAGCCAGGCCGAACAGGATGCCGGTGATTATGGAAATCGCGAAGGCGAAAAAAAGTGCGCGTTCGTTCAGAGCAACTTCCGTAAGTCGGGGAAGGTTTGCGGGAACCAGCGTGAGCAAAATATCCTTAAGCCAAAAACTGAGGGGCAGGGCGAGGGCTCCGCCGCAGAGGGAGAGCACGACGCTCTCGGTCAGGGTCTGACGAATCAGTCTCCAGCCACTTGCACCGAGCGCCTGTCGCACAGCAATTTCGCGGTGTCGCGACGAAGATCGCGCCAGCAGCAGGCTGGCGATGTTCACACACGCGATCAGCAACACCACTCCCACCGCGGCCAGGAGCAGAAATAGCATCAAGCTCACGTTAGCGGTCACTTCCTGCTGCAGCGGGACGAGTCGAAGGCTCCATTGTGCGGTCGCGGGATAGTCAGTGGGATATTGCTCGCGCAGTTGCGCGGCGAAGGCGTCGAGCTTCGCCTGGGCTTGCGCGACGGAAAGTCCAGGCTTCAAACGCGCGATGGCGCCAGGAATAAATCGTAGGGTGCGCAGCGGAGGCTTCGGAAACGGTGGGGCCGCGTATCCAGCCGCGATCCAAACCTCTACGTCGTGCCCAAGGGTACGTCCGGGATGGCGAAAGGTCGGCGGCATGACTCCGATGATGGTGTAAAGATCGGTGTCGAGCCGAACTGCCTGACCAAGGACGTTCGGATCCGCCCCGAACATGGTATGCCACAGGCTATCGCTGATGACCGCGCCTTCAGAAAATCCTTCGCGCGAATCGCCGTCGTTCCAGACCCGGCCTATCGCAGGCCGCGCACGCAGTAGTGTGAAATAGCTGGTGCTGACCGCATTGGCTTCCACGCGCTGGGGTTTCTCTCGTCCGGTAATGTTGGCGTTGATGGGCCAGACCGCCGACAACTGCTCGAACACGCCAGAGCGCTTTTGGAAATCATCGAGTTCAGGCTGAGAGATGCCGGCGTCTGTGAGGTTGGCTCCCGGAATGTCTTCCTTCACCGACACCAGTTGCTCCGGTTGTGAGTAGGGGAGCGGCCGCAAAAGGATGGCGTCGACTACCGAAAACAACGCCGTGTTGGCGCCGATGCCCAGGGCCAGAGTGACAATTACCACTACGCTAAAGCCTGGGCTTTTGCGCAGCATGCGAACGCCGTAGCGAAGATCCTGTAGCAGAATTTCCATCGGTCGTCCTTGACGCGGTTGCCTGGCTCTTCTTGCAGGTTAAATGCCTTTACGCAACCTGCGAGCTTCTTATTTAGACGATTGATTTGCATTGCGGTTATGGGGACAAACTCATCGGGTGGATGTTCGGTTGTGGGATTCCAGCGTTCGGAAGCGGACAGGCATCGCACAGCTGACCATGGGCGCGCCGAGGCACAGGGTAAAAGCGCTACAAGCCATCCGCGGTTGAATTCGTGCGAAAATCGCATGGGGGTACGAATGTCCAAGAAGAAATTGAACGTGGGGATGATCGGGTCTGGTTTCATCGGCAAGGTACATTCGAATGCTTTTCGCCAAGTCGGGCATTTCTTCGACACGCCTTACGAAGTTGTGTGCAAGGTCGTCTGCGGCCGCAATCGGGCGAAGCTGGAGGCGGCTGCCTCCCTATGGGGCTGGAGCGAGGTCGAAACCGATTGGGAGAAGGTCATCGCGAGAAAAGATATTGACGCAGTGGATATCGCCGTCCCCAACGCGCTGCATTCTACGATTGCGATTGCGGCTGCTGAAGCCGGGAAAATCGTGCTCTGCGAAAAGCCGCTGGCGTCATCCATTGAAGAAGCGGAACGCATGACCAAGGCGGTAGAGCACACTCCCAACATGGTTTGGTTTAACTTCCGTCGTATACCCGCGATTGTTTTTGCGAAGCAACTCGTCACCGAAGGACGCATCGGCCAGACTTTTCACTATCGGGCCCTCTACTTGAATCAGTCCGGCAATGACCCCAGCAAGGCGAGCACGTGGCGTTATAAACGGAGCGAAGCAGGAATGGGGGCCGCGGGAGATTTGCTATCCCACTCGATTGATATTGCGCTCTATCTCAATGGACCGATCAAAGAGCTCTCCGCGTTGATGCACACATTTGCTCCTGGCCGCGATGTCGACGACGCGACGTTGCTGATGGCCCGCTTTGCAAACGGCAGCATTGGCACGTTCGAAGCGACTCGATATGGAGTGGGGTGCCAGAATCGGAATATGTTCGAAGTGAATGGCTCGAAGGGGATGCTGAGTTTCACTCTCGACAACATGAACCAGCTTGATTTCTTCGATGCTACCGAACCCGCTAATTTGCAGGGCAAGCGCAGCATAGGCGTCACGGCGCTGGACCATCCATATGGGAAAAACTTCTGGAAGCCTGGCCATGTTCTGGGATACGAACATCCTTTTATTGCGACGCTTGGAGATTTTCTTAATTCGATAGCGCGGCAGGAACCCTTCCACGCCAATTTTGAGGATGCCCTCGCCGTGCAGAGAATCCTGCATGCGGTCGAACGATCTTCCGGCTCGGGTGGTTGGGTGAGTCTGGAAGGGAACGCCGCATAAGCAACGCGGGCGTGTCAGTCCCAGAGAATCCTTTGTGAACCTTCGTGGCCTTTGTGGTTGATGAAGCACAAATGCTAGAACCACAAAGGGCACAAAGGTGCCCTCGTTGCATTAATGCAAAGCGACCTTACCTGTCAGCGTGATCTCTGCTGCCGAGCGAGCGACAAACAAATCGAAGTCTCCCGGCGCCACCGTCCATGCGTGGTTCTTGACGTCATAATAGGAGAAGGCTCGCCTGTCGAGTTTCACAACGACGTTCTTGGTCTCGCCCGGATTGAGGCTTACTCTCTTGAAGCCCTTCAGTTCCTTTACCGGGCGAGGTACTGGAGCATGACGATCGCCAACGTACACTTCGGCGACATCCGCGCCGGCGCGAGTGCCGGTGTTAGTAACGTCGAACGCGACGCTGACCTTTTGATCCGATGACGGCGGAGATATTGTCAGATTCTTATACGCGAACGTTGTGTAGGACAGTCCGTAGCCAAAGGGAAACAGCGGCTTGACGGTCGACATATCGAAGTGGCGATATCCGACGAAGACTCCCTCGCTATATTCAACTTTCTTGCTGCCATCCTTCGGATGGTAGGAATCATGCGTCGCATTGTCTTCCCATCGACGTTCGATAGAAATCGGCAACCGTCCGGACGGATTCGATTCACCAAAGAGTAGCTGAGCTGCCGCGGCGCCACCCTCCTGACCGGGATACCACGCTTCGAGAAGCGCAGGGACTCGATCGATCCACGCACTCATGTCAACTCCGCCACCCGAAGTCAGGACCACGATGGTTTTCTTGTTCAAGGCGGCAATCTGGTTGATGAGCTCGTCCTGTCCCGGAGGCAGCCGGAAAGTCCGGTCGGCGCTTTCGCCTTCGCTCGCCGTGTCAAAACCCGGAGCGAGGATCACGGCATCAACGCGAGCAGCCAGCGACTTCGCCTCTGCACTCACCAGCGTTTCAGGACGGACGATGCCGAGGTTGGCCGTAGTTTTGCCCCATCCGTTCTTGGCGTAATAATCGAGTTCGACCTCATGCGGGCCCGATGTAAGAGCAACCGAAACCTCGCCAACAAAGGCGTACCATTGCGTCCAGTTATCAAGCACGAGTTTCTTGTCGATATAGAGCCGGTAGCCGCCGTTTTCACCCGGTCCTTGCACGAAAGCAAGATACTGCCCGGGGACGCTCGGCGTGAAGAAGCCACTCCATCGAATGGAGACATTGCTGGCAGCACCGTCTGTTCCGCGGGCTGGCTCGTAGTGGACGAATTTGTCGTATCGCACAATCGCAGGCGGGCCGCTCAGATCCGCGTTATTGAATAACTCCATCTTCAAGCCTGTCTGGCCGCCGGTCGCCTGCGTAGTGAATTGCATCTGCTTCGACACTTCATCGAGTGTTGGCAGTCCCGGCTCGTAGTAGACTTTCGCGCCATCGCCCAGGTAATCCTGAATGCCTTCCAGATAGCTCACCGGAGTGAAGGGCTTGGCTTCGGCGCTGCCTCCTCCGCCGGGCTGCGCGGGATAGGCGTCGGGCCCGATGACGGCGATGGACTTGATGCTTCCCTTTTCAAGAGGTAAAAGGTTGCCGTCGTTCTTAAGGAGAACCATGCCGGAGCGAGCCGCCTCCAATGCGGTTTGGTTTCCTGCAATATTCAAGAGTGAGATTGACAAGTCCGTCTGATCGGGGTCGAACCATCCAAATTGAATCGCCGTCCGCAGAATGCGCCGCACTTTGTCGTCGATGGTCGCTTCGCTAACTGTGCCCGCTTTGACGGCTGGCAACAAAGTCGCGCGGTTCATAAACTTTCCCTTGGGCATTTCCAGGTCGAGACCGCCATTCGCGGCGGCGACACCGTCATACGTGGCATCCCAGTCCGACATCATGATTCCCGCAAAGCCCCACTCCTTCTTGGCGACATCAATGTTCAGGTAACCGTTCTGGGTCATGTGCAGGCCGTTGGTCAGGTTGTAAGAATCCATAATCGCGCCAACCTTCGCCTCTTTGACTGCAGCTTCGAACACCGGAAGGTAGATTTCGCGCATGGTGCGCTCATCGATTGTGGAATCGGTATTGTGACGGTCGAATTCCGAATTGTTTCCCATGAAGTGCTTGATGGTCGCGCTCACTCCCTGGCTTTGCATGCCGCCGATGTAAGCGACCGCAATGCGTGAGGCAAGGAATGGATCTTCGCCGAAGTACTCAAAGTTGCGTCCGTTCAGCGGCGCGCGATAGATGTTCACGCCTGGCCCGAGCATAAAATGCACGCCACGGGCGCGGGCGTCCTGGCCGATGGTGGCTCCGATCCTGGCCGCCAGATCCGGATCCCAGGTGGCAGCGAGGCCAATGCCGCCAAAGACCGTTGAAGGCCCATAGTTCCGCACGCCGACTGGCCCATCCGCCATTTTCAAGCGTGGCAGCCCGATCTTCTCGTTGGCGCGAATGTAGAAATCGTCCACGCCACCGATCAAGTCGATCTTCTCGCCGAGAGTCAGCTTCTTGAGAAGGGAATCAACGCGGAGGTCCACATCCGTGGAGGATGTCTGCGCCTGGGAACACGCCAGAAAAACAGGTAAAACCAAGAGGAGAAGAATGGACCGAAGCCTTCGCGCCATTAGAACCTCCACCTTGCTGAGCTAGCTAAATTAGTTGACCAGATTCGGTCGGACTTCATCATGACTTCTGCGCAGACACAATTTCCAAAGCAAGCGTGGCTAGCTCGATGTCCTCGCTGGACGAGAGGCCACTGACGGCAACTGCGCCGGCAACGACACCATCCTTCCAGATGGGGATGCCGCCGCCCCAGCCAACGAACCTGGGATCACCGTAGTAGGCAATGTCGTGCCCCTTTTCAGGGTGGCGCACCTTTTCGCCGATCTCCTTTGTCGGCTTTCGTTCTCGGGCAGCCGTCCACGCTTTGTTCGCCGCAATTCGGATCGAGGAAATGGGGGCGCCGTCCATGCGCGCAAAAGCAATGAGTTCGCCGTGAGAGTCAGCGACGGCAACCACAACCGATTTCTGTTTGTGTGCGGCCCTTTCTACGATCAGGTCAACAATCTTTTGGGCCTCTAAGTAGTCGATGACGGGGACATTCCTCATGCGGATTGGAGGGGATGTGGGTGAATAAAGACACCAGCACGATTTCCGATTCTTGCTAAGAGAAAACTCCTTGGAATCAAGAAAATCGGGCTGGGCAAAATGCCCAGCCCGGTTAGCTTCGTATAACTCAGAACATAAGCTTCAACGCAAACTGAATCAGACGAGGGTTGCTGTTCGGATTCGTGGACGTCACCTGTCCGAAGCCGTTGGAGTTTCCCGCAACAAAATTGGTGCCGGGGAAGCCCCACTGCGGGTGATTGAACAAGTTGAAGAACTCGGTGCGGAACTCGAGGTTAAACCTTTCAGTGATCGCGGTTTTCTTGAAAACGGCGAAATCAAAGTTGTTGATGCCCTTAGCGCGAAGGGTGGCGTCGACGCGCGATTCAGTTCCGAATCCCCAATCCGGTGGCGCAGCGAAGCAATTTACGTTGAACCACTCATTCAGTTGGCCGGCTAACCCGCTGCCACTGGTGGATTTGTTACATCCTGAAATAACGTTGGGACGGACGTTGGAGACACCGAGATTGGCCGCCTCCAGTGGGGTTCCTGCGCCCCCCCAAGCGATCTTCAGTGGGAATCCCCGCTGGAAGGTAGTCACGCCGTCGATCCCCCAACCGGATGCTAGCTTGTCTTCCGCCCCAGAGACTCCGCCAAGGAATTTCTTGCCATGCCCAAAAGGAAGATCGAGCACGTAACTGATGATCAGCCGCTGAGATACATCCTGAGAAGAAAGCGACTTCTCCCCATTCAGATTGTTCCAGTCTTGGACTTGTCCAACGCCGCCCGTGGTGCCATTCTCCAGCCAACTGGTGAGCGTGTCGGTGTTGCTGAGCAGTTTTGCGTTGGTGTAAGCCACCAACATAGTTCCACCACCCTGGAATCTTCTGGTGGCAGTAACCTGCAGTGAATTATACGTACTGCCACAGCAGCCATATCCCGCAAGGTTTACGTCCGTGTATTGCGGGTACGGCCGGAGGAGCTGGCCAGCAACGATTGTCGGAGCGCCGATGGTGGCGTTTCCGCTGGTTCCCGCCATCGGATTAGGGATCACCTTCGCGATGTCGGGTGTAAGGCCAGCTGCGGCTTGGGTAGCAGCGGTCGCGACGTAGGAATCGCCTATCTGGTCAAAATGGGTCGAGTACTGTGGCAAGTGCACTCCGTGAGAGCCAGCATAGGCCACATCGAGAAAGATCCCGGCGGGAAGCTCGCGCTGGATGTCGAAATTGAACTGCTCGACGTACGCCGGCTGAGGCCTTAAGTATGGAGCCAAAGTCGGTGACCCGGAAGCCGCTATGAATGCTGAGGTGTTCCCGTTTCGCCCCGGCGGTGGCAGGATCCCTCCAGCAGTAAACGGGCCCGCTTGAGCGCAGGTGAAACTGGCAAAGCTAGTGCCAACGGGTAAGTTACAGTTGGAGCCGTCGAGTGTGCTCACCATGGTGAGGCCCGAGTTCAGCGTGGCTGTAAAGGGTGTAGTTGCCAAATTGATCGGATCATTATCAGGATTCAGACCGAAGGAGACGTAATTCGGAATCCAGAACACACCATAGCCGCCGCGGATCACGGTCTTCGTGTTATAACTATAGGCGAATCCTAGCCGTGGCGAGAATTGCTTATAGTCCAATGGCAGGTTGTTCCGGCTCGAGTTCGGGGGGATTCCCACAAGTAACGCATCGCCCAGGCAAGGCGAACCCACAGTTCCACCGCATCCGGTAACGGTCCGGTTCACCACTGTGGGATCAAAGTAGCTCAGTCGGTTGTACCGGTCCGACCAGCCGCCTTGCAGCTCGTAGCGCAGGCCGAGATTCAGGGTCAACTTGCTGGTGACCCGCCAAGTGTCATTGCCGTAGAAGGCGCGATAGGTCTGCCGGCCGGCCGTCTGGGCAGGAACTTGGGCAACGCCCTCTGTCTGATTGACGAAGCTGCCTTGGTTCTGTGACAAGCCGAGCAAGAAGTCGGCGAAGGGAAATCCACTGTTAGCCCCTGGCGTCAGGGCATTGTTCGCCGTCCAGCTTCCACTGAAAGCAAAGGCTCCGCTGGCGATGTTGGTTTGGTAGTAATTGTCCAACCCCAACTCGTACTGTCCGCCGACCTGGAACGTGTGTTTGCCGTGGATGATGGTCAGCTCGGGAGTGATGTTGTATTGAGTGTTGTGGTCTCCGATAGCGCTGTTTCCCTGCGACTTGCCTACATCGTTAGGAAAAGGGAAAGCCGGCGTGGGAGGAGTTCTCATGACGTCGGGCGGGGTGTTGTAACTGGCTGGCCAGCCCAGTTGAGTGAGGTCGTATCCCGAAAGGATCGGTGCGCGGGCATAGACGAAGCGGCTTCCCGCGACATTGATATCAAAAACCATGTTCGAGGAAAAAGAATGGTTAAGATCAATCGCCAGCAGCTTGGAGTGATAATTCTCCGCGCAGCGGTCAAAACAGAGACCGGTGTTGAATGGATTGGTCGGCAGGTCAAGCAATCCGAAGTACGTGAACCGTCCGAAGAGACGGGTCGTGCTGTTGATGTTATAGTCGACCCGGGTAACAAATTCGTTGTTGTTCCCGCCCGAACTAGTGGCCGAGGTAAAGTTATTGACGATACCGCCTGTTGTCGGGGGGACAAAATATTTATCCCACATGGTGGTCCCCGCCTTGCTAAACTCAGCTTGCGGTATCTGATTGTTAGGGTACGGTGTTCGAGCGCCTGAAGCTGTCACAGTGTACGGATCATAGAGTTGAATTCCCTGCGCCAAAAGCGCCGAGAAATCACCCTGCCGGAATGCTGGGAGGGGAACAGTTGTGGTCAGGACCGAACCCGTGCGGAGGCGAAATTGCTCCCAACTCCCAAAGAAGAAAAGCTTGTCCTTAATGATTGGGCCGCCGCCAGACACCCCATACTGATTCTGGACGTACGGAGGTGGTTCGTTGCTTTGGCCAGCCAGTAATTGCGCTTGCTTCAAGAAATAGTCGTTCGAGTTCAGCACCTTGTTACGCAAGAACTCGTGAGCTTCGCCGTGGAAGGCATTAGTGCCGGACTTGGTGCTCAAATTAACCACACCGCCCGAGAACTTGCCCCAATCCGCACCCAGATTGTTGTATTGGACCTTGAATTCGCCAATCGAATCCTGGGTTGGAATCACGATAGGCAGGTTTATGTAGCCAATGTTCAGCGGTTGGCCGTCCAAGTACTCTGCGCTCTCATTCCCGAAAGAACCTCCAACCTGGTAATT
>Ga0207048_10186_pt1 | contig 20248 bp, 10 predicted proteins | sample Alteio_BWMinCont_65_FD_153301 | JGI IMG/M metagenome (GOLD analysis project Ga0207048, IMG submission 153301) | Enriched cells from forest soil in Barre Woods Harvard Forest LTER site, Petersham, Massachusetts, United States -... | ecosystem: Environmental > Terrestrial > Soil > Temperate forest >...
CCGGACGGCAGAAAAATTGTAACAACCTCAGATACTATTGCAAAAATATCGGATGGGCAAACCGGTGCCCTGTTGGCTGAACTGAAAGGGCACCGGTTTGCGCATCCCATATTTTTCCAATATTATCTGAGGTGTTTACGATTTTTTTACCGTCGGGGGAGAAGGAAAAGGCTGTACCCCATCCATAGACTGTATACCATTTCAGATCGGCCAGAGGGGCGCCCGTTTGCACATCCCATATTTTTGGAAATTGAGCCCATGAGGCAGTTACAATTTTTTTGCCGTCCGGGGAGAAGACTGCACTACTGACAGCGTTTGCATTGCCTTTCAGATCAACCAGCAGGGCGCCTGTTTGCACATCCCAAATTTTTGCACTATGATCTTCTGATGCAGTTACAATTTTTTTACCGTCTGGGGAGAAGGCTGCACTACTGATGATATCCGTATGCCCTTTCAGATCGGCCAGCAGGGCACCTGTTTGCGCATCCCATGTTTTTTCGGTACGGTCATCGGATGTAGTTACGATTTTTTTGCCGTCCGGAGAAAAAGAAGCACTATTGACGAAATTTGTATGCCCTTTAAGATCGGCCAGCAAGGCGCCTGTTTGCGCATCCCATATTTTTGCGGTCTTATCCAGTGAGGCTGTTACAATTTTTCTGCCGTCTGGGGAGAAGGCTGCACTACTGATGATACCCGTATGCCCTTTCAGATGGGCCAGCAGGGCACCTGTTTGCGCATCCCATATTTTGGCCGTATGATCGTCTGATGCAGTTAAAATTTTTTTACCGTCCGGCGAGAACGTAGCGCTACTGACACCTCCGGTATGCCCTTTTAGATTAACCATCAGGGCACCTGTTTGTGCATCCCATATTTTTGCGGTACGGTCACTAGATGCAGTTACGATTTTTTTGCCGTCCGGGGAAAAAGCTGCACTATTGACGCGGTCGGTATGGCTTTTAAGGTCCGCCAGGAGGGTGCCGTTTTGCGCGTCCCACAATTTTGCTGTATGATCCGCTGACGCCGTTATAATTTTTTTCCCATCAGGAGAAAAATAAGCACTAGTGACACTTTCAGTATGCCCGATGGGCAAAACCAACCTCGGCTCCTGCCCAAACAAAGCCAAAAGCCAAAAACATAAGAAAAATATCAATCCAACCTTCCTCATTTTTTCTTCAATATCCAATCAGTAGCCTCATCAACAAGCTTCTCAGCCAAACCCTTCAAATCATTTTTCTTCCAGCTCATCTCAAATTTATATTTCGTAACATCATTTTGCCGAATATTAACCTTTACAGTTATCTCGCCGCTATCAACAATATACCTTCCCCCCAGCGAATAAGCATCGGGAGAATTGCTGCCGGGGATATAGGTTATGCCGTTATTTTCTCCGCGGGCAGAGATTTCATTCAGTTGGTTGTCAAGCAAACTGTTCAAGTGTAAATTATCCGCGGCGATATCTGCATCGTTGTTTTGGAGGTTACTCGCCGTAAACAATGGCTTTTCATCTGCCAGCTTAATGCCCAACCTTACATCCTGGTCAACCACGCCTATGTTAAAGTTACCCGCGCTTACAATTTGCGGTTCCTGTCGGTTACCGGTTTCGCGCACCATATCGCTTACGGTTTTTTCGGCAGCATTGAACCAGCGTGATACATTGAGGTATTTGTTATCTTCCAGTATATCAGGTTGCTGTTTAATGGCTTTGAGCAGGGAATAGGTTAACAGGCCCTGGCTATAGCGGCCCATTTCGTAAGCGCTTTGATTACTTGCAGAAGCAGCAAGGATAAACAAACCTGATTTTTCATTCAGTTTATCAATGGCTTTTATCTGTTCGGCCTTATCATCGTTACGGGCGGCAAGGTAATTTTGCCCGTCGGCGCCTACTTTTACCAACTCGTTAATCGCCTGCCCGCTATTGCATGCATCCAGGATCAGAATACGCTTTTGCGCTTTGATATCGGAGGGCTGCAACCATTCGCTTAACTCTTTGGTACTGATACCCACCTGGTCTGGCGCATCGGTGGCGCTGGCTTGCGAGGCGTCCGCCGTTAAAAAATAAAACTGTTTCTTTTCGCCTGATGTTACGCCATGTCCGGCAAAAAAGATAAGCAGAATATCGTTGGCGGTAGCTTTTTTACCGATTTCGCCAAATACATTTTTTATGGCTATCTTCTCCGGCAGCTCGTAACGGTTTTTGCCGGTTGTAAGGTTGTACATAAAAACATGCTCCCTACCACCGGCTGTATCCAACAGCTTTTTAGCGCTTGCCGAAATAGCTCTCGACATATCTTCAGCATCCTTAGCAGCATATTTCAATTGCAGTCCGGTGCCCTTGTAATCGCTCACGCCAATCATTACCGCATACAAGTTAGGAGCAATGGTTTTCTTTTTGGTTTCATCCTGCATGATCTCTGCACCTCTGGAGGATATATCGTTATTGGCCGTATAAGCTTTTACTGCAACTGGGTTTTCCTGGCCGGAAATGAAATAAGGCGCTAATTCTTTCTCATCCAAATTCAACTCATACCCGGTTGTGGTTTTGGTAAGTTCCGAAGGCTTAAATTGTTTGACTTGTATACCATTAATTAATAAAGCTGTCTCACCTAAGCCACCACGTTGAGGTGTGATTGTAAAATGGTATCCACTGTTTTCTTCTTTCTCCAAACTTGGGGTAAGACCGCAAATATTAAGGTCAGACAGTTTTGGCGCATTAATACTATCGCCTTTCATAATGCGTTCAGCAAGGTTGGGTACCCAAAGCTGGTCTTTTACCTGGTCAAGACCTATCTCTTCGGTTCCGCAGGTGAAGTAGAGTAGTTTGCGGGCTGCTTCTGTGCCGTCATAGTGATCGTACTTGTCAACAACTAAATAATCTGACCTATCAATCGCAAAAAATGTATAAAGAATTTCGCCTGTTTCGGAATTCCATATTTTACATTCACCATCGTATGAAGCAGTTACAATCTTTTTCCCATCGGGCGAGAAAGCTGCCGAACTGACCTCGTTTGTATGCCCCAATAAATTCGCTATAATTTTGCATGTCGCTACGTTCCAAATTTTAGCCGTGCGATCATCGGATGCAGTTACAATCTTTGTCCCATCGGGTGAGAACACTGCGGATCTAACATAATCGGTATGCCCTCTTAAACTTGCTAAAGGCCTGCCTGTCGAAGCATCCCATATTCTTGCTGTCGAATCCTCTGATGCAGTCACTATACTTTTCCCATCAGGTGAGAATGCTGCGGACAAAACAGGACCGGTATGTCCTTCTAACTTGAGCAAAAGCTCGTTTGATGAGGCGTCCCATATCTTTACATTTTTAGACCTTGACGAGATTGCGATTTTTTTTCCGTTAGGTGATAAAGCGGCCGACGTTCCTGAATTTTCCCAACCCACAGATGTTAAGGAATTGCCCGTTGATGCGTCCCACAACGCGGTTAATTCCCATGAATTAGTCACAACAGTTTTCCCATCTGATGAGAACATTGCAGAATTAATCTCTAGGAGATGGTTTTTAAAGCATTCTAATGGCCTGCCATTTAAGGCATCCCAAATCCTTGCGGTCTTATCTTTTGACGCAGTTACGACCTTTTCCCCGTCAGGTGAAAAGGTTGCGGAATTGACCTGATCGGTATGGCCCCTTAAAGTCGTTAGAAGCTTACCTTTCAAAGGGTCCCATATCCTAGCTGTCGAATCCCATGAAGCGGTGACGATCTTATCTCCGTCAGGTGAGAACGCCGCGGATGCGACCGCGGAGGTACGCCCCCTTAAATTCGCTAGGAGCTTAAACGTCGATGCATCCCATATCTTTGTCGTGTGATCCCATGACGCAGTCGCAATTTTTTTACCATCAGGCGAAAATATGGCAGAATTTACGTAATCGGTGTGGCCTTTCAAAGTTGCCAGTAGCTTGCCGGTGACAACACTCCATATCTTCGCTGTCTTGTCGGTTGAAGAAGTTAGAATCTTTTTCCCATCAGGTGAGAAGACTGCAGATTCAACATAAGCTGTATGCCCCCTTAAATTTGCCAAAAGTTTACCAGTCCAACTATCCCATATCTTCGCAGTGTGATCTTCTAGAGCAGTCACTATCTTTTTCCCATCAGGCGAGAAGGATACAGACTTGACCGAACTTGTGTTCCCTTTCAAATTTACTAAGAGCTTGCCTGTAGAAGAATCCCATAAATTCACTATTATACCTGTTGAAGCAGTGACTATCCTTTTCCCGTCAGGTGAGAACGCTGCCAATGCCTCAATACCCGAATCCCAACTTAAATTTGCTAAGAGTTTACCCGCCGTTCCGTCCCATATTTTCGCTGTTCCATCGTCTGAAACAGTCACAATTTTTTTTCCGTTAAGTGAGAATGCCGCGGAATTGACCTGATCAGCATGGCTTTTCAAATTTGCCATAAGTTTACCCGTGGATGTATCCCAAATCTTCGCTGTCTTATCGCGGGAAGAAGTAACGATCTTTTTGCCATCAGGTGAGAATGCTGCGGACAAAACATTATCGGTATGTCCTTCTAACTTTACCAAAACCTTACCCGTCGATGCATCCCAAATTTTGGCCGTGTGATCATCGGATGCGGTCACGATCTTTTTCCCATCAGGTGAAAACACTGCAGATTCGACGACCCCGGTATGTCCTTCTAAATTCGCCAGGAGTTCACCAGTTGATGCATCCCAAATCTTCGCTGTCCCATCCCATGAGGCGGTCACGATCCGTTGTCCATCAGGCGAGAATTTCACAGAACTAAGCCAATTAGTATGTCCAATCGGCAACATTAGCTTCGCCTCTTGACCCAATAAATATTGAATCCAAAAGCAAAACCCGATAAGCAAGACAATCTTTTTCATATTATTTAGTTTTCAATATCCAATCAGTCGCCTCATTAACCACCTTTTCCGCCAAAGCTCTCAAGTCACTTTTCTTGCCCGTTAATTCAAGTCTGGTTTTTATCTCTTTATTTTGTTTGATGTTAACTTTAATGGTTATTTCATCGCCCGTTATCTCGTACCTCCCACTTAACGACCATGCATCCGGCGAATTGCTTACGGTTACATACACGATCTGGCTGTCGCTTCCCCGCGCAGCAATTTCATTCATACTTTGATCTATCAAACTACTTATGTCAAGGTCATCGTCATCAACGGCTCCATTCAAAAATTTACTCGCCGTAAACAACGGCTTTTCATCCGCCAGCTTAATCCCGGCAATTACTTCCTGGTCTACCACGCCGATGTTAAAATTACCCGCACTAACAATTTGTGGTTCCTGCCGGTTGCCGGTTTCGCGCACCATATCGCTTACCGTTTTTTCGGCGGCAGTGAACCAGCGGGACACGTTGAGGTATTTGTTATCCTCCAAAATGTCCGGCTGCTGTTTAATGGCTTTAAGCAGCGAATAGGTTAACAGCCCCTGGCTGTAGCGCCCCATTTCGTAAGCACTTTGGTTACTAGCCGAGGCAGCCAAAATAAACAAGCCCGACTTTTCATTCAGCTTATCAATGGCTTTTATCTGCTCGGCTTTGTCGTCATTACGGGCGGCAAGATAATTTTGCCCATCCGCGCCGACCTTTACCAGCTCATTAATAGCCTGGCCGGTGTTGCAGGCATCTAATATCAGGATGCGTTTCTGAGCTTTGATGTTGGATGGCTGCATCCATTCACTCAACTCTTTGGTGCTGATACCCACCTGGTCCGGCGCATCGGTGGCACTGGCCTGCGAGGCGTCCGCCGTTAAAAAATAAAACTGTTTCTTCTCGCCCGAGGTGACCCCATGCCCAGCAAAAAAGATGAGCAGGATGTCATTGGCTGTGGCCTTTTTGCCGATTTCACCAAATATATTTTTAATGGCGATCTTCTCCGGCAACTGGTAATGGTTTTTACTGGTAGTGAGGTTGTATATAAAAACATGTTCTTTTCCGCCTGGAGTGTCAAGTAGTTTTTTTGCGCTGGCTGAAATTGCCTTCGAAATATCCTCTGCATCCTTGGCGGCGTATTTCAATTGCAGCTGGGGCGCTTTGTAATCGCTTACGCCAATCATCACTGCATATAGGTTTGGGGCAATCGTTTTCTTTTTTGTTTCGTCCTCTATAATTTCCGCTCCCCGCGAGGAAATATCATTATTGGCAGTAAAGGCTTTAACAGTAACAGGATTTTGCTGACCTGCTATAAAATAGGGTTGTAGTTCCTGTTCATTGACATTGAGCTCATAGCCTGTTTTAGTTTTGGTTAGCTGTGACGGTTTGTAACGTTTTTCTTCAATGCCGTTTACATACACTACCGTTTCACCCAAGCCGCCGCGCTGGGGGGTAATCATAAAATGGTAACCGGTTTTTTCTTCTTTTTCAACCTGTGGTATTAACCCGCAAATATCCAGGTCGGATAGTTTTTTGGCATTAATGCTGTCTCCCTTCATAATTCGTTCAGCAAGATTGGGCACCCATAATTGGTCTTTCACCTGGTCCAGGCCGATTACTTCCGTGCCGCAAGTGAAATAGAGAAGTTTGCGGGCACCTTCTGTGCCGTCGTAACGGCCGTAGGGGTCGGTAACAAGGTAATCGGTGCTGTCAACAGCAAAAAATGTGACCAATAATTTGCTCGTTACGGCATCCCATATTTTTGCGGTGTTGTCCATTGAGGCGGTTACAATTTTTTTGCTGTCCGGGGAGAAGGCTGCGCTATTGACAGCATCAGTATGCCCTTTAAGATCAGCCAGCATGGCGCCGGTTTGCGTATCCCATATTTTTGCGGTTCCATCATCTGACGCAGTTACAATTTTTTTACCATCAGGGGAAAAGGCTGCTTTTTCGACAGCATTTTGATGGCCTTTCAGATCATCTAGTAGCGTACCAGTTTCTGCGTCCCATATTTTTGCAGTATGGTCATCTGACGCAGTTACAATTTTTTTGCCGTCTGGGGAAAAGTTAGCGCTATTGACATAGCCTTCATGACCTTGAAGACTAGCAAGCAAGACGCCGGTTTGCGAATCCCATATTTTTGCTCTATCATCCAGTGAAGCAGTGACTATTTTTTTACCATCAGGGGAGAAAATAGCGCTTGTAATAGCATATTGATGCCATTTCTGATTTGCCAACAGGACGCCAGTCTGAGAATCCCATATTTTTGCAGTATTGTCCCACGACGCGGTAACTATTTTTTTTGAATCAGGGGAGAACTGTGCAGCATATACAATACCGCCATGCCCTTTCAGAACAACTAAAAGCTTCCCTGATTCGGAATCCCATATTTTCGCCGTACTATCGGTTGATGCTGTAATAATTTTCTTTGAGTCCGGAGAAAATTGCGCTTTGATGAAAATGTCATTGTGGCCTTTTATATCGACTAATTCCTTTCCTGTTTCACCATCCCAGATTTTTACAGATGTATGTGACTTTGTGACTATCTTTTTACCGTCAGCTGAAAACCGCGCATCGTTAACGACGCCGTTGTGATCAACGAGTGTAGCGATATGTTTCGCTGACACTACATCCCAAATTTTGGCCGTGCTGTCTTCAGAACTGGTTACGGCCTTTTTTCCATCCGGAGAAAACCGAGCGGAATTGACCCTTTTAACATGCTTTAGGTTAGCCATGAGTTCTCCTGTTTTCGTGTCCCATATTTTGGCTGTGCGATCCTCGGAATAGCTAATTATCTTTTTGCCATCCTGCGAAAAAAGGGCAGACCAAACACTACCAGTATGCCCTTTCAAATCGACTAAAATGCGACCGGTTTTCGGATCAAGAATCTTTACTGTGCCATCAACAAATGACGCAGCTATTTTCACGTTATCTGGTGAGAATTGCACAGAATTGACTTGTGCCGCAAATGAGTTTATATTATTTAACAAGGTTCCGGTTCGTGCATCCCATATTTTAACCGTATGATCAGAAGAGCCTGTAACCACCAATTTCCCGTCAGGAGAAAATTCGGCAGAGTTTATTGACGCTGTATGTCCAATCGGCAGCATCAACTTAGGCTCCTGCGCAAAAACTTTGAAACTGAAAAACCCAACAAAAAATATTGCCAATAATGCCTGTTTCATAAACAAGAATTTAGGATGCAGAAAGATACTTAATATTTAACAATCAATGCCATAAAGCAATTATTATTAATTATGTCCAAGCCGTTTAGCTGTTCTTTTAAGGGGTTGCTACAGTTTTAGTTAAGTCTTCTGCGGAAAGGCAGAGGCGCTCGTATCAGGATTCAGTTGTTAATTTTGGCAATCGTTAGTTTTGGTGAGAAATTAAAAATAAAAGAAATATAAAGTAATTTTATATTGTTTAGTTTAGTATCTGTAACTTAAACCATTAAACCTGCGCCAATCATGAAAAAAATCACTCTCCGTTTTTTTTGCTGCGTCGCGTTCAGCAGCATGGCTTACACTGCACATTCACAAACGTGGAAGCAGTTGGATGAAAAAGTAACTGCTTTTTACAGTGCAGGGAACATCGATTCTGCTTTATTTTATGCTAATAAAGAACTAGCTCAAGCAGAAACGGAGTTTGGAAAAACCGATAGTAATTATTTCTCGTCATTGGATAATTTGGGCGTTTTATACGGAACAGCGGGAAATTATGCAAAAGCGGAAGAGTTTTTCTTGACGACAATATCAGTTCAAAAAAAAACACTCGGTTCAAACCATCCGAATTATGCTACATCTTTAAATAATTTAGGAGCATTATATTTAAAGATTGGGGAATACACAAAAGCGGAACCGCTTTTCGTCGAAGCACTGTCAATCCGCAAAAAGCTCTTAGGCCCGGAACATCCGGATTATACCATGTCTTTAAATGACTTAGCAATTTTGTATCAAGATGAGGGGGCTTATCCAAAAGCAGAACCGCTTTTAGTAGAAGCATTGGCCATTCGAAAAAAAATTCTTGGCCCGGAAAACCCTGAGTACGCCACTTCCTTGGATAACCTGGCCGATTTGTATAAAGATATGGGAATTTATCCCAAGGCAGAACTCCTGTTAGTGGAAGCATTAACTGTTCGTAAAAAAGTTTTAGGAACCGAACATACGGATTACGCTTTATCTTTAAATGAATTGGGCCGTGTGGATGAAGCTATGGGAAATTATGCAAAAGCCGAACCATTATATTTAGAGTCACTACTAATCCTAAAAAAAAATTTGGGGGAGGACAATATTGATTACGCATCGGTCTTAAATAATTTGGCGAATTTGTATGAAGCTAAGGGAGATTATGCAAAAGCCGAACCATTATTTGTGAAAGCGCTACCTATATTTAAAAAAGAATTTGGTGAAGACAATCGCAACTATTCCTTGTCCTTAAATAATTTGGCTTATTTATATCAAACTATGGGAATTTATACCAAAGCAGAACCTCTATATGTGGAGGCGTTGGCCATAAATAAGAAAGTCCTGGGGCTTGAACACCCAGAATATGCCGGATCGTTAAATAATTTGGCCCTTCTGTATCAGGACATGGGACTTAACGCTAAAGCAGAACCTCTGTTCGTAGAAGCGTTAACTATCCGTAAAAAAATCTTGGGATTAAATCATCCTGATTATGCCAAATCCTTAAGTAGTTTGGCGCAATTGTATGAAGATGTCGGGGACTATGAAAAAGCAAAACCGTTATTTATTGAGGCCTTGGCCATCAATAAGAAAGCATTAGGCGAGGACCACCCGGATTGTGCCAAATCTTTAAATAATTTGGCAAGCTTGTATAAAGTAACCGGAAATTACGCAAAAGCTGAATCTTTATATTTAGAAGCACTTTCAATTGTTAAAAAAGCATTGGGGCCTGATCATCCGGATTTCGCCGACTACTTAAATAATTTGGCCAATTTGTACGTTGCTATGGGATTAGGAGCAAAAGCAGAGCCTCTCTATCTTGAAACAAAAAAAATTGTGCTCCAAAATATCAACAGAAATTTTGGCTTCCTGTCTGAAGTAGAAAAGGAAAAATACCTGGCATCGGTTTTTTCTGATTTTAATGTTTATCATAGCTTTTTAAAAAAATATTGCCGGGTAAAGCCTTCTGTGGCCGCTGATTCTTATGACATTGAATTGGTTACGAAGGGGATGATCCTTTCATCAGGCATACAGTTAAGGCAAACCATTCAGGCCAATGGCGACAAAGATGGTATTGAACTGTTTGATCATTGGATCGGGCTCAAAAACATGTTGGCGAAGCTATACACCGTTCCGATCGCAAAGAGGCAGCTAAATACCGATAGCATAGAGAACCTAGCCACCAATGATGAAAAAGAATTAACCCGGCTTTCTTCTTCCTTTCGGCAAGGTAAGCTGTTAACCGAGGCTAACTGGACAGCTGTTCAGCAGGCGTTAAGACCCAACGAAGTTGCAATTGAATTTGCATCCTTTCAATATTATGATAGCAAACGTTGGACCGATACAACACTGTATACCGCGCTGGTACTGCGCAAGCACGATCCTTATCCCACCTTGGTGAACCTATGCCGGCAAGACCAATTGAATGTCGTGCTGCACGGTGCCGATAATAAAAACAGCTCCTTTATAACGAATCTATACAGGGGTGCAACTGTAATGTCCGACAATACCTCAACTGCCACGCGCCAAAAACTATACAAGCTGGTATGGAAGCCAATGGAAAAGTTTTTGCATCCAGGCGATCATATTTATTATGCCCCGTCGGGTTCGTTACACCAGGTAGCTTTTGCAGCCATTCCTCGTGAAGATGGTAAACTTCTTTCAGACCGTTATAACCTTACCCAACTTAGTTCAACCGTGATGCTGCTGCAGCATGTACCTGCCGTTGATACAAAAAATTTATCTATTGCCGCTTTTGGAGGTATAAAATACGATGCTTCAACTACAGAACTGGCTAGCGTTGCAGTAAAAAATTCACTTCGTTTCGTTTCACGCTCCCTAATTTCCGATAGTACCAGGGGCGGATCCTTTTATTATTTGCCGGGTACCTTGACTGAAATAACCAGTATTGATTCACTAGCGAAGGTTTACCATGTGTCAGACACACTTTACACTGGTATAAACGCAACGGAAGAAAGCTATAAAAGATATGGTTCAGGGCCATCACCGCGGATTATCCATATAGCCACACACGGTTTCTTTTTGCCCGATCCCAAAAAAGCGAAACAGAACAATGCCGGGTTATTATCTGGACCGCAGTTCCAATTATCAGACAATCCACTTAACCGGGCGGGTTTAGCCTTTGCCGGAGCAAACCATGCCTGGAAAGGTGAAGCCACTGCACTGGGAATGGAGGATGGCATTTTGACTGCTTACGAAGCATCAAACGTTCCGCTTTCAAGTACCGAACTTGTTGTGCTGTCCGCATGTGAAACGGGATTGGGTGACATTAGAGGAAGCGAAGGTGTGTTTGGTTTGCAGCGTGCATTTAAAGCGGCAGGCGCCACCTATGTGATGATGAGTCTTTGGCAGGTACCCGACAAGGAAACTGCCGAATTTATGAAAGTGTTTTATAAGAATCTGTTTTCGGGCCATACAATAGAAAATGCGTTTAACTCATCGCAAAATACTATGAAGAATAAATACAGAGATGATCCTTATAAATGGGCAGCCTTTGTGCTGCTAAGGTAAAAACGATTGAAAACCAAAATTCATTAAACTTAAACCATGATAAAAATGAAAATCATTATGCACTTTTTTTACTGCCTGGCATTTTTATGCCTGGCCTGTGCCACTCATGCTCAAACATGGAAGGAGTTAGATGCCAAAACAACGGCTTTAAGTCAAGCAGGAAAAATTGATTCTGCTATAATTTATGCGATCAAAGAAATACCGCAGGCCGAAAAAGAGTTTGGGAAGGCCGACAGTAATTATTATTGGTCCCTGGATAACTTGGGAGTTTTGTATAGGAAAAAAGGCGACTACGTTAAGGCAGAACCGCCGTTAACTCAATGCTTGGAAATTATTAAAAAAGTACGAGGTTCAGAAAACTTGGATTATGCGTCATGTATAAATGATTTGGCCAATTTGTATGATGACAAAGGGGACAATACAAAAGCTGAGCAATTTTACATAGAGGCAATGAATACTGATAAAAAAGTTTTAGGACCAGAGCATCCATATTATGCTATATCCTTAAGTAATTTGGCTGGTCTATACGTAAAAATGGGCATTTATGCTAAAGCGGAACCTTTGTTTATAAGCGCTATAAACATCAATAAAAAAGCATTAAAGCCCGAAAATGCGGATTATGCCATATCCTTAAATAATCTGGCCACTTTGTACGAATCTATGGGCATATATGCGAAAGCAGAACCGTTGTTGGAAGAGTCAACGGCTATCTTAAAAAAGGTCTTAGGTTCAGAAAATCCGTATTATGCTACATCGCTGGCTAATTTGGCGTTTGTGTCCGAATTAATAGGAGATTATGCAAAAGCTGAAACATTGTATATCGAAACCATTGCTATACGTAAAAAAAACCTTGGATCGCAAAGTCGGGATTATGCCTCATCGTTAACTAATTTGGCCGGTTTGTATGAGAGAATGGGCGATTTTAAAAAAGCAGAAACATTCTATATCGATGCAAATAGCATTTATAAAAAGATTGGGGGGGTAAAGCACCCAGAATATGCGATATCATTAAATAATTTGGCCCTTTTGTATCGATCTATCGGAGAATATGCGAAGGCTGAACAGTTATTTATGGAAGCAATAGATATCGACAAAAAAGTATTCGGATTAGAACATCCGAATTATGCAAGATCATTAAATAATTTAGCTTTTTTGTATGTCTCCATGGGAGAATACTCAAAAGCGGAATCATTGTACATTGAAGCGATAGCCATTTTTAAAAAAGACTTTGGGGCGCAAAATACGGAATATGCCACTGCACTAAATAATTTGGCAAATTTGTACAGAGCCCAAGGGTACTACACCAAAGCCGTGCCATTTTATGAAGAAGCACTGGCGATCCGTAAAATGATTTTGGGGGTGGAACATCCAAATTATGCGGCATCCCTAAATGATTTGGGACTTTTGTATCAGGCTATGGGGAATTACACAAAAGCGGAACCCTTATTTTTAGAAGGAAACAAAATCATATTTCAAAATATCAATAAAACCTTCGGCTTTCTCTCGGAATCGGAAAAGGAAAAATACATCACGACTGTTTCTTATAACTTTGGAAACTACCAAAGTTTCTTTAGAAATTACAAACGATTAAAACCTTCAGTAACTACTGCATCCTATAATATCGAATTGACTACAAAGGGCATGATTCTTTCGTCGGCTATACAACTACGACAGGCTATACTAGCCAGTGGAAATAACGAAGCTATTGCCTTGTTCGATCACTGGACCGCGCTTAAAAGCTCATTAAGCAAACTTTACGAGCAGCCGATTGCAAAGCGATATTTGAGTACAGATAGTATAGAAAACCTTGCTAACAACGATGAAAAACAATTGTCCCGCCTTGCCACTTCTTACCAGCAGGGAAGGTTACTAACTAACGCGAATTGGAAAAATATACAACAGGTGCTCAAGCCCAATGAGGTCGCAGTTGAATTTGCTTCTTACAAATACTATAATGATAAGCACTGGACAGACACTACGTTTTACTCCGCTCTTGTACTGCGCAAAGACGATGCTTACCCTGCCATGGTAAACCTTTGCCGACAAGACCAATTAGATGGTTTACTAAACAAGGCCGGTAATACCACGGATACATTTATAAGCAGTTTGTACCGGGGCGCAACAGTAATATCTGCGGACGAATCAGTTGCCGCCCGACAAAAACTTTATAAATTGATATGGAAGCCCATTGAAAAGCTGCTGCGCCCTGGTGACCACATTTATTACGCTCCTTCAGGTTCGTTACACCAGGTGGCTTTTGCCGCTATACCAAGAGAGGATGGTAAGTTGCTTTCTGACCGTTATCATCTCACCCAGCTTAGCTCGACCGCTATGTTGCTGCAAACAGTGCCCGTTATCAACACAAAAAATTTGTCGATAGCCGCTTATGGAGGCATAAAATATGATGCTTCCAGCACGGAACTGGCCAGCGTTGCAGTAAAAAATTCACTTCGTTTCGTGTCGCGCTCGCTAATTTCCGATAGCACCAGAGGCCGATCCTTTTATTATTTGCCGGGTACCTTAACGGAAATAACCAGTATTGATTCGCTGGCAAAGCTATACAATGTGCCAGATACACTTTACACCGGTATAAACGCCACTGAAGAAAGCTATAAAAGATATGGGTCAGGTCCGTCACCGATGATTATCCATATTGCTACACACGGTTTCTTTTTCCCTGATCCGAAAAAGGCAAAGAATGACAATGCAGGCTTACTATCCAGCGAAAAACAGCAGTTTCAATTGTCCGATAATCCACTTAACCGTGCGGGGTTAGCTTTTGCAGGAGCTAATCATGCCTGGAAAGGTGAAACTGTTCCATCGGGGCTGGAGGATGGGATACTGACCGCTTACGAAGCATCAAATGTGCCGCTCTCTAGCACACAGATTGTGGTGCTTTCCGCCTGTGAAACCGGCCTGGGCGATATTAAAGGCAGCGAAGGTGTATTTGGCTTGCAACGGGCATTTAAAGCGGCGGGCGCCACCTACCTGATGATGAGTCTTTGGCAAGTGCCTGATAAGGAAACCGCTGAGTTTATGAAATGCTTTTATAAGGACCTGTTTTCAGGACAAAGTATAGAAAAAGCTTTCGCATCTTCACAGACTACTATGAAAAAGAAATACAGAGATGATCCTTATAAATGGGCGGCATTTGTGCTGGTGAGGTAAAACCTTTATTTGAGATATAAAAATTACAGGTCAAAATCGCTGTTTTGTATGAACCAATTGGTAGACTGGAAATACCGATGGAAACGATAATAGAAAATGTTAAGTTTACAGCCAGAACTAGTGAAGTTATTAAAAGGGTTGACCTTTTCTAAAGGTCTCGGGAAACGGTACTGTTGAAGTTGTTTGCTATTTAGATTAAGTGCTATGCAAGAATACTTTTTCATTTTTAGGAGGGTAGGGAAGGCGTACAATTTAAATTAATAGAATTGCATTTTTAACAAATTAGATACGTTTTGTACCCTATTTGTACCTCAATTGGATAAAACATTGATAATTAATGTGAATTACTTTCTGTATCGGAAAGTAATTAATTATCAGGTAGTTACATATACATCCTTCTGCACGTAAAACAAGGTTTTATCATTCCTTTGTTAGCACATAGTAACTCCCCTATGGCGTTCATTTAAATTGTAAGCCAACCACCCAAGATCCTTTTTCGATTTCGTTAAATAATATTTTTGGTCCACCGTTTTCAGTTCCTATTTAATTTAAGTACAAACTAAATCAATGAATAAACTGATTGAAGTAAACTTATAATTTCTGTTAGCTAATTTTATGGCGATGTGAAGATAAAATGCTGTTGCCAAAAACTCTATTTCGGGTGAATGTTCTCTTATGATCCGTAAAAGTGATCTGCATTATCCGCTCGAGAATGTCTGCGATTCCTCATATTTTCGAGTTCATTGCGGAATGTTGGTAAAAATTCCAGCAAAAAAGAAATAAAACCACTAAGTTTAAAGGAAACGATGTCAAGTACTTTACTTCCCTCTATTGCCTTCTTGCACTGGTTATAAATGTATATTTTACTTCAAAAGGATCATTTATGGTCTTATAAAACTCATCAAGATAATCGGTCATTTCCTTTTTTGATGCGGAGGTAAACAAACTAAAGTTATTTATGGCAGAATAGATGTTTGCCTTCTGCTTGTTAAAAATATCCATTACGACATTTAACTCTTCCATTGTCCTTGGGAACCCCCGGTAAAGTCGTTCCCTCACACTTTGAATGCCCAGCCTTTCATCCGGTGCTGCATAAGTCGTATTTACAAACCCGGATTCATCAAAATCATAGGGAACCACATAAGGCCTCGATAGAGAATCGCTCTGAGAGTGAAGCAATTTAATATTATGACTAACCGGAACTGACCAGTCTGTGTTACCAATCATATACTCAAAAACCGAAACTATTGTGGTTTGCCGGCGGTCAGTGGCTTCAGTACCAAATTTTCTATTTGTCCAATTTTCACAATTATTTCTTTTAGCGACTTGCTTGATGTCTTCCATGAGAAAAGCATGCTGTGTAATTGTTTTTTTCTTACCGCTGCTGTCCTGGAAGTGCAAGTTCAAAAGTCGCACTCGAAAACTTTTATCGGTGATCATGTTATAAATTTTATAAATCATAAATTCCTTGAGCAGGTTCTGGTCGTCTGTCCGCGTTGTCATGCACGAATTAACCAATTTAAGCGTTTTTAGCTTGTAGAAAGCAGCGTTAGGATTATCATTATAAATAAGTCTGAGGGGAGGCAGATAACAATACCCACGTCTGAAATGCCCTCTTACTTCTACAGAGAGATGGTCGTTTATATTTAAACTATCACCCATCCTGCACGTAAATGTCGCCGGAAAACTATAACCTTCCTTGCTTTTGTTAGTCAGCACCCTTTTAATATTCAGCGTAAGGGTTGCATTTAGAAGGGATGTATCGGTAAAAAACTTTACTTTGTCGACGAATTTCTGGGCATAAGTAACCTCAAATGTTGAGACTATCAAAAACAACAATATTGCAAAAAAAAGTTTCATGGCTATCGGATTTATTGTGAATGAATAATTGTTTTATTACACAGGCGCTTTTAGGTCGTTTAAATCATACATCAATCTGCGTACTTTTTCATCCAGGAAATCCAGGAAAGCGCCAAGATGTTTATCCAGCCTAAAAAAAGCATCTTCTGCCTCACCCGAATTGGGCCCAAATGTAAGAACAATATAATCGGGGGTGGATAAGCTTATTACCAACATAGCCGCAACGTTACCAGCGCCTAACTGCTCACCATCAATTGCCGCTTTCCGCTGGATATCTGTTTGCAAAACAACAGGATCATTGCCATTTTTTTTCGTAGGAGCTTGAAATACCAAACAAACAAAAAAAATTACCAGCAGAGATTTGACCATACCGTTTGGAGTTAACAAATGAATAGAAAAGTTGAATCGGCGCAGCAGGGAAATTAATAATTAAACATACTAAAAAATAATAAACAAATAGAAAATAAAAATAATAACTTAGATAAGATATCAAATTGTATGGGTTAGCAAGGAGCTTATATAAATACTAAAAGCTGAATGCACAAAACAGGAAGCTAAAACATTGATTTTCAAAAGCCTTATCCCGATTTATGTGAAATTAATTAATAAACTTTTTATAAATCGGCATAACTCAAACCTACCGGATGAACGCCCAACAATATTAAATTCAGCAATATTAAAAAAACATAAAATTAAAATGCAGAAGGAAAATTTACCAGCCAACGATTTAACCGGTAATTTAACGGCTACACAACCAATTGAACAAAGGGAAACAAAACAAGGATATGCCTCACAATTAAAAAAGAACAAACATCATATGCGGGGTGTGCAAACGATGTTCAAAAATTCATCATCCAATCATCAGCGTTTAAGTATGATGGCCGATAATAAAGCGTTTATCATGATCACGGTCAACTCAATTATCATTTCAGTGGCTATCGGCTTGCTTCTCGGGAAATTTGTGCAGAACCCTAACCTGATCTGGCCAACAATTTTATTGGTGGGAGTAAATATTGCTGCTATTATATACTCTGTACTTGCAACAAGGCCCAATATACCAAGAGGCACTTTCACCAGGGAGCAAATTGAGAAGAAAACAGTAAACCTTTTATTTTTTGGGAGTTATTATAAAATGGAATTAAAAGAATTTGAATACGGAATAAGACAAATGATGGACGACAGCGAATTTTTGTATGGAAGCTTGATAAAAGATATTTACTGGCAGGGGAAGATTTTGGGGCGCAAGTTCCGTTTGCTGCGAATATCATACGATATATTTATGTATGGTATAGCTGCGTCTGTAATTGCTTACCTTGCTGTAGCCTTTATTTGAGGTACTGATCAGGGTTTCTATTTTTTATGCCTCCTGTGGGGTTTTTTCTCTTCATGGTGGTCAAGCACAAGTTTTTTTGAACCACCTGAACCGCGGCGCTCCAGATCATCAAATAATCCCTGGTCGGAAAGGTCAAGAGTGTGTGAGTTTTCCCAATCATGATGCGCAATTTTCTGCAGGCGCTCCACAATATCTTCATCATGTACTTCAATAGCTAATTCGCGGCGGTGGTCAAAGCTGCCGGGGGCAAGGTTAATAGAGCCTACAATAGCCCGGCAACTATCCGCAAGAAGCATCTTGCCATGAAGTTTCAAATGTTTTAGTTTGTGTATTTTGATGCCGACATCATCCATAATACGCAAACCGCCTACACCTTCCACTATCTTTTCCATTTTAAGGGTATGCGGCGCGGGCACCATCACATGTACTTTTACCCCGCGGGCTGCGGCCCGAACAAGTCGCTCAATGATCACCAGGTCCTGGAAACGTTCATTCTGAACAAAAAGTGTATGCTTTGCCTCATCAATAAACCTTGCTATCCGTTCGCGTCCATTGAGGCTGCACCAGATGAGGCATGCGTCCACGCCCGGATCAAAATTTCTTCGGTGCCAGTCGGTGTCAAAGCATAACATAATTTCCTCCACCTCACGGGGATGTGAAGTAACAACGGCATAATCTCTTGTTTCTGTAAGGTTTTTGGTTTCCCAGTTCAACGACTTCACAAAAGCAAGCTTACTGTCAACAACCATTGATTTTTCATGGGTAATAACAAAACTTGGACTAGTGTCACGCACTTCTATTCCTGCCGCCTCAAGCTTCGTGCGGGCATCCTCGTTTTCTTCCTCCCCATTTCGCCTGGAAGGATTAAGCATTACTTTTATTTTCACACCGCGGTGCTTCGCGGCTATAACTGCGTTCAATAGCTCCGGATCCGAAAACAGGAACATCTTAATCAATATAGATTTTTTGGCATCATTGATGGCGTCGACAATCGACTTTACCGTATCGTCAGGAAAAACAATTATTGAACGTTGAAACATGATCAGGATGTTTAAAGCTACGCTGTTTACTGTTTACTTTCAAAAGGTTAAGCTACGAAATAATTTTGGGAAGCGAATGTTTTGTAATCGATTGCATTATATAAAGTTCTGCATAAAATCCACCCTTGTCCATCAGTTCTTCATGGGTGCCTTCTTCGGCAACATGCCCATCATGCAACACCACTATTCTGTCAGAATCACAAATTGTGCTAAGGCGGTGGGCAATTGTTATCACGGTACGACCTTCCATCAACTGTTCCAATGCTTCCATAACAATTTTTTCTGCTTCCAGATCGAGCGAGGCTGTAGGCTCGTCCAAAAGGAGAATGGGAGAGTTCCGCACTACCGCTCTCGCTATACCTATCCGTTGTCGCTGTCCGCCTGATAGGGTAAGCCCACGCTCTCCAATCAGGGTGTCATAACCATGTGGCATCCTGCAAATAAATTCGTGCGCATTTGCCAGCTTCGCCGCTTCAACGATCTCTTCCTTTGTCGCATCGGGCCTGCCGTAGGCAATATTTTCCTCCACAGAACCATAGAAAAGCACGGTGTCCTGTAAAACAAAACCGATTTGTGAACGCAAGCCATCAATTGTAAAATCAGCGATGTCTTTGCCATCAATTAGCACTTGTCCCTGGACCGGGTCATAAAAACGGGCAATAAGGCTTATTACGGTAGACTTTCCGCAACCCGTCGGCCCACAGATACCTATCCTTTGGCCGCAGTTGATTTTCAAATTAATATCATTTAATACAGGAGATTCCGGGTTATAGGCAAAAGACACATTTGTAAACTCAATATTACCGGTCAGACCTCCCGGATCTATAGCATCAGATTTTTCATGAACGATAATCTCAGTGTCAAGAATGGCCTGTATCCGCTCCAATGCAACCGTAGCCTGGGCAATGTTGCTGGTCATCTTGGCAAGGTCCTGCACAGGAGAAAAGAACTTATTCATGTACCATAGAAAAACAGTTAGCGAACCCACGGTCATTACCCCCTTGAGCACGAGGCCTGTTCCCTGCCACATGACGATCTCAGGAAACGCATCTATCATCATCTGCAGCGACTTTCACTATCGTACTATGATACGCACCAAACTGGAAAATTGTTGAGCACAATTACCACGGATGTTTCGACCATACAGGACTTTGCGTCTTCCACGCTGATGAACATCACAGTAGACTCACTTACAATTGTTGGAATGCTTTGCCTTATGTTCTATTTAAACGCAAACTTTACACTGGTGGCTATCGGTGTTACTCCCTTCTT
>Ga0207048_10187_pt1 | contig 20201 bp, 16 predicted proteins | sample Alteio_BWMinCont_65_FD_153301 | JGI IMG/M metagenome (GOLD analysis project Ga0207048, IMG submission 153301) | Enriched cells from forest soil in Barre Woods Harvard Forest LTER site, Petersham, Massachusetts, United States -... | ecosystem: Environmental > Terrestrial > Soil > Temperate forest >...
TATGGTTGGCTTGTGGAGTTCATTTCTAACATTAAACTATATAATAATCGATTCATGACCTTGATCGGACGCACCTCTCACTTAAAATCACCGCCAATGGCTTCCTTGGTTTGCGCGTCGATCCAGACTTCTAAAGTATGATAAGATGCGGGAGCATTGCCATCCATTAACGTATACACAACTACCCACGCCAGCCGGGCTTTTATTTCCTCGGATGCTGAAGCTTCGTCCAGAGTTTTACTTTGCAGAAGATGGGTGGGGTTCATGATCCACAATGAAGCTGTAGCGGTTCCGAGTTTTAAACCTGGTGGCAATAAAGGTCGTACCAGCTCACTATGCAGCAGAATTTCAGCCGAAGAGTGGCTCGTAGCGATGGCATCTTCCTCTGAGATAAGCTTGTCATGAATTTCATCAAAGGTGGAATAGAAATTTAGGCTAATACTTATCAATCCCTGTTTTTCGCCAAGCTCGACACTTAAAGCATCTCCATCAAATCTGTGTCCTTGGGAATCAGTGCGTGCCCACCTAATTCTCCAGTGTCCATCGTAATATTCAGGAACTTTCCTTTGATCTACAAACCCGATTTTTGGAGTTCCTACGTTATCAGGAAAATAATTTAAAAAAGCTGTTACCCACTTTTTAGCATTTTCAATTGCTTGATTTTCTGTCCAAGTCGGTTTGGGTGGACCGTCATAAAGTAAAGCGTCCTTGTAGGTATCCCGATAGATGGAAATGAGAGCACAGCTTTTTGGAAGAAATTGAAGTACAGTATAGGAGGCTGTACGAATCTGCCAGATATTCGTTTTCCTCTGACGATCTCGTGGTTGAGTAATTACCAAATGAACTGGATCAAGTTCCAGAGGCAGCAAATGATTCTCCGTTAATAGAACATTCAACCGCTTGAACGCATCCTCCGCGTGTTGAACGCATAAAGTTTGTTCAACTTGATCCGGTTCTCCCGTCGCATTATAGCTAAAGAATAACCATCCTATTAACAATGTGAGTAATAATCTATTCATACTCAAGGAGGAGGTAACGGAGTTAAATCAACTATCTCGGTAGCATCTCCAAATGTGACAAGTTCAACATTTAAAGAAGCACTAAATCCTACTCTATCATGGTCATGAAGCTTGCCATTAGCTTGACTAATGGCAGCGCCAACCTGATTTCCGTTATCGAGCCCATTAAAGAAATCTTCGGCCGCATCTCTAGCAATTTCATCATTTTGAAAACCATTCCATCCGACATAAGCTTTGGCATTAAATGCATTTTTGAAATGCTACCGATGCAGTGCCCCCATCAGCAGAATAGCAACTATTAAAAAACACCAATTTATATTCATGAAGTCCATTGACTGATTCTATATCCAAGGGTTTCACCTCATCGGTAAACCAGTCCACCGAATGGGTAGACCAGCATTCGAAAGTGAGTAAAGGGCCATTTTTCCCATCGTGAGTCAGGCCATGACCAAAACTGTACCAAAGATCATGTGTAGGCACGGCGGCCAGAATATCAGCTTTGGTCATTGCTTCATTGACAACAGGGGCCGTCCATCCTAGTTGGACTGCCAAAATATCTCGAATGGTGGTTAGCATGGAGGGTGGAGGCATGTCGGAATGAAGACACCCTCCGATGAAAGCATTATTGACGGTTGGAACAGAGGCAATCGTCTGGCCATAGAGTTGGACAGTAAGTTTGGCAGCGGTACTCGTAGCCATGCTAACCGTGGTGATGCCACTACCGCTAAACGTGTCGCCGGGTGCTAAAAGAGCAAGTTTGGCCGTCCTGAGAACTCCAGTCAGTCCTGAAACAGGGGAGGCTGTTGCCGTCACGTCCGTCGAACCGCTCTGCAAATGAATATCTGTAGCCGTGGTACCTGGCATCTGGATGTAAAAGATGCCTTGGCCGTCAGTTGCCGGAGTAGAGGGAGTAATATCACCAATAGATTTCTGAACATTACAATATTGAAGCGATGTGCTTGAGGATTCCGTGAGGGTGGCGGTAAAGGGCGTCGCGGGAGCAGGACTTCCGGTCACCGCAATATTCATGCTGCCACTTACACCGCTCGTATAATTGGTGACAGTCACGGTGGTTCCTGAAGTGTTCTGGAACACTTTTGAATTGATGGCCGTCTCCGTCAGAGTTGTGCTAAGGCTAGTGCCATTACCAAAGCCCGACATGTAGAGCTTAATCGTATCCACAAGAGTTGTACTTAGAGCACTCGATAGGGTTACAATTACTTCTGTTGGCAGTGTGCTAAACGATTTTGAAGTGGCGGAAGATTCTTGGAGAGTGAATGCACAACTGCTCAAGCTCAGCGTCGAATCGGTTACCAGTACGTTAAGCGTATCCACCGTCGAATCGCTCGTGGTTTGTGTGGTGGGAGCAAGCGTTACTGTTACGGTGCTGCCGGTGTTAGTGAAAACTCCCGATCCTGCCGAGGTCTCCGTTAAAGTGCCGGAGTAAGAACCTGAGCTGGTTTGAAGCGTAATTGGCATGCTGGCGGTGGAACTACCGCTTAAGTTTTGAGACAATGACGCGGTAAGTGTATTACTGCTAAGTGTCTGAGCTAATCCGGTTCCGCTTTCCGTGGTAAAAATGGGCAAGGTTGAATTTGTACTCAGGCCATTGTCTTGGATTGGCTCGAAGTCTCCACTGCCGGGAGTGGTTTCTCTGACGATGGAAATAGGCACCAGCATGACGGGCCTGATGTACTGGTTGGTAGAGGCGATGGGGGAGCCGTCGTCGTTTTTGGTTCTGGTTCCCATGCCGATGAGGGCGCCGTAATCGTTCATGGAGGTGAGGTAGCCGCCGAGGCTGTTAGTGCCGCTGAAGCACCAAGAGCCGCTGTCGGGGTTGGGGGCGTAGTCGGGGAGGTTTTGCGGGACGTAGGCGGAGGTGTTGGTGTTGTAGGTCCAGAGGCGGTTGGCATCGTCGAGCACCTGTCCGTAAGCGGTGCCATTGTCGACGTTGTTGATCTTGAGCGGCATGGCGTTGGTGGCCAGGGTGCCGAGCCCTTCGACCACGGTGGCATAGTTGGTGTCGTAGCTCACGACGGTGCCGGCCTCGTTGAGGTCGACCGGGGTGTTGCCGCTGCTGTAGGGAGTGAGGCTGCTGCCGTTCCAGTAGCCGTAGAACGGGGAGGGCCCGGTGGAACTGCTGCCGTTGTAGGTGTCGAAGGTGACGAGCATATCGCCGGCGTTGTTGGCCTTGAAGACGGTGAGGTGCGCCGTGTTGGCCGGCTGGATGTAGCTCGGAAAGGAGGCGCCCCCCAGGCTCGGGTTCAGGCCACTAAACTCCCCGATCTTTTCTCCCGTGGCCCAGTTGAGGCCTATCTGGGTTTCCACCTGGGTCGACATCCAGGTGCCGAAGGGAGTACCGCCCGCGTTGTAGACGGTGGCAAAGCCGAGCAGGTAACCCTGGCCGATGACGCCGTTGTCGTTGATCGCCGTGGCCCAGTAATCGTCGTAGAGCCAGCAGGGTCCGACAGAGGGGGCGAGGATCGACGGCGGCTCGGCCACCCAGGCGCTGTTGGTGTAGGCCATGAGTTGTTCGAGATGGTTTACCGTCGTACCGAGGTGGCCGGTGATCACATCGGAGTAACCGTTGAGCTGGGTGATGCCGCCGGTGGCCGTCCACTTCGCTGCCGCCGCGCCGTGGAAGATCGCGTAGGTGGGATTATTGGGCGACGGCGGATAGTTCGGCGTGTTGTATTCGTTCGGATTGAAGTCGAGCACATTGAACGTATCGCCCCCCGTCGCCACGCAGCCGCCCACTTCGTCATTGTTGTTGAGGCCCACCACCACGGGATCAGGAGGCAAGCTTCCATAGACCCCGATTGAAGTGGGTACCGAATTGGTCGACGGCGGCGGCCCAAAGACCGACGACGGCACGCCATGGAACGGAATATCGGTCGTCGTGCCTCCCTTCCAAAAATAATAATTGGTCCCCGAAAGATCATCGATCACCACCGAGCCGAGGTTGTTGACATACTTCGGCACCCCGTAAGCGCTGGCCGACAGGTCAATCACCGCGTAGCTCGTCTGCGGAAACACCGCCGAGGGGCTTGAAGCCCCCGCGCTGTTGCTCGCGCAAATCCGGTAACGATAACCGAAAACGTTAAGAGCGTAGCCGGAGGAATTGGTCACCGTGCGCGTGCTGTCGTCATAATTGGTCCCGCTCACCGTCGCCAGGTTCGTCCACGTTGTCCCGTCGAGCCGCTCGCGCTGCACCACGTAGGCGCTCGCCCCCGTGCAGGCTGTCCAGGAAAGGCTCATGCTGTTCGTCGCATCGAGCTGGCCGGTCAGGCTGCCCGGCGTCCCCGGGATCGGCAGGCTCGCGCCCGACGAGGCCGACGTGGTGGAACTAATGCCGTTGTTATTGGCCGTGATCCGGAAAGTGCTCGTCCCGCTCGTGCCCGCCGAAGCCGCCGCCACCGTGTAATCGTTCACCCCGGCACCGACCGTCGCGATGTTGGTCCAGCCCGAGCCGTCGTTGCGCTGGATCGTGAACCCGGTCACGTTCAAGGAACTTTCCTGCCAACTTAACTCGACGCTCCCGTCGGACTGCGTCGTCGCCGTGAGGTCGGTCGGCGCTGTCAGCGTATTGGTGATGTCGAAATTAAACACCGTCTTGAGCTGGCCCTCCGCCGCCAGCTGCGAATCGTTACCCGGATCGGGATACAACCAGCCCGGCCACGACGCCGTATAACCGGCCGCCGCGAGTTGGCTGTAATAGAGGCTCGCGATATACTTGAGCTGCCCGACGGTCACCGCCTGTCGGTCCTGAGGCTTCGGGCTCAACGCCGTGTAGACGTTGGTGTAGTAATCGTTCGTCCAGCCGATCACCAGATTATTGAGAGTTGTGCCCGCCCCGCCCACCGCCAGCGTTGCATTGGTCAGGTTGGCATTAAGTTGCGCCACCGCCTTTTGGGTGAAGAACTTGAGCTGGCCCTGCGCCACCGCCGCGTTGGGCGAGGTATTGCCGGTCACCGCGCCGCTGGAACTCCACCACCCCGGCCCCGTTGCGTAGGCCGTCACCATGAACAGCCCCGAGCAGGCCACCATCAGCCACAACGTCGGCGCTAGCGTCGCCGAGCGGAGGTCGGACCGGCTGCGATCAGGACAGGGCTGTTTCATGGGAGCGGATAGGGTCGGAATATTTTCGCAATCTAGTGAAGCCACATCGGTTTTGTCTATAATATACTAAGTATATGCATCATTTATTTTAAAGCTTAACCATGATGCTTTACTTTTTGGAGCTGAGGAAGAAAAACCCGCCTCCGATAAGCACCACACTTAAAAAAACAATGCCGTAGACCCAGACCGGGATGGAGGTGTCGACGGCCTCGGCTACTGGAACGGGAGCGGACGCAGCCGGAGGCGTCGGAACGGATGGCGGGAAGGTTGTCGCATGGCCGGGATTGGCATCGGAAGTCTCTTCCGCCTGTTCCGCACGCGGCGACATGGTGTAGCCCGCAGCTTTTAATTGAAAGATGGACATTTGCGTGAGGTGAGCCTGGCTGGAGACACCATATTTGGTGATAAACCCTTCGTCGTTGCTGTTCCTAAGGTTCATGGTTTTGACTTTCTTGCCTGTGATTTTGTCAGCCACCAGTTGATAGAGCCAGACATCGCCTATGGTGCCCTGTCCGGTTTTATCGAGCATGAAACTCATCAGGCCGTTGGCCGATAACTCTGGAATCGTCCCCGCAAAAAAAGATTCGTCATCAAAAATAATCGGATGCCCCTCAGCCGTCGTCTCAAGTCGCGTGTACCGGTTGTCTTTTTGAACATAGGCGGTCCAGATGTTGCCCGGATAGGAGCCGACGTAACCGGGAACGGAAATAAAGATTACTTTTTGCCCATTCATTTCCGCCCCAACTTCCTCTATTCCATTGACCATGATCTGAGGGGCTTGCGGCGCGTTAGGCTGGCTCGTGTAGTCCTGAATGGGATCGCGGATGGAGTCGTCCGCTAAAAGTTGGAGGCTCATTCCTCCAAAAAACATCAAAGCGATGAGGCGATTCATAATGGTAGCGCGTGTTGTAGCTTATGGTGTGTTTGCGTCATGAATAATTGTCGGATGGCAGCCTCTCTTGATAAGAAAGAAGCGCGCTAATCAGCACCCAATGCTTCCCCTACCCGTATTCGGATTGTAGTGAGTTCTTCTTCCGTGGCATTTTCGGGAACAACGATGGGGCCTTCGGTGATTAATCGACAAGTCGAGAAAGGAAGCGGAAGTTGAAAGCGGTCCCAGCTTTTAAGCGTGATTTTCCAGCCAAGAATCGTTGTCAGGGTGACGATGGGGCGCTGGGTCGCCTGCGCCAATCGAAGAATCCCGGATTGAATTTCATAACGCGGACCGCGCGGACCATCGGGCGTGATGACGATGTCGAGTCGCTCATTATGGGCGGCGCGAATAGCGGTCAAGGCCGCGGCCATGCCGTGCTTGGAACTGCTGCCGCGCGTGGCCTGCACGCCGAATCGGGCGGCAACATCGGTCATGAACTGGCCATCGCGACTGCGGCTGATGAAGGTCATGCAAACACGGCCCCGACAGTAGCGTTCCCAAAACGGAGGCATGAGAAAAAGCCGGTTATGCCAGAAAGCGAGGATGACCGGCGGGTGATCCGGTTTCTCGAGAACACCGGCATGATCCTCAACTTTGACGCGCAGGGTGAAGACCAGAAGCCGGATGATCCATTCGCTGAACCAGGGAAGGAATTTCTTCATCCGATAAAGGGGTTGAGCAGTCTGCCGATAAGCCGGGAGACGGCCCGGCTGGGAGTTTTTACCAGGAGTTCACGCATAAAGGCATCCCACGTCATGGTTATCGGTTCAACCACGAATCGCAACGCAGACAAGCCCACCATGAGCGTGAAAGCCAGCGTGCAATAAAGCAAGCTGTAGCTGTTCCACTGCCAAGGTCCCCAGGAGATGTGCCAGTGCTCAAGATAGTCCATAATGGGGCCCCAGATCAAAGGCACCGAGCCGACGGTGAGATTGGCGGCGACGCTGTAAAGCGCAAGAAAATGGGGGCGCCCCATGATGGGAACGATGCCCATGACCATTCGGACATTGGCCAGATTCCAGAGCGCACTGCCCATGCCCGAGGTGAAAATCTGGAAGCAAAGAACGAGATCGTTGAAGGGAATGACCCCCGCCGCCACGCAGGCCCATCCGGTAAAATGGCAGATGAGGAGAATACCGGAAAAGGTGAGCGCGGGTTTGTTGCCGGCACGGTCAATCAACGGCCCCACCAAGAACAGTCCCGAGGCAAGAACCATGGTACCGAAGCAGGCGACGAAAAGGACATTCGATTCGCTGACGTGGAGAAAAGCGCGAAAATAGCGGACCCAGAAAACACCCGACGCACCTAGGGCCATGTTGACGATGACGTTGTAGCGGACATATTTGAAAAATGGGGGATAGAAGAACATCTCGGCCCATGGCATGGGGGTTGCGTTTTGAACGATCATTTCGACAGGCACGTCGGGGATGCGACGCAGGAACATAAGGCTGCTAAAGGCCGAGAGGGCACTCAGGGAAAAAATGATCCCGAATGAGTACCAGGCATGGTCACCCGCAAGAAGAGAACCGGAAATGAAAAGACATGTGACCGAAGCAAGCGCGCCCGCGAGTTGATCCTTGGCGAGAAATTCGCCGCGACGGCTTTCGGGCACGATGTGGGTGAACCAGGGAAGCATGCCGCAGACGGAAATGCCGCGCATGAAATTGTAGCCGAAGGAGAGAAATAGCATCGCGACGATGCGCGTGGCGCGATCGGCGGAGGTGGGGAGAAAAGCGACCACGGCCATGCCGATGATAAAGATGCTGCGGGTCGTCCAGCCGCTGAGCACAAAACGACGATAGCCGACCCGCTCGACAAAACGGGCGGCGGGAATTTGCAAAATATTGAGAACGGGCGAGAGGCAGGCCGCAATGGCGAGGATGGTCGCGGTGGCGTTGAGATGCTGGAGAAAGAGGAGCATCGGCGCACCCAAAACCACACTCCACGAAGCGGTGTTGAAGACCTCGAAGATGTAGACGTTGTGGATGCCGGGGGGCATCGGGTCCTGCGAAGCTGCTAAAGCTCCTTTCATTTGCGAGGAGGAAGAACTCATCCCTAGAATTTCCTTGGCAGCAACTGACTACAAATCGAGTTTTTCGGTTAACTCGTCGATGGTTAACTTGTGATGGATAGCCACGCTTCTGAGGATCGAACGCAATGTTCCAATGGCAATTGGATCATGGTTCGGAATGACTTCGTGATGCTCTCCATTTTGCCGTGTCGTCACACGAATGTGCGATCCTTTTTGCCGGGTTGGCGCATAGCCCAAGGCACGCAACGCTTTAATTAAATCCGCACCATCCAAATCACGAGGCAACTTCATCGAGCCAGGACTTCATCATGCACAAAATGCAGGCGAATCATCTTGGGTGCCTCCATCGTTTCGTCAAAGTAGCAATCGACCGCTTCGCGAACCATGGCACGCAATTCTTCCAAGTTCTTGCCTTGGGTATGAATACCGTAACCGAGTGCAGTGGCGTTATAGCCGCCATCTACATCGTCCTCGCGGACTTCAAAGATAATTTCGCTCACAGAAAAAAAACTTACAGAAACCTTAACGCAAAAGCAAGAATACCACCTGAAAAGATAGCGTTTAGGTTTTCAGCTTGAGGAGGGGGAAGGGAATCACATCGCGGATCGATTCGGCACCGGTGAGGGTCATGACGAGGCGGTTAACGCCCCAGTGGTGGTCGATCACCGGAAAGCGAGAAAGTTGCGTGCTTTCACATGGTAATTGCTGAGGAGAGATATTTGGTCTAGTAACCTCCCATTAGCACAACAATCAAACCTAACGAATGAAGCCACAATATCTTTCGATCTGTTTGCTAGTCCTGCTTTTCCTCGGCACCGGCGGGCGTTCTTTTGCCCAGTACTCGTTCACGACCATCGATGATCCGTCTGCAAATGATGGTACGGTAGTTACCGGAATCTCTGGAAATACAATTGCTGGCTATTACTTCGCTTCTAACGGAGCTAATTCTTCGGAGTATGGTTTTCTCTACGATGGCAGCAACTACACTACTCTTGAGGATCCCTTGGGCATTGCTGGCTCGACCGAAGTTGATGGCATTTCAGGAACTAATGTTGTTGGCTACTACATAAGTAGCAGCGATAACCTCCAGCATGGTTTTCTTTATAGCGGAGGCACCTATACTACCATCGACGATCCTCTGGCACTAGGGGGGCATAACTATGCCCAAGGTATCTCTGGAAATAATATTGCAGGCTATTACTCCGGGAGCAGTGGAGGAGTGAGTGGCTTTCTTTATAATGGCAACTCCTTTACCACGCTGACAGTTCCGGGAGCCGCTGGCACTACTCCCTTAGGGATTTCGGGAAATAATGTCGTAGGCTTTTATGGGGATACAGATGACTTGGTACAGCATGGGTTCCTTTACAATGGCTCAACTTATCTGACGCTCGATGATCCTCTAGCCAGCCCGGAAGGGGTTCCCTATTCAGGAACAATCGCAACCGGTATTTCGGGGAATAATATTGTCGGTGATTATTATGAACCTAACACCATATCTCATGGATTCCTTTTTAACGGGAGCACCTACACCACGATCGATGTCCCTCTAAGCACTGAGACGACCATCCTCGGCATAGATGGCAACAATATCGTCGGTTCCTATTATAGTGACGGCATGCTTCATGGCTTTGAAGCCACGCTTACCCCAGAACCTTCCACAGTGGCTTTGTTGGGACTTGGCTTATGCACGCTTGCCTGGGCAACGCGTTGCCGTTTCCCATCCGGTCATCCTGAGCTTGTCGAAGGATCAGCCTCCGGTAAGTCAGCTCTCAATAGGACAGAGTGTCTACCTTCCGGAAGCTGATCCTTCGACAAGCTCAGGATGACGGAATTTTATGATCTTAAGCTTTCGGCTTGAGGAGCGGAAAGAGAATCACGTCGCGGATCGATTCAGCACCAGTGAGGGTCATAACGAGGCGGTCGATGCCGATACCGATCCCACCTGCGGGGGGCATGCCATATTCGAGTGCGTTGAGAAAATCTTCGTCGAGGTTTTGTTGCTCTTCGCCAGCTTGCGCTTCAAGACGCTGGCGTTGGACGACAGGATTATTCAATTCGCTGTAACCGGGTGAGACTTCCTGACCGGCGATGATGAGTTCAAAGACGTCGACGGTGGAGGAATCGTTCGCGGTTTGCTTGGCGAGCGGAACCAGTTCCGTTGGAAGATGGGTGACGAAAAGCGGATTGCGCGTTTTTGCTTCAACGAGTTTTTCGAAGACTTGATTGGTAACTTCAAAGTCTTCCATCGCAGGCGAGATTTCGACGCCGAGTTTCTCGCAACGTTCGCGGCGTTCCTGCGCGCTGATGGTGAACCAGTCGTCACCGGCGGCAGCCTTGACGAGTTCGCGGTAAGGCTTGCGGGGCCATGGTGCAGTCAGATCGATGGGAGCAAGCGCAGGCACGGTGCCGTCTTCGCTGGCAACACGGCCTCCGACTTGCAACGAGCCGGTGACCTTGAGCGCGACACTGGTGATGAGGTCTTCGACCAGTTGTGCCATGGTCGCGAAGTCAGCGTAAGCCCAGTAGGCCTCGAGCATGGTGAACTCGGGATTATGACGACGCGAGATGCCTTCGTTGCGGAAGTTGCGGTTGATTTCGAAGACCTTCGTGAAGCCGCCGACGAGAAGTCGCTTGAGATAAAGCTCAGGCGCGATGCGCATGTAGAGATCGATGCCGAGCGCGTTGTGCTTGGTGACGAAGGGACGAGCCGCCGCGCCGCCCGCGACGGTCTGCATCATGGGCGTTTCGACTTCGAGGAAGCTCCGTTCCTCGAAAAAGCGGCGCACTTCGCTGACAATCTGGCTGCGGAGCAGGAGCACGCGGCGCGCATCCTCGCTGACGATAAGATCGACGTAACGTTGGCGGTAGCGTTGCTCGACATCGGCAAGGCCGTACCACTGGCTTGGGATCGGGCGCAGCGACTTCGAGAGAATTTTCAAGTTGGAGAGGCGGACCGTTTTTTCACCGGTCTTGGTGGTGAAGAGAGTCCCCTCGCCGCCGATGAAGTCACCGATGTCGAGGAGCTTCCAGAAAGCGAATTTGTCGCCGAGTCCCTGCACCTGCGCGTAGACCTGAAGCTTGCCGGTTTCATCCTGGATGTGAGCGAAGACGTTCTTGCCCATTTCGCGCTTGGAGATAAGTCGGCCCGCGATGCGCACCGGGCGCTCATCGGCGTAATTGGCGACGACCTGCGCGCAGGTTTCCGTGCCGGGAAAAGCTTCGCCGAAAGGGTCAATACCCATTTCGCGCCAAGTGTCCAGTCGCGCCCGTCGTAATGCCAAAAGTTCGCTCTCGTCTTCCATAGGAAAGGTGGAGCGTAGAGACTCTTGGCCGGTTAGCCAAGACTGCGTTAATTAAAGTGTAGTGGCGGTCTATGACCGTTGGCTTTTAAAGTCCGTCATCCTGAGCTTGTCGAAGGATCAGTTCGGTCTGCAGTGGTTTCTGAATTCATCGCCTTCTCTTCCTCACGACAGCCTTTTCCAAGATTACAATCGCTGCAAAGGGAGCGTAAATTTTCCAGCACGGTTTCGCCACCATTCGCCCATGCCTTAATGTGATCTATGTGCAAATTTACATTTAGATTTGTGGCTGGGCTCCTACCACAGGTGATGCACCGAAAACGGTCTCGAACAAGAACTGTATAGCGAAGGCCTAAAGGAATATCTCTGGAGATACGTTTGATTTTAATCTCTTGGGTTGATTTCCTCGAAGCTTGCCTCGGCTTTGATTTGTCAGTTTTAGTTTGTCTTCCGGAAATACCCCGGAGCTTGCTCCGAAGTGCTTTACTATTATCGCGATCAGATGACATATCGCCAATCTCAGCCTGTTGGACTTCGGTAGGTACGTCTTGATTCACTCTTTCAATAAATGCTTGAAGTGCTTTTCGCCAGGAACCCCAGCGGTAAATGTATGCTTTTTGCCCAACCCTTGAAGGTGTCTTCTTGAGTTCCGCGTAATGAGGTTGACGTCCAAGCGCTGTCCATACCGCCAAAATATTCTCGTAGCATTCTTCGTCAGAATAACGGACTCCACTGCGGGATTTAGCTAAACCCGCTGCAACAAGAGCAGCTTTGTGGGAACCAAACAAACGAAGGACGTCAGCTGGCCCATTGCCTTCTGATAATTCTCGTTTCGTTATATTTTTCCGTCCGGTGCGTTGAGCTATGGATTTAAGCCGTTCGATAATCTCTTCGCGAGACCAAGCTTCGTGTCTGTCATCGAAGCGGTTTTCCAATCCAACAGCAGCTAATGCCTTGCGCCAGCCGCCAAAACGCCTATACAAGGTGCCCGAATCGACCTTACTTAGGCGATCAAATTCCGCGCGAGCTAGCTTTTCACCAGGAATAAGAGTCGCTACACGTTTGAGTTCCTCAATCAATGATTGATCGTCGTAACTAGTCAGCGTTTTAAGTTCAAACCGCGGCATATGCTGTTGGTTTCCTGAAGAACTGTTTACCACCGTTGTCCTTCTTGAACAATGAGAAGTGCGACAGCCATAGACCACCGCCACAGATTGCACCGCCGCTGGGCTAGTGACGGCTACCTACTGAACTGATCCTTCGACAAGCTCAGGATGACAGAATGGTAAAGTAAAAAAATTCCGTTAATTCCGTCAAAAAATCGGTTAAGCTTTCCGATTGTGCCACGCAATGCCTTTCCCCAACGACTCGTCGCCCTGGGAGCAGACGGAGCCGATATTCTTTATCGGCTCGGAGCGTGGCCGCAGGTGGTGGGGATCACCGCTTTCTATCAACTGCCGCCCGGCGCGAAGGAGAAGCCGCGCGTCAGCGGATTTTCGTCGGGAAATATCAAGGCGATCCTGCGCCTCAAGCCCGATCTGGTGATTACTTCCACCGACGTGCAGCATCAGCTTGCCTCGGACCTGATCAAAGCGGGTGTGACGGTTTGGGCGAGCAATTCGCGGAGTCTGGAAGAGATTTACGAGACCATCCAAAATCTGGGCCAGCTTGTCCGCCAGGGCGACCGAGCGGAGCAATTAGTGGCGGAAATGGAGCGTAATCTTCGTCCCGTGGCGATTTACGGCGCACAACGACCCCGCGTCTATTTCGAGGAATGGCCGGAACCGCTCGTCACCGGAATCGGCTGGGTCTCCGAATTGATCGAGCGAGCGGGCGGGATCGATATTTTCGCAGACAAACGGCATGAAAAAAAGGCGGCGGCGCGCATGGTTACGTCGGATGAAGTTATCGCGCTCGAACCGGAAATCATTTTCGCCTCGTGGTGCGGTAAACCGGTTCAGGTAGCGGAGATCGCGGCTCGACCGGGGTGGGACAAGATACCCGCCGTCCAGACGGGTCGTATCATCGAAATTCCATCCGACGACATTCTGCAATCGGGGCCGGCACTGGTTCGCGGCTACGAGGTTCTGAAACGGGAAATCGGTAGGCTGGTTCCTCCCTCGTCACGGGGTCGTCACAATTCCCGCGTTGCCCGATCACCCCGTAAAAGGGTATCTTCACCTTTCGCCATGACGACGCCCGATATTTTCGATCCCAAGTTTTTCATCAATCGCGAGCTGAGCTGGCTGGCGTTTAATCGCCGGGTCTTGGAAGAGGCGCAGGACACGAGCCAACCGTTGCTGGAACGGGTTCGATTTCTCGGAATTGTGACTTCGAATCTCGATGAGTTTTTCGAAGTGCGAGTGGCGGGCATCAAACAGCAGATCGAGCACGAGTCGGACGATGCGGGCCCCGACGGCATGAGCGCGCGGCAGACTTTCGACGCGATTCGCACTGACGTCCTAAGGCTGATCGCGGACCAATATCAGCTTTGGAACCATGAACTTCTTCCGGCGCTCGGCGAACACGGCGTCTACCTGCATGAATTCAAGAAGATGGGCAAGGAGGACCAAGCGTGGGCCTCACATTATTTCAAGGAAGAGGTTTTTCCGGTGCTGACGCCGCTGGCGGTCGATGCCAGCCATCCCTTCCCCCAGCTCCAAAACAAGAGTCATAATCTCTTTCTGCGCTTGAAGCGACCCGAACGGCCTACCGAAGTTCTTCACGCCGTGGTACAGATTCCTCGCGTGTTGCCCCGGCTTGTGCGCATTCCGCATCCCTCGACCGACGAGTGGCACTACATTCTCATCCAGAATCTGATCCAGAGCCATATTCACGACCTGTTTCCCGGATTAACGGTCGATCAGGTTTACGGTTTTCGGATCACGCGCAACAGCGATCTCTACATCGACGAGGAAGAAGCCGAAAATTTATTGCGCACGATTGAGGATGAACTTCGCAAGCGCGCTCGCGGAAATGCCGTGCGACTTGAAATCGAACACGGTTGCCCGCCCGATATGCGTCACGTGCTGCTCGATATTTTCAAGCTGACCGAGGATGACGTTTATCAGGTCAACGGCCCGCTCAACTTCCTGCATTTGATGCCCCTGGCCTCGATCGACGCGCTAGCTTCGCTGCGCGACAAACCCTTCATTCCCGTGACTGCTGCCGTTTTGCCCGCCGGCTCCGATTATTTCGAGATTCTACGGTACCAAGATGTGTTGCTGCACCATCCCTACGAGAGTTTTACCAGCGTGGTCGAATTTTTAGAGCATGCCGCTTCCGATCCGGCGGTACTCGCGATCAAGATGACGCTTTACCGGACCAGCGGCGATTCACCGATCGTGCTCTCGTTGATCCGCGCTGCCGAGCTTGGCAAGCAGGTCACGGTGCTGGTCGAATTGCGCGCGCGCTTCGACGAGGCCAACAATATCAACTGGGCACGCCAACTCGAAGAAGCGGGCGTGCATGTTGTGTATGGCCTGGTGGGACTTAAGACCCATTGCAAAGTCCTGATGGTCGTGCGCCGTGATGACGACCGGCTACGGCATTATCTCCATCTCGGAACGGGAAATTATCATCCGAGCACGGCCCGTTTTTATACCGACTTGAGCGTCCTTACCTCCGATCCCGACCTAGGCGAAGAAGTCGGAATGCTCTTCAACACCCTGACCGGGCTTTCGGAATTCAAGGGAGTCAAACAACTCATCGTCGCGCCATTCCAGATGCACGATACGTTCCTGAAATTGATCCAGCAGGAGCGCGATCTTGCCCGGCAAGGCAAGGAGGGACGGATCATCGTAAAGCTCAATTCGCTGGTGGAGGAAAGCCTCATCACCGCGCTTTACGAAGCCTCGCAAGCCGGGGTGAAGATCGATCTCATTATTCGTGGCATCTGCTGCCTGCGTCCCGGAATGCCAGGTGTGAGCGAGAACATTCGCGTGATCAGCATCGTGGGGCGTTTCCTCGAACACAGCCGCATTTTCTACTTCGGCAATGGCGGCAAACCAAAGGTTTATCTCGGCAGTGCCGACTGGATGCCGCGCAACCTTTTCCGCCGGGTCGAAGTGGTTTTCCCGGTACTCGATGCCCGGTCGCGCAAGCGCATCATCAATGAGATTCTCCCCGCTTATCTGAGCGATTGCGTGAAGGCGCGCGTGCTCGGTTCCGATGGGGTCTATACCCGTGCGGTCTGCCCATCCGGCCAGGAACCCGCCCAGGCCCAGTTCACTTTCCGCAAACTCGCCCGCGAAGCTGCTTCGCGTCGTGTCGAACCTAAGCCGGAACACGAAGAAAAAAAGGTTATCTCCTAACTTCTTCGGTTGGGAATGACGATATCTAGAGGGAATTGCCTTAGGGCAGTTTTTAATTGCTACATATATAGACAAATATAGCAATCGATGCTTTAGTTAAGTGAAGTTGTTCTCGGTAACCCCCAAAACCAAGGAACAAATGAAAATAGGCCCATGGCATTCCATGCAGCGTAATGAGACGGTCTATCATGATAATACTCAATGCAACGAAGGGAGGCGCATCCAGTCCTATTACCTGGCCAAAGGCACAGGTAATCGCCCCTTGTGTCCTCATTGTGCCCGTATCGATGCGGAGAGTCTAGTTGTTGCTCCCCAAGCTGAAGCGTAATAACGATTCACTTTCCGTAAGGTAGCCGTCGACTGCCGGGCGACGGACACTCCCCCTTTCCATCATCCTGAGCTTGTCGAAGGATCAGCTTCCGAAAGATATACTCATTCGGGTTGCGTAATCACTTATTGGAGGCCGATCCTTCGACAAGCTCAGGATGACGGAGATTAAAAAACCAACCGTTTAGAGCTTGGAAGAAGTGGTTGCCTTGTTAGGCTAAGCGACGGCCTTCTGCCTTTCTCCTGCCAGCTCAAGCTTCCCGAACACAATGGCGCGCCTATCGAGGCGAAGCTTACTTCATGGGCAAAGGAGTCTTTCGGAATGCTGGCGAAGGGTGATGTTATTGCCGTGATTGCGATTGCCGATGCCCCGCACGCGTTGTGCGTAAATTTCCCTTGTGGATTTCTTTCAAAGGTTGCTCGCGCGGGAGACGAACTGAAGACAGGCGACCTCATTGCTGGTTGCGGTGCCGACGGGGAAAGTATTCCCTACGGACATGATTATTTGTTTATCCGGGAGCCTTAGCCGCACAGCCAGATTCAAACTGTACCACTACCCCATAAGGGATCATCTTGCCCTCACCGCGAAGGTCTGACACAATCCGCGCCATGCTTCAGAATTTGCCCCAGGATTACGTTCCCGTCTTCATGCAAATTGTCGCCGGATTAGGCTTTGCCGTCACCACCCTCGCCGCCTCTGTTCTGCTGGGCAAACGAGGTCGCGATAGCGTGGCCAAGGACATCCCTTACGAATGCGGTAAAGACCCGATTGGCCCGACCCATTCCCGCTTTTCGGTCAAATTTTATCTCGTCGCCATGCTCTTCATCCTTTTCGATATCGAAGTCGTCTTCATGTACACGTGGGCGGTTGTTTACCGCGAAATGCTCCATCACGGCCTCTTCATTTTTTACTCGATGTTCACCTTCATCGGCATTCTCTTCGTCGGTTATCTCTACGCCCTGAAGAAAAAGGCTTTTGACTGGACACATAACCCCACTCCGGCCATTCGCAGTTAACGGTACATCAAGATAGCTTTTAAAGGCTGTGTTTATTGCCGCCTTCGACCTTCCCACCGGCCCGGCCTCAGCGGGAATTTCGTGGCCCGATGTCGCGCTATCTTTTTTTGCCATCGTGCTGGAAGGTGCGCCTTTTCTCCTTCTCGGAGCCATCATCTCCGGCTTGGTCGATGTCTTCCTCCCTGCGGGCCTGATTAAGGATTGGCTGCCACGTTCCAAAGCCAAAGGCGTTTTTGCTGCGCTTGGCGCCGGTCTGATTTTTCCCCTCTGCGAATGCGGTGCGATGCCCATCGTCCAACGACTTATCCGCAAGGGAGTTCCTCCCGCCGTTGCCACGACCTATATGCTCGCCGCGCCCGCGCTGAATCCGCTTGCCTTGTTCAGCACCTACCTCGCCTTTCGCAACCAGGACCCGTGGCTCATGGTCGTCCTTCGTTTTGGCTTTAGCCTCGCTGTGCTTATCTTTCTCGGCTTCTGGCTTATTCGCTTGCGCCCTGATCAAATGCTGCGAGCTGAGACTTTGCTCGGTTCCACCACCAAGTCAGCGGAACTTTCAGCCAATCCCGGTCTGGTGTTGACTCCACGTCCCGGCATGTCCTTCGGTGGACTTCAACAATTCACCGGCGCAGTCATTCGCGATTTTACTGGGGTTCTTTTATTCCTCGTCATCGGTGCCGCGGCTGCCGCTCTTTTTTCCACCGGCTTCAATCGTAATCTCCTTGCCCCGATTGGTCAGAATCTCTTTCTCGGGCCGTTGGCTGGTATTCTTCTCGCGCAACTTCTCTGCCTTTGCAGCACGACAGATGCCTTCATTATCGCCGCTTTCACCCCCTTTTCCATCCCAGCTAAAATTGCCTTTCTTGTTGCCGGTCCCCTCATCGATCTCAAGCTCTATTGGCTCTATCGCAGCGCATTCCAGCCCCGTTTTGTCCATGGCTTGTGGCTGCGGGCACTTGCGGCTACCTTTATCCTGACCTTGCTTTATTCCTTCAAACCATGATCGACCGCCTTACCCGCCAAGTTTCTTTTTTTGCACCTGCGGCCGTCATGAGCGCCTGGGGCACCGTCATGCTGCACACCATCACTTCGGGGCACATCAACCGGCTGCTCAATCCGATGTTCCGCTCCTACGTACTCATCGCCGCAATCCTTTTGTTTCTCCTGAGCGTCCTGCATCTGATGCTCTACCAACCAAATGCCACCAGCGTGGAGACGAGACCCTTCACCCGCCGGTTACGTCCCATCGGACGCTGGCTCGTCCTGCTCCTGCCGGTCGTGGCCGCTTCGATCCTTTCACCCTCGGCGCTTTCCAGTACCACGCTAGCCAATCGCACTGCCCTCAGTTCCACCTACGGTGTCACGCCCATGCCGACCATGAGCGATACCAGTAACCGGAATGTGCAGACTGAACTTGCGGCCGATCCCAATCAACCGGTGCCGATGGAAGTGACTGACCTGATTACCGTCAGCCATTCATCCGACCAAATAAAAGCTTTCGACGGACGCCAGGTGCGAACGGTTGGCTTTTTTGTCGCCCAGCCCGGCCAGCCGCCGAAGCTAGTCCGTTGGCTCATGTGGTGCTGCGCCGCCGATGCACAGCCTGTATCGGTCGAACTTGGAGGCAATCTCTCAGGCGACTGGAAAGACACGCAATGGCTTGAAGTCATCGGTACGGCGGAATTTCCCTCCACGCTTGGCCACGTTATCCCCAGAATTAACGTCACTAGCATCAAGCCTACCCAGGAGCCCGACGAACCTTACTTGTCGCCGTAACCCATCATCCTCAATCACCCAGTTAAAAGCTTGACCCTCCCGGCGTTCGAGTTACTCTGACCAGCTCCACTCAACCCCCTTTATCCCATGCGCGAACAAGTTATTTTGGAATGCACCGAAGCTGCCAAGGAAGGCAAATCCGCCTCCCGTTATTTCACCACCAAGAACAAGAAGCTGCAGCAGGAGCGCATCGAGCGCCTTAAATACAATCCTTCCCTTCGCCGCCGCACCATTCATAAAGAGCGGAAATAAACTTTCGTTCCGTCTTTTTAGCGTTGCCTCACCCATATAAGGGCGCGGTTCTTTCGATAAACGCAGCCAAGCTCGTCGTTTTCAATTCCGTCATCCTGAGCTTGTCGAAGGATCAGCTCCCGGTAAGCCGGCGCTCATCGTCGCAATGTGTACGCTTTCCTGAAGCTGATCCTTCGACAAGCTCAGGATGACGAAGCTTTTTTCGACCATTTAATGGAGAACATCTAACTTGCTGCAGCAATTTCTTCCAACAGATACCGGTTCAGATTCGCACCCAAGTCGAGGTGTGAAATTGGAAAAGTCTCGTTCGGACTATGAGCGTTGCAATCGGGCAGACAAAGCCCGAGCAGAAGCGTATCGGCTTTAAGAATACTCTTAAACTCAGCCACGATTGGAATCGTACCGCCCTCGCGAATCAATGCAGGCTTCTTACCCGGGAAAAGCCGCATTAAGGCCTTCTGGGCCGCCGCACCAAAACCAGCGTTTGGATCAACTAGATAAGGTTCGCCGCAATGACCGGGTGTCACCTTTATTTTGACAGACGGTGGCGCGTTCTTCCTGAAGTAAGCCTGAACGATTTTGCTGATCTTCGCCGGGTCCTGATTCGGCACGAGACGAAAGGTAAACTTCGCCATCGCTGTACTGGGCAGCACCGTCTTGGTCCCCTCACCCTGATAGCCGGAACCGATACCGTTAACTTCCGCCGTCGGTCGCGCCCAGATGCGCTCCAGCGCCGTAAATCCCTTTTCCCCACGCAGGACGAGTGCGCCAGTCATCCTTAGTAAGGCGCGTTCCTGCAGCGGCAACCGTTTCCATGCCTTGCGCTCCCATGATTGGAGCGGCTTCACGTCAGCATAAAAACCGTCGAGTTTCACCTTGAGATTTTTATCATGCAGGCCTGAAATCAAACGTGCCAACACCGTCGCGGGATTTTCCACCGCACCGCCGAACACACCCGAATGGAGATCGTGATCGGGCCCCGTTACCGTCACCTCGAGGGCAGCGAGACCGCGCAATCCGTAGGTGAAAGTCGGATGATTCGGCGCAATCATCGCCGAGTCCGAAATCGCCACGACATCGCAAGCCAGTTCGTCGCGATGAGCGCGAAGAAATGGC
>Ga0207048_10188_pt1 | contig 20175 bp, 17 predicted proteins | sample Alteio_BWMinCont_65_FD_153301 | JGI IMG/M metagenome (GOLD analysis project Ga0207048, IMG submission 153301) | Enriched cells from forest soil in Barre Woods Harvard Forest LTER site, Petersham, Massachusetts, United States -... | ecosystem: Environmental > Terrestrial > Soil > Temperate forest >...
GAACCAGATACAAGAGCGCGTCTTTGGAATAGATCTCGCGGTAGGACTCCGCTGCAGCCGGATCGATCGAATAGGCGGCGGCGTAAGGCGCGTAGTCGAACGCGTGTGCAATCTCATCCACATCTTCGAGCGAGATTCCGGCCTCGGATAAACAATACTGAATCGCTCCCGCAGGAAAATCCCCGCAATGTTTTTTCCGGTTAAACCGCTCTTCCGCCGCGGCCGCGATCAGCACACCGTCGACTATCAATGCTGCCGCGGAATCGTGGCCCTGGGACATTCTGTATTCGCGTTCGTCGAGACCGGGCCAGTGTTTCTTTTTAAACGGAATAGAGTTTTCTAACCCGCTGATTCCGATGATCCTCATCGAGAGAGCTCTTGGATGAACTGCTTCTGTTGATGGGAATCTAATTTAGGCACAGCTGACTCTCCTTCACGTCTAGGTTGGAAGCGCATGCACCACTCGCCTTCCAGGCGCGTGAGAAATGCATCGCCGCGCTGGATCGCCTCCAATAGTTCAGGTTTTTTGGAATGGAGAAGCACCTGGTAGCCTCGATACTGGTACACCGAGTTTTTTTCCCAAAAGTGTTCCATAAACCTGGGCTCGATCCGCCCAGAAAGCGCCGTAGCCCCTTGCTTCCACGCATGATGGAAAAGATGATCGAGGACCGCGGTCATCGAGTTGGGTTCCGCTCCTATTTGCAAAACTTCTCCCAGTCCGCCTGGGGTCAACTGATAGAAATACCAGCCGATGAGTTGTCGGTCTGCGTTATGAACAGCTATCTTTTGTAAAGCTCCAGGGGCTGCATTATGGGCCAGCACGTCCATAAGCCATTCCAATGAACGATCGTCATATTCGGGCCGAAGTGACCAGCCCCGCGAGAATTTCGCCAGACAATAAAACAGAGTCTCACGGCTAAGCTCCTCTCCGAAAACGCCAGAATCCGGCTGCCGGAAAGGGCTGAGCGGCACCCTGACACTGATGGCGTCCGCAAGGCGGCATAGCGGCAAAAAAACGCGCGTGAGCGCGGCCGGAAGCATGCGATGACTCAGGAATCGAGTTGGTTGTAAAAGACGCAACCAATATAAACTGTAGAGCAGTGCCGTCTTGCCGCCGTGCCTCTCCCAGAGTTTACGGGAAACAGCGTTGGCTTCATCCGTGATAGATAAGTCTTGTGGACCGGCGAAGAAAACTTTGAGAAGCTGCAACGCCGCTAATGTGGAACGGCGGGCCGGATCCACGATAAATTGCGAGCTCACCACTGCCCGAATGGGCACGCCGTTCATCGACATCGGACGCGGGAGGACGCCCAGGAAGCCGACAATCTGCCCGTTAGTTTCTTGGTATACGAGCGAGGACAGGGCCGGATCGCGCCAAGGATTATGCAAATAGATCTGCGTGAAATAGGAGCGATAAGATTGCCGGAGTTGAAACGAAGATGAATCGCCGGTATGAAAAACCCTGCTATGCAGATCGGCGACCTGCGGAATGTCCTCTTCGATGAATGGTCTTACGTATCCCATTTGAATTGATCAGGTCTTGCTAAACCCTTCACCGTTTCGGTGTCCGTTTTCTCTGCTGTTTTCGACAAATTCCGCGATGCTCGATATGGACTGGAAATTTTTCAACTCGAGATTTTCAAGAGAGATCTTGATTCCTAATTCCTGCTCCAGGTGAAGCAACAGTTCGACGAGCGCCAGAGAGTCTAAAGCGCCGGTCTCTATCAAGTCCGTCTCTACCGAAGAAATCTTGATATGCAACTTTTCTGAAAATAAAGTGGCGATCCAATCACGCAATGGGACGGAGGAGAGCGTTTTGGGCTCGGCCTCCTTTAGGTTGCTATCAAATGGCTGAGACATCATGTTTGAATACCTTCACTAATCTCGAGCGGTCGATTTTCCCGTTGGCGTTTTTTGGAAAGCTCTTCACGCTGTTTGAACAACTCCACCAACCTCGGGCGGTCGATTTTCCCGTTGGCGTTCTTCGGGAGACTCTGCATGGCCAGCCAATCCGCAGGCAGCATGTAAGGGGGCACGAGCCGGCTCAGTTCTTTGCGCAGCGACACGGGGGCGATCGCTTGATCCGATAGAGGGACGTAGGCGCAGCAGATCTTGGCTCCTTCAAAACCTCCGATAGGAACCGCCACCACCGCACACTCATGGAGGTCCGGTATGGTGTTGAGCGCCGTCTCGATTTCACCCAGCTCGATCCGGTAGCCGCGACTTTTAATCTGAAAGTCGGCCCGCCCGACGAAATGAAGCAGACGATCCTTCCCGGCCCAAGCCAGGTCGCCGGTCTTGTAGATGCGATCCGACGGATCGGAGCCGTGAGGGTTCGGCAGAAAAACAGCACGGGTCTTATCCGGTTCTTTCCAGTAACCTGAACTCAGGCCGGCTCCGCCGATATAAAGGTTCCCGATCTCACCGGGCGGAACGCGCTCCAGCTTGTCATCCAACACCAGCAATTCTTCTCCCGGGCAGGCGGTCCCGATCGGAATCGGGAATCTCTCATCCTCCGGACATTTTGGCACCGTATAATAGCTGCTGGCGATTGTAGCCTCCGTCGGGCCATAAAGATTCGTGAAGCGGACATGAGGAAGCCGCTTCATCCAGTAGATCACAGACGACGTCTGAAAAACCTCGCCACACCATAGAAGCTCGCGCAAGGCCGGGAAGTCATTGAATTGGACCGCATCGAATTTGGCCATGTAGTTCAGAATCGACGGGACCGAAAACCATTGCGTGAGTTCCGACTGCCGGATGAAGTCGGATAACTTATGCGGCAAAATATTCAGCTCCGGCGGGACCAGATACAGTTGCGCACCCGAGGAGAGCGTCCCGAAAATATCAAAGGTCGAGAGATCGAAGTGGAGCGGCGAATGGCAGGAAGCTCGATCGCCCGGACCGAGCCCAAAATAGCTCCTTGCCCATTCAACAAAATGAATGACGCTGGCATGAGTGATCACCACGCCTTTGGGCGCTCCCGTGGATCCCGAAGTAAATAGAATGTGTGCCGGATCCTCTCGCTTGTTTTGATACTCCAGCGGATCGCTGGAGTAGGCGGAGAAATCGGCGGATGAAAACTCCGCGCGAAAAGAGGTCCCGGCAATTCTTTCAACGTCCAGACATCCGACGGAAACGGGTGACGGAAACTCTCCGGCTCCGAAGATCCCGTCTAGCAGATGCGTGACTCCGCCGCCGCTTACGATCCACCTGCATTCGCAGATTTCGATAATTTTGCGCTGCCTGACGGCGGGATTTTGGAGATTAAGCGGCACGTAAATACAATCCGCCTTTAGGATGCCCAAGATTCCGACAATGGCCGCCGGGGATTTCGGCACCAATAAACAGACCCGGTCTCCTTTCTTGCAGCCTCCCTCTTTCAGCGTTCGCGCAAGTTGGTTGGAGAGCCGATCGAGCTCACCATAGGTCATGGCCTCCGGGTACATAGCCAGCGCGACGGCCTCGGGGACCCTGCCGGCCTGAGCCGTTACATATTCGTGTAATAATTTTATCATTGTACGACCTCCCATGCCCTCTCAAAGGCGATACGGGTGTGCTGTAATTCTTCCGCATTGGGAGGGATGTCGAGAATGAACTTTGTGTATCCGGATCGGAGATACCGGCTTAATTCCTTCGCGACACATTCGTAACTTCCCACCAGATACGGGCACATCGTCTTGTAGTTCTCGAAGGGAAGGAGCCAATAGGGCGTCCGCTCGGGCCTCTCTCCCAACTCGGATAGTTGTTTGTGCCAGATAGAGTCCGAGACTTTCATGGCCAATTGATGGGTGAGCTGGCCTTTGCGGTCCTCGGGAAATCGACGATGAGCGATCCCCCATGCCTGGTCCTCCGCTTCGCGAGTGATGATGCCGATGCGAATGCCGAACACCCCGTCGTCTTTTGGAAGCGACTCTTCTTCTCCCGGCGGCCGCGGATATTTTATGGCGGTGCATCGCATCGCTTTGGCCGCAGCCAATCCGGCTGCGGAGGAACCCGAGACGAAAATTCCAGGGTACAAATCCTGGGGGAAAGGAGGTGTCAGCTTCAAATTGTCCGTCGTATAAAATTTCCCTTCATAGGTCAGCGGGGACGGAGCTGCCAGGAGATTTTTGATGATGGTCGTATACTCAACCAACCGGTCATATCTTTGATCATGCGGCGTGGTATCGTGAAGGGCCAATAAATCGTTTTTGAATCCGCCCGCGATCATATTGAGGTAGATCCGCCTGCCGTAGAGGTGGGCAAAAGACGTCAACATCTTGGCTACCGCATAGGGATGCATATAGATGGGCTGAACCGCAATGAGCGGACAAAGAGTTTTCGTATTCTGAATGATGATGTGAGAAACCAGCCACGCATCCAAGAGCGAGTTGTCCGAATAGACAAGGATTCCTTTACAGCCCGCTTCTTCGCTCCAGCGCGCGGTGTCAATGATCTTTTGCACGTAGATCTCCCGATCGACCGCGCTGGATTCGGGGCAGGTGGAAAAAATTTCTATCGGACCGCGTGATACTTGGGCACCCACAGGCATAGATGCTTTTTCTGTAATCGCTACGTGCTTCATTTTTTTGCTACCACCTGACCAAGCTTATGGTCGCAACCGCGGCCTTGCGGAAAGTCGCATACAACCGATGATGATTGAGCTTTGGAGCTAGTTGGAACTTAGCCCAGTGGAGAAACAGGCCGCGCAGATCGGGAGAAAAAACAAACAAGCAGCAATACGGGCGGGTTTGTTTTGTCCAATCCAGCTTCCATTTATCATCGGTGCCCAGAAAATGGCTTTCAGTCAGGCCGAGTTCGAAAGCCTCGCGCATCATCAGATACTTGAGGAGGTTACAAGGAGAATAGGAAGCGAACTTCGGGTCATAGCCGATCTTCAGAGAATAGAGCTTATTTTGGTAAAGAATGCAGTAATCGAAGGCTATTCGCTCACCGTTGACATTGAGAAAATACAAGCGCAGCCAGCCCCGTTCGGCGGCCATTTTGGCAAACGCCGTATAGAATTCACGAAGCTCGGGTTGAGAATAAATGGCCGTGCCGGCTTCACCCTTCCAGGCCGCGGCCTCGATCCGGTATCCCTCTTCGAGGGCGGTTGGAAGCTCTGCCTGTGAGGACACAAGCTCTAAATTTGCCGGTCCAAGTTTTTGCAGGCGATTGAGCCGGCTGTTGATATTAGAGCGATGGTGTTTGGTAAGATTTTTGACATAGTTTTCCCAGCTTCCCATCAACTGTACGTAAGGCGAATTGTTAGAATGCCAGGCCCCCGTGAGGTAACCATTCTCTGCCGCCAAGCGTTCCAGCTGCTCTCGGGTTTCAGACCCGGCAGGCAACTGGGGAAATTCGATGACATCCCATTGCTCTTTCTGCTTCAGAAGACTGCTCCAAACGGCCCGATAAACTTCTTTTGCGCTGCGGACCATGATGAAGTCGCAGCTCGGGGTGTGGTCATTATGAATCAGCCGCAGTCGGCGCATTTTGAAACCGTATACCCGGTCATGGGCTAACATAAACGGCGCTATGGCTATAGGCTCGGTGCCTGCTTTGAGCAGGAGAATGTGGAGGCTCGCGTCGGCTCCGAAAGAGTCCCACCAGATACGGACCCATTCGTGGGTAAGAAACGGGTGATCCATCGCAGTCGATTCGACGAGCCGGTTCCATATCGGCTCCAGCTGAAGAAAATCCGAGTAGTCTGAGATTGTTTGCACACACAGTTCGGCGGCCACCAAGTCCTCGCATCCTTCGGGCTCATTCTTATGAGAGGGCATCATGCGACATGGGTAGAGACGTTTGTATCCGCTTCTGGGCCGGCCGTTTGACGGGAGAGGCGTGCCTTGTGCGGAATGCGGATGAGCAGATTCGAACGTGTGAGGCGGAAATCGCGGCTCCAGTATTTATCGGAGAAGTGCAGGATTTGGCATTCGAAACCTTCAGCCTCGAATTTCTCCTTCAGCTCATTGAAATCGTATTCCAGCAAAGTCATGCGATAGGGTGACTGCAGGCCCAGCCGAAGCAGGAGATTCTTTGCCCAGCGCGGAATCGCCAATGAAATCAGAAGTTTTATTTTATCGGCTATGGCCCCGCGCCTCAATACCTCCAGACAAGCGACCATGTGTTTCGCGACATCCGGAATGTTGGCCACGAGCACCGCCCCTCCCGGACGGCATACGCGTGTCAAATCCTCGATCATTTTCACGCCGTCCTGATGGCTCGGAAGGGTATGAATAACGCCGGAGCAATAGATTTTGCTAAAGGTATGCGGCCGAAAGGGCAGCGAGCGGCCGTCTGCTGCGGCAAAGAAAACAGATTTGCTCGAGGCGCACCGTATCTCCTGTTTTGGAATTTGGGCCACCATCCCCGGAATGAAATCCACACCGACAAATTGATGAGAGCGCGGCGCTACAAGCCGGCTCACCATGGCACTATCACATCCGACGTCGAGAACGGAGTCGGAACTGGCATCCAATTGAAGGGTTTGTGAGATAAACTCAGCCGTGGAAGCAAAATATTCTTTGGGCAGAGGGGATTGACCGGTCGAGCGCATCGACATCGGCTTGTCCACGAAGCCTTCAAACCAGTCGCGAAAGAACTTAATTCGGCGCGATCTTTCTTTATCCTCCGCCGACCCTCGTTGTTTTTTAGTCAATCGTTCCTCCCTATGCGTTGCCTTTTTCAGCAAATTCAGGTAAAGGCTCTCCGTCTCTCGCACCATGTGTTCAAGTGAAAATCGCTCGATAACGCGTTTTTTCCCCGCCTGGCCGAGGCGCAAGGCCAGTTTGGGATCCTTAAGCAAAAGGCAGAGAGCACGAGCGATTGCTTCAGGATTTCTCGGCGGCACAAGCAACCCTGTGACCCCTTCTTCCACCACTTCTGGATTGCCTCCTACGTCGGTAGCAACAACCGGAACGCCTGCGGCCATGGATTCCAGGAGTGTATTGGAGAGCCCTTCGCTGAGCGAGGGGAGCACGGACACAGCAACTTCTGAAAGCAGTTCCGGCATATCGAGGCGGAAGCCTGCAAAAACAACCCGTTTCTCAAGACCCAGGCGGACCACATAACCCTTCAGATCTCTCATGTAATCGGCTTGGATGGCATCGCCCGCGATCAGGAATCTAACCTCCGGAAAATGACCGGTGACAATTGCGGCGGCTTGCAAAAAATCTTCGACCCCTTTAAGGGGATTCAAACGGGAAAAAAGAAGCACCAGAGGAGCATGGAGAGGCAGCCCAAGCTCATGGCGTAGTCCGGCGCCATTGGTTTTTCCATCGAATCTAGAAAGGTCAATGCCGTTTCGAATCACAATGATCTTCTCTTCGGAGTATCCCTCAGCAATCAGCCACTTCCGGATCGCCTCGGCGTTTACAACGATGCAATCGGCAAAGCGACAGACAAATTTTTGCGCGCGCCGCTTCATCAGAGTCAGATAGGGCCCCATGTCTCGAATTGCTGCCACAACAACCGGAACACCTGCCAGACGAGCGGCCGGAATGGCAAAAACGTTGCCATAAAAATTATAGGCATGGATGATCTGAATCTTATTTTGTTTTAAGCGCGCAGCAAAACCCAATTGCTCCTTGAAAGTCTTAGGGTGATAGAGACGTTGAATGCGGTATTCGGAAACCGGTATCCGGCTCATCTCGATTTCTTTCAAAAGCTCCCCTCTACGCTCCAAGCAGGCCAAATGCAGTTCGAACCTGGAGGGATCGATTGACCGGCTCAGGTTGACAAATTGCCTTTCTGTCCCGCCAATGCAAAAGTTAGAAATGAACTTCAACAACTTAACCCTGTCCGTCTGCATCTGATTTTTACTGGGCATAAGCTACCCGCTCATCCTCATCACACGCGACCGCGTGATCCGAGCCGGCGGCGTGAGCCCGTTCAATCTCATACACTGCTCTCACGGCAACCGCCAATCCAGCCATGTAGTAAAAGTAGAGCTGATACGCCACCGGATGAAACATCGCAGAAACTGAAAAAACCAAGAGACTGATCTGTACCCCTTCGGAGACAAAGAACAATTCACGTAAGGCAGGGATGCGGGCAGACAACCGTTGAACCCGCGCGGCTGATCGGATGCAAGTAACCAGCAACAAGAGAAATAGAATCAGGCCAGGAATGCCCAGATCGACAGCGTACTGGAGATACACATTATGGACCTCTGTCCAGGAGACTCCCCGTTCTTCATTCATGGCAAGAACATCCATTCCTATCCCGGCACCCACAATTGGGTGTTTGAGCACGTAGATTACAGCTGCCATCATGGTGTGCCACCTTTCCTGTGCTGAACCTGTTGGATCGGAATCAACATGCACCGTTGTGCTTAATCGGTCCCAATAGGCCGAGGGCAAAAGTGGCATGCAAACCAGCGCCGTGATGAAAACAGCGATGATCCATTTTCTCCCGAATCGACCACGAAGCTTCCATAGGTAGATAACAAATAGAGTGGCCAGAGCGATAAAGCCACCACGAGAGAAAGTGACGATCACCGCCAGGATATCCAGAAAAAGAATAATCATCAAAGCGAGGCGGGTCCCAGGCTTTCGGCTGCCTATCAGGAGAGCCATCGTTAGAGGGAAGATCAGGTTAACCATCAACGCCAGGTCGTTCGGATTCGCTGTAAGCCCAGCCTCATAGCCGTTGATGCGTTCTAATCCAGGAACCAAGTTCCCTGAGAGATAATGTTTAACAGCCGTCGCGGCAATTGGAATCCCCATCAGGGTCAATCCCCAGATAATCTGATGGAGCCGGGCTAGACTATTCACGGTAGCACAGACCAGCCAGAAGACAACGAGCGTCTTGAAATAAGAATCTGTAAGAACAGAAATACTTCCCCCTACCCAGCGGGAGAACGGAGTCGTGATGATCGCCCAACCTACCAAGCAAACAATGATCCACATCTCACGAGTCAGTTTCAGGACCGGCCTTCGGTGGATCCATTGATCGAACAGATACGCTGTTATCGCCACAACGGCCATCAACAATGCAGGACGTAGGGAATTAAGCTGCGGGAGATACGTCTGCGGCGCGATCAATAAAATAAAGGTGAAGCCTATCAAGGCCCAAAATGGAACGGCACTGTTCCGTTTCCCAGGCGCCTCCCCGACCATCGTTTGACCGGCAAAGACAGGCCGCCACCATTCTGTACGAAAGCTGTCAATCGCCGGTCTGTTCATCGGTGGTCAGCGTAAGAATGGCCTGGGCAAGTTTGTGGGAATCGTGATGAAGCTTGGGCCCAACCCCAAGGAAATCCCGCACTACCGGCCGACAACCCAAGGTCTTTAAGAACTCGACCTCTGGAAAGACGGGACGGGAACCTTCAGCTGCGTAGCGCTTCGTCAGCCGATCAGGGATGGGTCCATTATTCAGGAGTACGTCATGGATTCGCACCTGGGGCGCATGGAGACGAAGGGCCTGCAGGTGGTCGGCCGCGGTATAGTCATCGGTTTCGCCGGGCTCGGTCATCAGATTCATGACCAGAATGACTCTGGCCTTCGAGTCCGCGATGGCATTGGCGATCCCTTTGATCAACAGGTTCGGGATGAGACTCGTATAGAGACTTCCAGGACCGATGACGATCAGGTCCGCCGCCAGAATAGCTGCCCGGGCTTCGGGGAAAGCTTGAGCGTATTCTGGATGAATCCGCACGCGCCGGATGGGACGGTGTATCGTGGCAATTTGTGATTCGCCTTCCACATAACTCCCGTCAGAGAACTCGGCCAGCAGATCGACGGTATCAAGAGTACAGGGAAGCACCTTCCCCCGAATCTCCAAAATCTTACTCCCCCATTCTATCGCCTTAAAAAAGTTCCCCTCTAATTCACTGAGAGCTGTCAGGATGAGATTTCCTAGATTGTGCCCCGCAACATCACCGTGACCGTTAAATCTGAAGTTGAAGACCGCGGCCAGTGTGGGATCGCCATTCGAGAGGGCAAGAAGACAATTCCGGATGTCTCCTGGAGAGAGCATCGGATAGGCCCGTCGGAGGCGTCCAGAACTTCCACCGTCGTCCGCCACTGTAACAATTGCCGTGAGACGGTCCAGATCCCTGGACAACTCCCACGCCCGCTCGGGTGGAAAGAGGGCAGACTTCAGACCGCAAAGAAGGATGGGAAGACCGGTCCCGCCGCCCAGCGCGACGACCCGGAGGGTTGAAAGGTGGGCGTCTGGACTTAGAACCTGCTTCTTCGGTATCCTCCGCAAGCGATACGATCCCAAATCGGCTATTTTTCCACAGTGGACTTGCTCTCCCACGATCTCCTCCCTGATTTTACGGCATCCTGGCTTCCAGGAAGGTGCTGTGCCGTATTGGCCGCTTCCGACCCTTGACCCAACAAGGCGACCTTGATTGTATCGAGGAATATTCTAAGATCTAATCCAAGTGACATATGCTTAATATAATACAGGTCATATCTCATCTTTTCGATTTCTTCTTCAAGATCGTTTGCATAGCCGTATCGTACCTGCGCCCAGCCGGTGACTCCCGGCCGAATCACACAACGAAGCGAGTAATACGGAATCGCCTCGCCACTGTAGTCAGAGGCATTTCGCAGCACCATGACGAAGAGCGGGTAGTTCGAGACCGGATGCGGGCGGGGACCGACCAGGTCCATATCGCCTCGGAGGATATTGAACAGTTGAGGCAGCTCATCCAGTCGAAATTTTCGGAGCCGCTTTCCGATCTGTGTGATCCGATGACCGTTGTCCCGGACCCACTCCGACGTTTGTTGTTGGGCCGGATACATGGTACGAAACTTCAGGAGACGAAAAATCCGTCCCCTGAGACCGACACGCTCCTGAACAAAGAAAACGGGCCCCTCTGAATCAAGCTTAATCGCCAGGGCAATGATGACCATCAGGGGAAAGATCAGCAGAAGTCCGGGAAGCGCCAAGACGAGACTGAAGGTTCTGCGCAGGCCTATTTCCAACCTCCGCTTGTTAAAGTCCTGAGAAAAGATGAGGCTGTTCGGCGTAAGTGAATCAATAGCCAGCTTCCCCGTAAGACGCTCATATACCTTCACGCCGTCCTCGACAACGACCCCGTGCAACCGGGTTTGCAAAAGATCACGGAGTGGTAAATCCTCGCTCCGAGCCAGCGCAACGATGATCCGGTCAGGACGGGTCTCATCGATAATTTTGATCAGATCCTTGAAAGATCCAAGGAAAGGATAACGCGAAGGAAGATTATCTGAAGGGACAATGTCATCAACGATACCGATGGTGCTATATCTGGATCGGGGGTGGGCCTCGATCTCTCGAATGAGCTGGTATGCGAATGGGCTGGCTCCCAGGATCAAGGCACGCTTGATAAAACGCTTGTTGCCCAGAATGGCGTAGAAGATCGCCCGCAACGGCAGGAGAAATCCTGTGATGACCAAGAGAGTCAGAAAGCCTGAGATAAAAGGATTTGGGGTGATCTCTGCCATCGGGGAAAGAGTGTAAAAAACAATTAATGGAAATAAGACGAAAAACAAGCTCTTGGGTAGTCGGGAGAAATATCTGGAAAAGTTCGGCACAATCCGAAGATCGTAGAGATCGGCATAATAGAAAACAACCATGCAGCAAAGGGAAAGAATCCCCCCCCGTCCCACTGCAGTCGCAGCATCGCCCCAGTGGATCCATAGGGTATACTCCTGGGTCCATGCTATCAGGGACACGATTGCAGAGATTAAGATTCCCTCAAGAAGAGGCAGGATGAGCGTCATTGTTTGCTAAACCTTGTCACGGTTGAGAAGAAAGCTGGCCGCTGGACGAGCTTTTTTTCGCGGCACGGGATTGATGTATGTAACTATAGTAATACTGGGAATGTCCGAAGACGGGACGGTCATCCCCGTTAAAAACGAGACCGATGGCCTTCGCCGGGTCCATGACGTTCAAGGCTTCCTCTAAGAGCTTCTGCGGCGTCTTGTGGGCCGCCACAACCAGGAGAAAGCCATCCACCCACTTCGCGAGGATCTGACAGTCCGGGAAGGGAATCATCGGTGGAGTATCAAGCAGGACGTAATCATACTGCCGTTTGGCATCGTCCAGAAGTTCCTTCAACCGTGTTGATTTGAGCAGACCGTAAGGGTCAGCCTGAGGCTTTCCGGGCAGCAAAACAGAAAGGTTAAACTGAGGGATATGCTGCACCGCTTTTTCCAAGGCAAGACCCGGTTCGCGGATCAAGTCCACTAGTCCAGGCCTGTTGTTACCTACCATGCCGAGTTGGGCTCCTACCGCGGGCAACCGTAAGTCAGTGTCCACCACAAGTACCCGGACCTCACGGTTCTGGGCCAGTGAGCCTGCAAGGTTAATCGTGGTGGTCGTCTTGCCATCCCCAAGTGTGGGACTGGAGACCGCAATCAGCGAACGATCCATATTAACGTGCATCCATTCAACCTTATTGCGGAGCACACGATACTGGTCGGCCTCAAATGAAGTAGAATCGAGGAGGCTGACCAAATGATGTCCCACTTTTTTCATAAAACTCCGGTCGTTTCCCGGCTTAGACACAATAGGATTATTCATTTTACCCCACAATCTTGTTTTATCCGGGCCGGCTGCGCACCAACATCAAAGCCAGCTGATGATTTTCATGAGCGATATAGTTTGAAGCCATTACGATGAGTACCAGTCCCGCCATGGTTAAAAAACACCCGAGCAAAAACCGCCCCCACCGGTGGCGGATATCCGTAGCGGTGACGATCTTTGGAATAGCCACCAGCACCGGCAACTTGGTGAAGGCCCGCAGTTCATCCAACGTATGGAATGAAGCGTCCAGATACTCGGCCAAAACGACCGCGACCACAGCCATTCCGAGCGAAAACATCAAACCGAATAGAAGTAGCCGGTTCCGATCCGGTGCCGCGGGTTGTGTTTCTGGAATTGCCGGATCGAGGATCCGGAATTCCTGTCCGCTCTGCTGTTGTTCCAGGCCGTTGGCGAGCTGGGCTTCCTGGTATCCCTTCAAGAGGGCATAGTACTGCTCCTTCGTTGGCAAATAGTCCGGCGCGATCTCCTGAAGCTCCTGCTCACGTCTGGGCGTATTCTCGATCCGCTGCTGGTAGGAGGCGATGCTTTCACGAAGGCGCTTGTCCTCGTTCTTCAGGGCCTTGATTTCCGAATCCACCTCGCTGAAAGCTTTTCTTAACAAGAGCACGTTGGGATCGTCCGACTTTGGCAATGCCGTTCCTGATTTCCCATTATCCCTTATATCTATATCATCGAGCTGGCGCTGTAAGGAAGCGATCTCCGTTTTCACGCGGCCCACATCAGGGTATTTGTCGCTATACGTCGCGCGAAGCTGTCTCAGCTCTTCGTTCAGCTTGATGAGCCGGGCAGTAACAGTCATAAAATCGCCGGAGGTCATGGATGGGTCTGTCTCCACCAGCTGTTTTGCCAGGGCGGTCCGGCGCTCAAGGGTCTGGATCAGGCGACCGTTGTTGATGCCGAGCTGTGTATTGAGCGTTTCAAGCGAGGCCGAGTTCGCTCCCACTTGCTGGAAGAGCTCCGTACTGTGCTCCTTCTTAAAGCTGCTGATCCTTCGCTCCTGCTCAGTGAGTTTCTGCTTAAAATCTTCAAGCTGAACCCGCAGCAATTCGGCCGTTCTAGCGGCCAGCTCCTTTCGGAAGTTCTGGTTTTCTTCAACATAGAAAGAGGCCAAAGAGTTTGTGACCTGGGCTACTGTCTGCGGCTCCCTTCCCACATAACTGATCGTAAAGGCTATGATCGCACCTCGGCCCGAATCCATGTCGACTTTTTTTATTCCCAGCTTGATATCCCGCCGCGCTTGTTCAACGATCTCATCCAGGGAAGTCTTTACTCTTAAATTCGGATAGAGATCGAAGCGGTTGATGATATCTTCCAATCGCGAACGGCTGAGGACTTTTTGACTAATGGTCTGTAGCCTAGTCTCGGGGTCACCTAGCACAGAGCTTTTCACGAATGTCTCGGAGACCAACTGGTTTTCAACCAGTATAGTTGCGGTGGAGCGATAGATGTTGGGCAGGAATACCGCCATGCCCCCTGCAAACGAAAACGAAGCTGCGAAAATCAAAATAGCCAACCACTTCCGTCTGCTCCACACCCCGCGTATCAGGTTGACGACACTGCCTTTCTCTGCCTTTTCGTCCATGTCTCTCCTCAATCCGTTTTTATGGAGTTGTATCCCGTGACAATCTTTAAACCGCGATTAAAACTGTAACGGCAGCCAGGCCCATCAATCTCAAACCGCCAATCGCGCTCAGAAATAACCGCCATAGGTCTTCTGATTTTTTAACGGGGTTAGGGATTTTGAGATTACACTTCTCCCAAGCCTCGTAAAAGGCTAGCCGCTCAGGGTCAATGTGTTCAACAGGTTCAGGCATTGAATGTTTCGTTTTTTTCATTTTTCTCTCCAAATACGTTTTAACCGAGCGCTTAAGCAGGTTTCACATAGGTACAATCCAGTTCGATCGCCACACTCCGCTGTAGCAGATTCACAGAGAGGACCAACAACCCTTTCTTCGATCTAACATTTACTAAGATACCCTCAACACCCATCAGCGGCCCGTGAGTAACACGCACCCGCTGTCCTTCGCGCAGATAGGGATGGGAAACGGTGCTGAGATGAGTCTGCATGAGCCTCTCAATCGCTTCAATTTCTCGATCTGGAACTGTTGCGAATTGACCCCATCCTCTTCCCAGAATACGCGCAAGCCCCATAGTTTTCAGTATCTCGATATAGTTCACCTTATCCATCACATGGTGCAGGAAAACATATCCGGGAAACATGGGAACACTGGAGCGATATCGGATACCGCCGCGTCTGGACCACACGTCGAGTCTGGGGGAAAAGGGATGAAATCCCTTTACGTGTAACTGGTCAAACACAATCTGCTCATAGTGGCTGCGCGTCCAAAGGACATACCACTTTTTCAGATCTTCTGATCCCGTATCCGCTGATGAGCCCGCATCTGCAACCCGAGCATCTGTCTGCCAGTCAAGTTGCCCGATCTCTGCTATGGCGTTATTTGTCAAGGCTTCGCCCCCTTCGGTTTACGCCGTTTATGTGATAAAATTTCTATCATTTCATGTTGATGGCCAAGAAATTTCCGCCTTTTAGAGGAACAGGCCATGTTCTTGACCATTTCTTTCCAGTAGGATGGCCTTCACTCCGATGCTAGGCCACGCCCGCCTTCTTGCTTCATCCGCCACTTTCCAAAGTCTGCCTTATCGGCCTGTTCTATAAATCCATTTGGAAAGCGCGCTGGGCTTCACTCTCCAGCTCGAGCCAATTTTAACTGCGGGCAGCCGGCCTGAGGTCACAAGCCGGTAAAACTTGGCCGCTGAAATTTGCAGTGCGTCGCAAACTTCATCCGGTTTAAGCAGCCCTTCAAATTTGATGCTTGCTCGTTTCATGCTTTGCAATGCTTGATCATCCTTTACTAAGAGTGATCATTCATGTACTAAAGATGGTCACTAGTGTTTAACTAAGCACAATGTACGACAAAGGATTGCAGCAGACCATCAGGTAAACCCACTAGTCTGTGGGGGGGAAATCACTGAGATGACTAAAGATGAACAGGTTTGTCGGAAAAAGGAAAAGCTGGTACCGCGATGCAGGTAAGCTAAGAGTTAATGGACCTTCCGATGGAAATGCCGAAGGCGTCCACCCAAACCAGGGGGCAACCCCAGGCCGGGTACATGCGTCCGGTCAATTTCAATGATCAAGGAATGTGTTCCTGCCGCTCTCTCTTGAGAACAAATGTTGACCGTTCGTTGATTTTTCCAGACAGAAGCTGAGCCGCGTGGCCCATCGCCTGAAGAGCTCGATCAACTTCCTGATAACTTAGTTCTGGAACCTTAACCAACACCTGCCAGGACCCACGATGGATATGAACGATCGCATGCGCTTGCTCGGCAACTTCGGTGATCTTCAAGAGCTCCTGGCTTGTCAGACAACGAGCCGTATCTGTCAGCACAAGGTAAACCCTTTGCGTCGCATCCGTAGTTCGTGCTGCAATGTTCATGATTATTTCCTCCCTTTACTCTTTTCCTTTAAATCTTGTCAGCTGCTTTTGTGGATTCTCAGATCGCACCTCAGTTAGCGAACCCAGTGAAGCTCCTACTCCCAAACGGTTCATCAAAATCATAGGGTCCAGTATCTCACCACAGACGAGACAGCGGAAACCGTTAAAATAATTTTGACCTGTATCATCTGCAACGTCTTCAAATTGCTCGACGATCATCAAACCGTCACACCTTAGACACTGCATGACACACCTCCTTTTTTGCTGTCCATCAAACCGTCAGAGAAAAAGACGGAGCCGGATAAGGTACGACCTCATCAATTTGCACACGTTTTCTTTGTTCTTTATTAAACTCTGGATAGGACTTTAACATCGTGAAGGCCTTGTCCTCCCCTCTGCGGATCAATTCCTGCGTGCGGTGAACCTTGAATAACCAGTGGTCTTCCACCTCAGGTTCGATCAAAATCAAGGGCGTTTCGACCTGATCTTGGCGACGGTATTCTGATAGCTCCCTATTTTTAATATCATAGAATTGTTCCATGAGGGACAAAATGCCGCCTTTCATGATATCGTCACCTTTAGTGAGCCTCCGGCAGCTTAGCTTCACAGCGATAATCAGATCATGGTTTCTGATCTTGGCCATTTGAAGCGGAAGATTATCCGCCACTCCGCCGTCGATATAATATGCATCCCCAATCTTTTGCGGTGGGAAGATCCCCGGAATCGCACAGGAGGCATAGATCGCATCATGCAGCGAGACATCCCGATATGCGTCCGTTCCCCAGAAGATCGTCTCCCCGCTGCCGATGTTGAACGAGCTGAGAAACAGTGGTTTCTGCAGCTCATCAAAACGGTTCACCGGGATGACCCTCTTGATCAGTTTACGGAGATTCTCCCCTTTACAGAGACCATTAATCCGGCTTGGGCCTTTTAAAAGCCCCGTGTAATTAAAGTCAAAGATGTCGCTCTGCCGGATGGCTAATCCAACTCTTTCAATCTCATCCGCTTTCATCCCGCTTGCCGCCATCGCCGCAACGATCGCACCCGCACTCGTCCCTGCATATTCTGAGATGGAGATCCCTAACCGCTCCAGAACCTTGACAACTCCTATATGAGCCAGCCCTTTTGCGCCTCCTCCTCCCAAGACCAGCATGATCTTTTCCATGGTCAGCACCCCCTCTTTTTATAACGGCCACTTACCAATCATCTGAAGGCTGAACTCTATTGTTCCTTCGAGGACATTCTAAATCAGAGAATAAAGAATGAAAATCAGGTAAATTATGGAATTAGAGGGAAGAAAATTCCTGATAAAGGTTTAATAGAATAGCAGATGGTGGACATTGCCTTCACAGGCCGGCTTACAAAACGAAATGAAGCAAGGGGAAGGGAAAAGACAAAAGATATACTCAATCTGCTATTCGCACGGGGCGACTCATTTCCTCAACCATCCGCTCGGCTACCTCCATGCCGCGTTGAAGGTCTCCCACGCTGACCATCATGTCCAATTTTATATTAGCGGACAGAAGCGCTTCACTAAAGGGTTTGCCCATTCCTGTGAGAATTACCTGCGCTCCCATCAGCCGCGCGGCTTCCACCATGCTCATGATTTGCTTTACGCTGTCCACTTCTGTGAATGCAATGCCTGTGATATCCATGACAGCAACTTTGGCACGGTACGAGCGGATTCCGCTGAGCAGTTTTTCTCTTAATTGATCGACACGTTGTTTATCCATCGTTCCGATGACCGGCAGGATGAGCAGCCCCGGACGGATCTGCAGCACAGGGGTCGACAATTTACGGATGGTGTCTTCAGCCTGCTTCCGTTCGCTGATATCCCGGAGAAATCCTGTAAAGATGGGGTTGCCCGCGATGGGAACCTGCGATATGGCTACTTCAACGGGAAATTCAGTTTCATCGGACCGTAGCGCTGTCATTTCAATACGTTTGTTCAGCAGCGAACCTTTTCCAGTGGCAAGATAGTTTTGCAGGCCCATAAGGTGATCGTTGCGCAAACGATGCGGAATAATGAGCTTCGCCAGCGGCTTCCCGATACTCTCCGCACGGGAATAGCCAAACGTCTTTTCCGCGGCGGGGTTGAACTCGATGATTTTCCCTTCATGATCCATCGTAATAATGCAATCCAATGCCGACTCGATAATGGCTCTATTTCTGATCTCGCTTTCCTGTACAATATCCGAGGTTCTCCTGTACTCCATAAACCGGCTGATTTTGTCTCCAACGGAAGCCAACAGTTGTATAGCATCTTCATCGGGCCGTCGTTGGTAAACGCTGAAAAATTCGATGACACCTAACACATTTCCGTCCCGGAGGATCGGAAATGCACAAGCTGCCCGCAGCCCCTCTTTAATCGCCATGGGTACGCGCGGAAAGTTAGGATCCTTTCTGACATCCATAATCCAGACAGGGTTGCCGCTGCTCAAGACGCGTCCGGGGAGACCCACACCGGATGAAAACGTGGTTCTGCGACTGAGATCCTCGAACTCGGGAAACCGGACCGAGGAAACGTACCAAATCGTGACACATCGGAGCACGCCAGCTTCTTGATCAACCTTCCACAACCCTCCATAGTGCCATCCTAGCTCTTCGCATATTACCTGGAAGATCTCTCTGACCGCTTCTTGAAGCGTGGCAGATTGTGTCAATATCCGTGCCACCCTGTATTGTATCGTCAAATATCTTTCAATATGCTTCCGTTCGGCCAAGGCAGCGGCCAAGACCAGGCCTGTTACGGTAATAATACCGATATAGATCTGTAGCGCTAAGAACGATTCATTGACTGTCTCTTGGACAAACGGACCGACACCATGGAAGATCCCAAAAATGGCGGTGCCCAACACCACCAGAATCGACGCCATCACACCGACTTGACCAAATCTGAACGCGGCCCACAGGATAAAAGGAATGGTTAGGTAAGCCGATGGATTTATGAAAAACCGAAAGACATACTTCCCTCCTAAGGCTATCTGGTCCACGATAAACAGCAACACCAGTAAAAACACCCCTTCCATCAGTCGCTGGCGGTCCCACTGGCTCCAGACTTCTTTTTCCCAATGGAGGGCAAGGGGAACAATAATCAGAACGCTGATCAGGTCTCCCAGCCACCACGTCACCCAGGTGACCGGATAGGCGGACCATGGGATGTTTCCTCCGAAAACGAGGGTGGTTGTTCCAATCATGGAAGCCGTAAGGCAGCTCGCGAACATTAATCCTACAAATGTTGTGACATTTTTGACTTTGTCAAAGGGATGGATCGACCCGATCACACGCCGGATAAGGAACGCCCCCAGGATCGCCTGCAAAGTAGAACCTGTTGCGATGCCACCCGCCACCGCGAGAGGCACAATGGCAGGCAAGGTGCTTGTGCTATCCAACAACGTTCCGATATTGACTAATAGAGATCCCAACCAGATGCCAGGCCAAACCTGATAGCCCCAAATCAGCACCGCTGCGAGCGCAATACCAGATGACGGCCACAACGGTGTTGCGACTCCGGGTGGGATGGCTAGGAGCAATCCTAATTTACCTAGAACAAAGTAGAAGGCGGCTACTATGAAGATTTTAGATAAACGGTTTGACCTGAAGAATAATGATCGAATCTCCATTCCTGCATCCCATCACAGACGTGTAATGCACTCCATATAGAGAGCAATCTACGGGAACTGTTCGATCCGAGTGGAGAAAACTCTGTTTGTGTTCATCAGCCCGTGGGGCTTTAAGGCTCGATCAGACCCCTGCGAATGGCATAGCGAACGAGGTTCGCTGTCTCGTGGATGTCCAGCTTCTGCATGATATTCATCCGATGAGATTCGGCGGTCTTGACACTCACCCCCAGGAACTGGGCAACTTCCTTGGTGGTCTTTCCTTCAGCAACCAGTTGAAGGACTTCCCGTTCCCGATGAGTCAGGGGTTCGGGAGGAAGGTCAGTCTTGGCCAGGTAAGCCTCGATAACAGTCTGGGAAACGCCGGGGCTCAGATACATCTTTCCCTGGCAGACCTGCTGGATCGCCTGAATGAGCTCCGTCGCCGCGCGACTTTTCAAGATGTAGCCTTGGATCCCGGCTCGAAGGGCCTCTAAGACATAACTGTCCTCGGTGTGCATCGTGAGAAGAAGGAGCTTGCTCTTAGGGCAAACGCGGCGGAGCTGGCGCGCGGCTTCGATACCGTTTAA
>Ga0207048_10189_pt1 | contig 20156 bp, 12 predicted proteins | sample Alteio_BWMinCont_65_FD_153301 | JGI IMG/M metagenome (GOLD analysis project Ga0207048, IMG submission 153301) | Enriched cells from forest soil in Barre Woods Harvard Forest LTER site, Petersham, Massachusetts, United States -... | ecosystem: Environmental > Terrestrial > Soil > Temperate forest >...
TTGTCGCGGCCCTCCTTAGTGTTCGGCAGGAAGCCCTTCGGCGCAACCCACGCGGTGCCGACATTGAACGTGAGGATGTTGAACTGCTCGATGTCGGCGTCCGTCTCCAGGATTTTCCGCAAGAGCTTCATGTTGACGTTGAAGCGATCAGGGTTCTCGCTCAGCGACGTGTCGAGGAGAAAAACAGCGCGGTTGGAGAAGGGCTTCGGGTCCGCAACCTTCTTGAGTTCGGGCCGCAGCCGGGCGTAGACGAAGTGCGAACCGTTTTCTCCCTGCCGGCCGCTGAGGGCCTGGACGCGCGGCTCGCGCGGCGTACTGGTGAAGACGACGGCCCCTTCCGGCTTCTCGTTTTTCCAGGTTCGGCTGTAGACGAGCAGGCTGCCGGTTTCGTCCAGCGTCGCGTTTTTTGGTTGGATTTCCAGGTCCTTGCATTCGCGCGAGTTGGCCGTGAGCGTGAATTGCAGCTCGCCGAGCTTGCAGTCGGGCAGCGAGAACTTGTAGAGCATCTTGTCGCGCGAAATCGGCAGCAGCTCCTCGTAGGCGAGGATGACGCGGTTATAGCCCTTGGCTTGAATGGGAAAGACACGGCCGCGGAACGTGTTGCCGCCAGCGTATTCGAGCAGCGCCGGATCGACCCGGCCGCGCACGACATCCTCGTAGGTTTCAAGCGCCTTGTCCTTGCCGACAATGCGGCCTTCTTGCAGCTTGCCCCAATCGCTGCGATCCACGTCGGCGACGATTTCCGAGGGGGTGGTGTGGCCGAGCGCTTCCTTGGGTGGTGGACCGGTTTTTTCCTTGTCGCGGCGGACGAACAGCGGCGGCGGCGCGGTGCCGTTGGCGCCGAGGAACATGGCGAAGTAGCTGGGGCTGGCGCCGGATGGCATCGGATATTCGAAGGTGCCTTCGAGCCGTCGGTCGTGCGGGTTGTGGAAGACGTGATCGACGACGGTGCGGGCGCGCGGCCCGTCGACGGTGACGGTCACCCGCATGCTGACGAGGTCGAGCGAATTCTGGTCGCCGACGTAGACGCGGGCGAAACTCGGTTGGCCTTGGTTCTGCCGCCACACCTTCGGATCGACGGCCGGTTTTTCAGCCTGGTCGGGGGTCTTTTTGTTCTTGCCAGGCTCACCCGGCTTCGTTTCTTTATCGGCGCCTCTGAGTTCTCTTGCGGTGAAGTCGATCTTGGATAGCGCTGGCGGCGGCGAATTGCCCGGTCCGCCCGGCTGCCCAATGGAACCGATGCCCCCAATAGAGCCAATCGACCCCAGCGTGCCGATGGAGCCAACGGAGCCGATTGACCCGATAGTCCCGGTCGAGCTACTCGCGCCGGACGAAGGCTGCGGCGGCGACCCGCCAAAGCCACCAATGCTGCCTAGCGTGCCAATTCCGCCTCGGCCCGCATTCGGATCGATTATTCTGGTCCCGCTTCCGCTACCCGCACCCTTTCCACCGCTGACATCTCTTTGCGAGGCTTCCGCCTCCCCGGTCGCTCGCCCACGGCCGATTATCCAGGCCCCCTCCTGGCCAGTAAAAGACCCGTTGGTCGTATCTTTTTTTCTCTCGCCGACATCCGGGACTGTCAGGCCATTCGTAGGGACATTGTCATCATTTGAGTTGGTGATTGGAGGCGCCGATTCGTCTTTAACACCGTCTTCAGCCTTAGTGATGACCCTTTGCAAGTTTGCGACGCGATTGTCCTTATCCGGTGGCGTCTCAGCGAACTTGACGAATTGCCACAGCCCAAAGAGGAGGAAGATGCTCGCCGCCAGGACGAGCCATTCCGTCCGCGACCGCCTTACGCTCGACCGCTCCGCCATCACCTGCTGCGCGGCGCGATCGACGGAACGCTGCACCGCGTCCGGGGGAATCGGCTGGGCGCGCACGGCATCGACCGCCCGGCGCAGCGGCTCGGGCAGGTGGTCTGGCGAGTGGTTCGGGTCGTTGTCGGGGGGCACGATCGGGTTCATGACTTGTCTCCTTTGATTGTTTCCGTCAGCAGGGCTCCGAGCTTTACGCGAGCCTTGTGCAGCGCCGTAGCGACGGCACTGCAATTGATCGAAAGCGTCTCCGCGATTTGCGGATTCGTTTGGTCTTCAAAATAACGCAGGCAGAACACCGCCGCTTCCCGTTCCGGCAGGTAAGCGATGGCGTCGCGCAGCCGCACGGCCAGTTCGTTCCGCACGGCCACGGCGTCGGGTTCGGCGGTCGGTGAATAGAGGTCGATTCCGTTCAAGGAAACCGTGCCGCCGCGCTGCCGCAGCCGGTCCAGCGCGCGGCAAGTCGCCAGGCGGCGCAGCAGTCCCGGCCAAGAGCGCACAGCCCGCGTCTGCTGGTACTGATGCGCATGGAGGAACACTTCCTGAACCACGTCCTCAGTGTCGGCGGCATGGCCCAGGACGCGCCACGCGGTGCCGAACACCATCGGCCCGTGCTCGCGCACGATGCGATCCCAGTCGGTCACCGGTCGGACCTCCTGTTCGTTCGCTGAAACGCGCTTCCCGGAAGTAAGTCGTGACGCGGCCGCAATTCTAACCAATAAATCCGACGAACCACAGAGGCACAAAGGGCACAGAGAAAAGACAAATGAAATGCATTGTCTTTCTCTGTGCCGTCTGTGCCTCTGTGGTTCGTCTTCCTCGTTACTTCGGTGTGCCGGGAATCTTGCGGGCGCTCGGATCGCCCGGCGGTTTGTCCAGGACGAGGAACGCGAACAGGTCCGCGATCTCCTGCGGTTTGAGCTGCTTCTCGATCCCTTCCGGCATCAGCGACACCTTGCTGACCGTCAACTCGTCCACGTCGCCGCGCGCGATCGTTTCCAGCTTGCCGCCTTGCAATTTCAGGACGACGCGCTGCGGTGTATCCTCGACCAGCAGCCCTGTCAGCGAACGGCCCTTGGTTGTCGTCACGGTCACCGCCTGGTACCCGGCCCCGATGACGAGGCTCGGATCGAAGACGTTGGAGAGCAACTGGTCGAAGGTTGCCCGACCGTTGGAGGTGATGTCCGGTCCGACGTCCTGGCCCTCCCCATGAATCTTGTGGCACTGGCCGCAGAAGTTCTTGAAAACGAGCGCCCCCTTTTCCGGATCGCCGCGCTTCTCGCCGAGAAACTTCTTCATCTCGGCGACGACCTGCTCGCGCTCCGGGTTGCGCTCCTCACGGAACCGGCCCCACTGCGCGGTCACCACCTTGTTGATTTCCGGATCTTTGCTCCCGAGCAATCGGCGCAGCTGATTCACGTTCAGCGCCTCCGCCGGTATCTTTTTCTCGGCGACGGCTCGCAGGAGTTGCTTGCCCCACGGCGTCCGCTGTGTCAGTAGCTCGATGGCGCGGGGTTGCAGTTCCGCCTCCATCTTCGGGTAAGCGGCCAGGGTGATTTCCGCAACCTTGGCTTCTTCCGACCGGCCCAAAGCGGCAACGACCTGGGCGCGGAATGGGAGCGAGTGCCCCTTGGGATCGGCCACGATCGCGGCCACCGTATCGAGGACCGTCCCGTCTTTCGCGGCAATCAACACTTCGGCGGCCTTCAACCGTTGCGGCTCCGGCCGAGTCGGATCGGCGAGGACCTTGCGGAGGAAATCGGCACCCGCTTTGTCCTTGAGGCTCGTCGCAAGTTGAGCGGCCTCGAAAATGAGCGGTTCATCCGGCTGCCCCGCCAGCACTTTTTTCACGATCGGCAGGAACAGGGTGCGCAGCGAGTCGAGCTTGTCGCCCGCGATTTCGCCCGTCTGCACCTTGGTTGCGAGTGAGATCAGACACTGCTTGGCTGCGGCCGCATCCGCGCTTTTCCCTTGCTTCAACATGAAGAATAACTTGAGCATCAGCTGTGGCTCGACCTGGCGGCGCCCGAGAATGCGCTCGGTCGCGCGCGGCATCAAGGCCGCGACGTTCGGCGCTTTGGCCAGGTCCGTCATTTCGACCAAGGCAACGAAGGCGTCGGCATCATCTTCGAGCAGGGGGTGCAGATTCTGCCAGACGATATGCGGGATGAGCTTGTCGTCGCCGCATTTTGAGAGCACGTCGATCAAGGTCGGCATCGCGTCCGTGCCATCGATCTTGCGGACCGCAATGGCGACCTGGAGCTGCACGTCGGGCGACGGATCGGCTGCCAGGCCGGTTAACTTTTTGCGGAGCGCATCGTCCACCTTGCTTGCGTTACCGGCGGCGCGAACGGCCCAGGCCCGGAAGGTCGGGTCGTCGTGGGCGAGCAACTTTTTGTGGAAATTGGCATCGAGCGGACCGCCGCCGACCAGCGCCCACAAAGCGTGCATCCGCGCCTTGTGAGCTTCTTTTTCGTCCAGGACTATTTTTTCAAGCTTGCCCGCCAGGGCAGGGGAGGATCGCTCGACGAGCTGCCGTTGCGCCGTCTCGCGGAAGTAGACGTTCGGGCTGTGCAAGCGCTCAATCAGCTGATCGTCGTTTTCCTTCGCCAGATCAAATTTGCCGGCGGGCGGCGTGTCCTTGTAACGAACGCGATACAGCCGGCCGCGCTCGCGGTCGATGCCGGCCGGGTCGCGGTTGGCGTCCTGGTAGCAATGGTAACGGTCATACCAGTCGAGGATGTACAGGCAGCCGTCGGGCCCCACTTTCTGCGACACCGGCATGAACCAGGCGTCGTTCGCGGTCAGGAAGTCGGGGGCGGCGGTGGCGAAGTACGTCGAGCCGTCGCGCCGGATTTTGTCGCTGTTGATGCAGCCGCCGTGGATGTTGCCCATGTATAAGTGGTCGCGGTACTCCACGGGGTAGGCGTCGCTGTCGAAATAGACGATGCCACAGTACGCCGCCTTCTGGTGGTGGTGCTTAACGATCGACCCGATTTCCCAGGTGAACGGCGGGTAGGGTCCGCCCTGGCGGTGGTAGTATCCCGTTTCAGTGATGTGCCACAGGTGGTCGATGACGCAGGCACTGATGAAGGCGCTGCCTTCAGGGTCGTACGCGATGCCCCAGGGGTTGCTCGTGCCCTCGGCGAAAAGCTGGAATTCACGCGTGCGCGGGTCGATGCGAAATATGGCGCAGGTGAAATCGAACGACTTACCCCTCGCCCCCCCTAAGGGCTTAACGTGAGCGGGGTTGAAAACGCCGTTGAGGCCGTACAGGTAGCCGTCCGGCCCCCACGTTAGCGAATTGGGCAGTTCGTGGGTGTCGTCGCGGCCGAACCCGGTGACGACGACCTCCGGCTTGCCGGCCGCCTTGCCGTCCTTGCCTTCTTTGTAGAACAGGATGTCCGGCGAGTTGGCGACCCAGACGCCGCCGTGCCCGACCGCGATACCGGAAGGGATATTCAGGCCGTCGGCGAAGACGGTGATCTTGTCGTAATGGCCGTCGCCCTTGGTGTCTTCCAGCACCTTGATCCGGTCGCGGCCTTTGCCCGGCTCGCGGCGCGGGTATTCCAGGCTTTCGGTGATCCAGATGCGGCCGCGCTCGTCGAATGTCATGGCAACGGGGTTGACGATGTCCGGCTCGGCGGCAACTAGCTCGACGCTGAAGCCGTCCGGGACCTTCATCTTCCTGATCGCCTCGGCGGGCGACAGGGCGGGACCAGGCAACTGGTCCTGACCGTGCGGCGGCTTCTCGGCCTTCTGTGCGGGCAACAACCAGGCGTTGAGAATCACGGTCAACACCGCCAGGCTCCCCGCCCCCCACAAGAACTTTCCTCGCATCGCGGCTGCTCCCTTGGTCTCAAGATCGGTTTCACCGGCCTCATTTTACTAACTGAGCAAGAATTCGCTCCCCGGTAGGAGGGCGAACCACACCCAATCAACCCTTCGGTGCGGTCCTCGACGCAAATCAGGCCACAAGCTCGAGGCGCCCGCATTGGGGTGCCTGGCACTCCGCACCGCTTGCGACTCTGTCGCCAGGAGTGGCGCCTACGATACAGGGAGCGCCTGGTCGGAGATGGGTAGACAAGGTGCAATAAATGAGCGGCCGGTTGCCACTAGCACAACGCCTGCGAAGTGTCACTTGAGTGTCATTCGTAAAGGAAAGTTTACGGGGTCGACTACCGGTGAATGCTTTCCTTAACAGACGAGCAGAAGAACGCACCGACGATTGGGTGACCGTGCTGGAAAACGGCTTGTTTCAAGGGGTGCTGGGATCACTTTCGCAAAAGTGTTCCCGGTCCGAAAGGCGCGCACGCTTGGGGCGTTTGGGACGGCACAGCGTTTGCCTTGAACATGCCAACTCGCTGATAGCAACAAACGCCGGGGCTCCGACGAGGAGCCAGTGCGGCGCTTTCACCGGACCTTTACCACGATTCTCCCCATGCCACCTCCTTCGCGCGCGCAGGTCGCCGTGTTGCCGTGCCCAGACCGCGGGCACACCCTTGGCTTCACGGACGAACCTCCGCAAAATCCTCTCGACGAATCCTGGTACGGCGCCTGCAAAATGGCCCTGGAATGGTCGTTCGCGGCCGTCTTGCTGATGTTCACGGCGCCAATCATCTTCCTCGCCGGCATTGCCGTGAAATTGACGTCGCCCGGCTCGATCTTTTACTCGCAAACGCGCGTCGGCAAGAGTGGGAAGCTCTTCACCATCTATAAGATTCGCACCATGGCCCATAATTGCGAGCGCAAAAGCGGGGCGAAATGGGCCACGGTGAACGACCCGCGAGTCACCCGCCTCGGTGCCGTGTTGCGCAAGACGCACCTCGACGAACTACCCCAACTGATCAACGTCTTGCGCGGTGAAATGAGCCTCGTCGGTCCGCGACCGGAGCGACCCGAGTTCCTCCCGGCGCTGCAAAAGGCGATCCCCCACTACCGCGACCGGCTCCTCGTCCGGCCCGGCGTGACCGGGGTCGCCCAGGTGCAGTTGCCGGCCGATACGGATTTGGACAGCGTGCGCCGGAAACTCGCCTACGACCTCTATTACGTCCACAATGCCACGTTCTGGCTCGACCTTCGGCTCGTCCTATGCACGGCCATTCATGTCCTGGGTGTGCCGTATCATGTCATCAGCCGCGTGTTTTTCCTGCCCGGAAGGGATATTGTCGAAGCCGCGTACCACGCGCGCGTCGGCGCGATGGAGACGGAAGAGCTGGCGCCCGTCGTGGCCGTCCAAATGGCGCAGTAATAAGCGAGTGGAAGCAACACGTAGATCCGAAATCCGCAACCCGTCGTTTGGGTTTCGGATTTCGGATTTCGAGATTGGGTTTGCGCTTAGTGGTCGGTCGGCGGCAGCATGTCCTCAGCATTCTTGTCTGCCTGCGGAACCTTTTCTTCGCCCTTGTCGTTACCCTGTTGCGGGGGGAAAACCGGCTCCGTCTGCGGATGGAAAGGGCTAAGAACGGTTGGAGGGACCGGCACACTGCAATTCAACGCCGGCACCGGCGCGTCCGGGCAGTGCAGGGGCGGCAACCAGGGGCGCCAGCAAGTCGGGTAGTAGCCGTAGCCTTGCAGGTCGCAGGGATTGCAAACCGGCAGCGGGCAGACGCACTTGAATTTGATCTTCGGCGGTTTGGGTGTGCAGTGAACCAGCGGCGGCGGGCACTTCTCACAAGGGCAGCAGCCGTCTTTGGAACAACAAGCCCCGGCCGCACAGCCGCCGGCGCAAGGAGCGGCGGGGCCGGCGCCCGTGCAGCCGACCCAAGGAATGGCCAGGCCGGCGCCCTTGCAATCGCCGGCGCAGCCGGCCGTCGTGATTCCGCCGGCGGGATCGTCGGCGGCATTGGCAAACATCGCACCCGCCAGCAGGGCGAGGCTGGCCGTCAACACTTGCACACACCCCTTGACGCTGCGCTGCAACGACATGAGATCCTCCTTGTCGTCGTTGGTAGGACATCCGTTTTCGTCGGGACAGACAGCGCAAGCACGGGGAGCGGAGCAAAGGCGGCGGCGCCGGCGCGGGCGGAACCGTGGCGCGGCCGTGGCTGGAATCCCGATGTTCGTGGACGTTGAAAAAGACAACCCTCGTGTGCGAACGAGGCGTGGGGAAGGTCGGGCGGGAAACGTGCGATCGGGGTGCGGCCGGCGCGCCGGCAATCTGTTGCCGGCGAGCCAACCGCGCCTAGGAAGTCAAGCAGATCAGCGGCCGCCGCGGCCCAACGTGGAGCCGGCCGGGGCGACCACCGGCGGCGTCGTCGCGGGCGCGGTCGGATGTTGACCGCCGGTGTTCTGGAAGTACGACGTAAAGCTCATGAACCGCGTCTGGTGGCCCGTGTCGGAAACCAGCCGGTTCGGGTTCAGGGCGTCCGCCTGGAGCACCGCCGTGGTTTGCTGCGTCGTGGTCTGAAGCTGTTGAAGCTGGTTGTACGTCTGCACCTGCGGCTGCACCAGGTTGAAGTAATTGATGCCGGCCGGGCCGGGACGGTTCAGGTTCAGGTACGGGCTAACCGCCGGCGTCCCGTACGGGTTCGTTTGCGGCCGCACGTAGGTCCCCTGGGCCTGGGCTGAACGTCCTGCCAGAACCAGCAAGGCGCCCACCGCCAACCAAGTCACTCGCTTCATGGTTTTCCCCCAAGACCGCACACCCGAAGCCCCACAGCACCGGTCGCCGGCCTGGCGGGAATGGTTCGGAAGCGCGAAACGGGCCTTTTCCTTTTCCGTCGCGCGCTTGCGCGCGCTGGTAAGGTTTAATCCTTTTTCGACCAGCAGTCAAGCAACCGCTACCGTAGCCGGTCCCGTTTCACCGAACCACTCACGTTTCCACTGGAGTTATCGGACCATAGCCGTCACCGGCAGAAAGGAATCGGCAATCGTCGTATCCCGCCGCGGGGGCTGTTTCCTCAAATCCGATAAAGCCGTTGCAACTGGTTCAGTTGCGGCATCGTCTACAGTTTACTAGACTCACGGCGATCCTTCCGAGCCCGAAGCGTGAGCGAGGGAGCTTGAATCCCTCGCTCACGCTTCCGATCGGACCGAACAGTCGTTTAGCGGATGATTGGCAAGAAACCGACCCCGGTCCCATTGTTGACGCTCCTGAACGATTGCACCGTCGTCTCGCCAAGCAAGGTAATGCCGAGGACGCGTTCAATCGGCGACAAGATTTTCGCGATCGTGTTGTCCAGGGTGATGAGCGGGTCGGCCATCACGTAAACCCGGTCGCCTGGCAGGAGTTGGTAGTTGGTGCAGGTGGCACCCGCCTCCGTGACGACTTCCCAATCGACGGGCAGGATCTGGTAGCAACCCTTTTCCGCCGGTGCCGGCCGGGCGACCCAGATGCGCCGCTTGGACGAAACCGCCGGCAGGCCGCCGATGTTGCTGATCGCGTCGAGGACGTATTCCTTGCCGGTGATCGGGAAGCGGTACACCTGCTGGCCAAAGCCGCCGCCGTCGGTGATAACGTAGTACACCTTGCTGTTGAACGCCGCGACGCTGAGCGCGATTTCCGGGTTCAGCAGGTACTCGCCCAGGTGGTGTTCGATGGCGATCTTGGCCTGGGGCAGGGTCAGGCCGGTCACGTTGACGTTGCCGTACATTCCCAGGCTGATGGTGCCATCCTGGTAAACGAGGTGGTCGCCGCGGATCAGCTGGATGCCACGGTACTGGACCAGCGACACTGACACCTGGGCATTCTGCAACCCCTGGTTGCGGAGCTGGGCGCGAATGGCCAGCGCCGCCTGCTCGACGGTCATGCCGACGATGCGGACAACGCCGTAATTGTAACCGAGGTTCACAACGCCTTCCGGGGCGACCGCGAACGGCCCGGAAATCGGCTGGTTGGGCAGCGACTCGGTCACTTGAAGCAACAGCACGTCGAGCGGCTCGATCTTGTAGGGTGGTTTCGGGATCAGGCGCACGGCTTCGATACTCAGGACGTCGGGAGGCTCGATCACGTAGGTCGGGTGGACCGTGGGCGCGAGTTCGCGCGGCAACGGCAACACCGGCGGGAAATCGCCGGCCGGCGGCAGGACGGCGCCGGGCGGCAGGACGGTGCCGGGCGGCAGGTCGGGGGGCGCCGGATCGGCGCCGTCGGCGGCCTCCTTGGCCGACACGGTGCGGATGTCGGGGCCAGTCATCCCGCCGGAGGACTTATTCGAGACCTGGGGCGCGGGGGTTCCCCCGTGGTTCCCGTCGGGCAATACGGTGAATTCGGCCTGACAACCGATATTCCCCAGACCGGCGCCGACCCCCAGCGCGATGGCGATCAAGAGCCGGCACATGCGCACGTTGTGCATTTCCCCTACTCCCCAAATGGACGGATAGCGATGCTCCCCTTGGCGCTCCCGCACGAAAACGGAGTGCCCCCGTAATGCGGTCACGAGGATTGATCCCCTACCGCCGCGACCGCGTTTCGCTAATAGCCTGTGGACGGCTCCATACTGCCGGGGGTTGCGGGTGTCAATACGAACATGGCCGACCGGCGCGACCGACTTTCGGGCGCCCCGGGTCGGTATCGCCAAGGCGGCGGAAGTGGGAATGTCTGGAAAAGCGGCAAATGCATTCGGGGACCGGCGAAATGAAGAGACCCCACGGGCACAGGCTCGTGGGGTCGGCCATTCGCCGCAAGGAGCTTCCTATTTCGGAGGATTGCCTGAAGGACCACCGGGTGGCGCTGGAGGCTGCGGGGCCGGCGGCGGCAGTTCGCCGCGCTTGACCATGCCCTTCCACTCTTGCGCGGCCCGGTCGAGCCGCGTTTGGTCCCAGGCCGCGTTGTAACTGGGAATTGTCTTGACGCCGCGTGACAGGTTAATGAGGTGCAAGTTGGCGAGTTCCCGGATCGCCATTTTTTTGTGCGTGAGGTAGTCGGCCAGTGTGTCATAGGTGTCAGGCTCCCGCACCTCCAATTCGTCCGGATAATGCAAAAGCTTCAGCATGATGGCCGCTTCACCGGCCGTGTATTTCTTGTCGATCATGATGCCCGATTTGCCCGTCGTATAATCGAAAAGCTGCCGCGCGTGCCCTGACCCGCGGCCGACCCAGCGCATCAACACGCCGATGGTATCGATCCGATCCTGTCCGCGCGCCTCGTCCTTGTTGTCCAGGATGTCCAGGAGGGTCGGCATCGCGTCGATGGCGCCCAGGCAGTAAATAGTCAGGGAGCGCTGGGTCTGTGACCCGTCGTCCATGATTTCCTGCAAGACCACGTTTACAGGCTTTTTCTCGCCCAGCCGTTTGCTGATCCCGTCCAGCCCTTCGCGCAGATCGGTTGCTTCCTTCGTGGCCGGCACATCCTTGCCAAAAGCCGCCAACTGCGCGGGTTGCTCAAATGGTCCCTGGAGGCCGCGCCCGTAGCTGTTCCAGCTGAACAGCGAGGGGCCGGGGGACGATAAGCTCGGAAATGACTGATAATCGACCCGCAGGCCGCCTTTGCCCTGCACCAGATAGAGGTTCGCCACCGCCAGCGGTTCGTCCCGCTTCCAGTCGAGATTGGCGGGCGTAACCTTGTAGACGTCCACCGCGGCTTCGCTGCCCGGCTCGGCTAAAGTAAGGTCCCAAACCTCTTTCCCGAAACGCACCCGCACCGACGCCGGGCCTTTGTCCTTGGCGTTTGCCAGGAAGATCCGGCCCCGTTCCAGCGTCAAGTCGAGGTCAAACTCTTTCGTGGTATGGAGGATGACGGCACTTTCATACAAGGGCGGCGGCGACTTGCCCGGCGGAAGTTGGAAGAATCTCGGTAGCGTGCCCCACAATTGCAAACGAACGCCGCTGGTGGTCGTCAGCTCGCTGGTGTAGCCGGGAAGACTCACAAGCTTGTCGGCCGTCCACACCGTGCTATTGGGGGCGACGCGCGTCCAGGACCCGTCCGCCTTGTTTTCGTGCTGGGCGAGGATGCTCGGCGCGCCCATTTTTGCCGTGCCTTGATACGTCGCCACCTTCTCCCGGTCCGCGGTCGGCTCCGCGGGCCGCTTTAACGTCGTCCCCGGTCCGCCCGTTCCGTCTTTATTCGGCTTGTCCTTGTTCGCATCCTTGTCGGCCTTGTCCCTGGTCGTTTGGTCGGTAGTGGAGTTGTCCTTGCTGGGTTTGTCCTTGTTCGGGTTGGCGGCGTCGTTGTTCTTGTCACCGGACGTGTCGGAGTTCTTTGGCGGAATGGCATCCTTGTTGGCATCTTTATCGAGATTGTTCTTGTCAGCGATGTTCACCACCTGAATGGGGTGCGTCTCGCGCGGCAGGTTGGACCCTTGCAGCAGCGCCGCGATCAGCACGACCGGGAGGGCTAAAAACAGGATGACACCGGCGACGGGCAAGACCCAGCGCTTCCAGCCGTTCTGCTGGCGGTGGAAGGCGAGGACGGACAACATGGCGTCATCGGTTTCCTCGGAGTCGCCCTCGGCGCCCAGGTCGTTCGCCGGCGCCTTGCGGAAGGGGATGGCCTCGCGCCCCTTGACCAGGCCGTACATGCGCTCCTTGGCCGTCGGCGGCACCAGGGCCGGTTCGCCCAGAACGAGGGTGAGGATTTGATGGCAAGCCGCCACCTCGGCCAGGTGGACGTCGGATTCGAGGCAGAGCTTCTCCAACTCGGCAACCTGTTCGCTGGGCAACTCGTTGTCGAGATAGGCGGCGACGGTGTTCGGGTCGAACGACTCGCCCTTGGCGGTGTCCGGCGGCGTGGTGAGTCGCCGGCGGCGCGTCACCTGCTTGAGCCGCGCGATGAGTTCCTGGGCCGCGTCGCTTTCCGCGACTTTCTGGCCGATTTGCTTGATTTCGCTCGGTTCGAGCGTGTCGTCGAGATAGGCGAGGAGGGTCCGGAGGGTCAGTCGCATCACTATTCACCTTTGGCGAGGAAAGTTTACTCCTCCAAGAGAATAGTGGCGCTTGGCGCGTCTTTTCGTGCAAAATAATCTCGCCGCTTGCGGCTGAGCGGTCTACGCGCTCAGCCGCAAGCGGCAAGAGCGCCTTACGACATGTTCATGCTCATCAAGAACTCGGCGTTGGACTTCGTTTTCCGCATGCGGTTCGTTACCAGTTCCATCGCCTCCACCGGGTGCATGTCGGCCAGGACACGCCGCAGCGTCCGGACCCGGTCCAATTCGTCGGGGTGCATCAACAACTCTTCCTTGCGTGTACCGGATCGGTTGATGTCGATGGCCGGCCAGACGCGTTTGTCCACCAGCCGCCGGTCGAGATGGACTTCCATGTTGCCGGTGCCCTTGAACTCTTCAAAAATCACGTCGTCCATGCGCGAGCCGGTGTCGATCAAGGCGGTCGCCAGAATGGTCAGGCTGCCGCCTTCCTCGATGTTGCGGGCTGCCCCGAAAAAGCGCTTCGGCTTCTGCATCGCGTTTGAGTCCAGACCGCCGCTGAGCAGCTTGCCCCCGGACGGCGCTTCCGTGTTGTGCGCCCGCGCTAGCCGGGTGATCGAGTCGAGCAGGATCACCACGTCGCGGCCGTCCTCGACCAGCCGTTTCGCCTTTTCCAGGGCGATGTCGCTGACGTGGACGTGTTCGGAGGACGGTTCGTCGAAAGTGCTGGCCACGACCTCGGCGTTCTGGCCGGCGACCGTGCGAACCATTTCCGTCACTTCTTCCGGCCGTTCGTCGATGAGCAGGACAATGAGGTACGATTCCGGATGGTTCTTCTTCAGCGCCAGCGCGATCTTTTGCAGGATGACGGTCTTGCCGGCGCGCGGCGGCGAGACGATCAGGCCGCGCTGCCCCTTGCCGATCGGCGTCACCAGGTCAATGACGCGCGCGGCCAGCTCCTCGGCAGTCGTTTCCAGGACCAGGCGCCGGTTGGGGTGCAGCGGCGTCAGGTCCTCGAAGACGGTCGGCCGCGTCTTCTCCTCCGGCGGGTGGCCGTTCACTGCCTCGACCTGCATGAGGGCGAAATTCTCCTGGCCCTCGATCGGCAGGCGGATCGGTCCTTCGACGACCAGGCCGGTGCGCAGGCCGAGCCGCCGAATCTGGCTGGGGGAGACGTAGATGTCTTCCGGCGACGCAAGGTAGTTGTGGGCGGCACTGCGAAGAAAGCCGTAACCGTCCGGCAGCACTTCGAGAGTGCCGGAGCCGCGGACGATTTCACCGCGCTCAACCTGTTTGCGGACGACGGCGACGATGAGCTGCGCCCGGTTCATGCCGGTGTGCTCGCCGACGCCTTCGCGCTCCGCCAGGGTGAAAAGCTTGGGCATCGGTAACCGGTAGAGGTCGTCGAGCCGCAACAGCGCGGACGGGCGTCCAGTGGTTGGTACGGCCGGAGCAGTGGCGGTCGCCGTTGCCGTAGTGCCGTCTTGGACGGCGTCCGTGGGTTTGCGAAGGGTGCGTTTGCGTGTCAGGTTGCCTGACCCGTCGTCGCTGCGAGCGACGGCCATGGTTTTTCCTCCCGTTGTTGAAAAGACCCCGCGAGAGGGATTCGTCCGGGGAAAGAGCGGCGCTCCGTCGGGAAGGCCGAGACCGGCGGTTATTCTCTCACGGTTGCGAGTCGATCGTTGTCGTTTGGGCGGTCGTTTGTCATCGGTGCCAAAATATGCGGACTTCAAACGAGACCACGGTTACCAAAACCGTGATGATGGAAAGTGAAGCCTGCGGATAGGATACTAACGGGCGCTCCGCGATTTCTCAAGCACTAATTCTAACAGGTCGGCCAACCTTTTCCAACGGCAGGTGGCGAAAACGGGAAGGATAGCGAGGAGGCCGCGGCCGGCCCGCCGTTCGCCCTTGCCTTCCTTGCCCCATCTCCCGTATTGTCACTACGGGAATGAATCGAAATCCGACACCACCTGCGAACCTCATGCTGACTTTGCGGATAGCTCGCGGCCGTTGCCTGCCGCTGGGCGCCTCGGCTACGCCGGACGGCGTTAACTTCTCGCTCCTCTGTCGTCACGGCACGGCGGTCTTTCTCGTGTTGTACACGCTGGACGCCCAAAAACCCATTGCCGAGATCGCCTTGCACCCGCGCCGCAACCGCACCGGCGACCACTGGCACGTCCTCGTCGCCGGCCTGCCCCCCGCTTTCAGTTACGGCTGGCGCGTGGACGGGCCGCCCGGCAACGGCAACGCCTTCGACCCGGATCAGGTTCTGCTCGACCCCTCCGCGACCGCCGTCTCCGACGGTGCCCGCTGGGGCGATGTCGTGGAAACCAACCCGCGCTGCACGACCCGCCGCAGCGTCTACCTCCGCCGCCCGTTTCACTGGCAGGAGGACGTCCCGCTCGTGACTCCGACGGAAGACACTATCATCTACGAGCTACACGTCCGCGGCTTCACCTGTCACGACAGCTCTTTCGTCGCGCACCCCGGCACCTTCGCCGGTCTGACCGAAAAAATCCCTTATTTGCAGTCCCTCGGCGTCACCGCGGTGGAATTGTTGCCGATCCACGAGTTCGACGAGTGCGACTGCCCGTTCGTCAACCCCATGACCGGCGAACGGCTGCGGAACTTCTGGGGTTACAACAGCATCGCCTTCGCGGCCCCGAAATCGGCTTACGCCAGCACCGGCGCCGAGCACGGCCAGGTCACCGAGTTCCGCGAGATGGTGCGCGCCTTCCACGCGGCCGGCATCGAGGTCTATCTCGACGTGGTTTTCAACCACACTGGCGAAGGCGACTACCGGGGCCGAACTTACTCGTTCCGCGGGTTGGACAACAAACTTTATTACATGATCGGCCCAGACGGCCGTTACTTGAACTTTTCGGGTTGCGGCAACACGGTCAGTTGCAACCACCCGATCGTCCGCCAGCTGTTGATGAACTGCCTGCGGTACTGGGTGGGGGACATGCACATCGATGGCCTGCGCTTCGACCTGGCGTCAGTGTTGGGTCGCGACTACGAGGGCCGCGTGTTGGCTGACCCGCCCGTCGTGGAGATGATTGCGGAGGAGGGCGTCCTCGCGGACACGAAGTTGATTGCCGAGCCGTGGGACGCCGCCGGCCTCTACCAGGTCGGCCATTTCCCGTACGGCCGCCGCTGGTCGGAGTGGAACGGCAAATACCGCGACGACGTCCGCCGCTTCTGGAAGGGTGATCCGGGGATGGCGGGCGCGCTGGCGACCCGGTTGTGCGGCAGCTCCGACCTGTACGAAACCACCGGCCGGCAGCCGCACCACTCCGTCAATTTTCTCTGCTGCCACGATGGCTTCACGCTTTGGGACCTCGTTTCCTACAACTACAAACACAACCTGGCCAACGGCGAATTGAACCGGGACGGGACCGATGACAACAACAGCTGGAATTGCGGCGTCGAAGGTCCGACCGAGGATCCGTTCATCCGGGGCTTGCGCCGCCGTCAGGTCCGCAATCTCGTCGCGACCCTGTTGTTGTCGCAGGGCGTGCCGATGCTGTTGGCCGGCGACGAAATCCTGCGCACCCAGCAGGGCAACAACAACGCCTGGTGTCAGGACAACGAAATCAGCTGGGTAGACTGGACCTTCACGACCAAGAACGCCGATTTCTTGCGCTTCGTCAGGGAGATGATTGCCCTGCGCAAGCGTCACCCGGCGTTGAGGCGGCGGTCGTTTTTCCGCGGCCCGGAGGTGGTCTGGCACGGACGACAGCCGGAGAAACCCGACTGGTCCTGGATGAGTCACACCGTGGCCCTGACGCTGGACGGCCGGCAAACGGGGCGTGAACCGGATCGCGATTTTTACATGGCGTTCAACGCCTGGCGGGAGACACAGCCCTTTACGATCCCTCCCGCGCCTCAGGGCCGGCCCTGGCGCCGTACGATCGACACGGCTTTGGCGTCGCCGCTCGACATCGTCGCTCTGGACGAAGGGCCGCAGATCGCGGTCGGCTCCAAATACGTCGTGGAGCCGTTCTCGCTGGTGGTCCTGATCGGCGAGGCGTGAGGGGCGAAAACGGGGGCCAAGAAAGGTTGACGCTCCGTGGGACATGCGCTACATTACAAGCTCGCACGGGCAACCGGGCGAGACGGACAGATAGCTCAGCTGGTAGAGCGAAGGACTGAAAATCCTTAGGTCGCCGGTTCGATCCCGGCTCTGTCCATTCCTCAAACCCTGACCACATTTCGCGCTTTTTCCCCAGACCGCGGCTTTACGAGATTGGCACGTTGGCCGAATTCGTGCCATTGAGGTGAAAATCGATCACCAGCGGCAGGTGATCGGAGGTGCGGCGCGTCAACGGGGTGCGGAGGACGTGGATGTCGCGTATGACAACGCCCCGCTGGAACGCCTTGTCCAGGGTCAACAAGGGCAGGAATGCCGGGAACGAACGGAACCGTGCCGACGATCCTGTTGCCTGCTGGAAGGCGTGTTCGGCAAACGCCCCGCGTTCCAGCGTGTTGCGCCAGTCGTTGAAATCACCGACGACAAGGGTAGGCAAGTGGGCCGACGCGCGGAACAGTGGGTGTCGCAGCAGGTGTCCGACCTGCCAGTGCCGTTCGCGCTCCCCCAGGCCCAGGTGCCAGTTCGTCAGGTGCAAATCTCCTTCGGGCGTCTCCACCACCACCAGTTGCGCCCCGCGCGGTTTGCGCCGCTTCAGCCGCAGCGAGACGCTGTGTTTGACGCGGATCGGCCAGCGCGACAGCAGCAGGTTCCCGTAGCCGCCCGTCCGGTAGTGAACGTTCATTTGAAAGCAGGAATCGCAGGCGCTCCACCTCTCGGCGAGGAGCCGCGGTTGGTCGTGGTGCCGGGTCCGGCGGGCGTTGCAAGTCACTTCCTGGAGGCAAACAAGGTCCGGTTCCGATTCCTCGATGACGCCGCAGACGCGGTCCAGGTCGTAGCGCCGGTCCCGGCCGCCGATGCCTTTGTGAATGTTGTAGCTGAGCAATCGCATTGTGTTGGTGACGGCTATAGGACTGGAATCCCCGACATCTCGATTTCGGCGTCGCAGTGCAGTCACGGTATTCTAACACATGGCGTTAGAATCCCCGGACCGGATGTGGCCGATAAGGCGCTTCGAGTTGCCCGATTTCCTCAGCGGTCAACTCGAGGTCCAACGAGGCCAGGGCGTCGTCCAGGTGCTCCAGCTTGGTCGCGCCTATGATGGGAGCGGTGACGATCGGCTTCGACAAAAGCCACGCCAGTGCCACGCGCGCCGGCGGCACCCCCCGGCCCTGGGCGACCTGCCTCACCGCGTCGATTACCTCCTGGTCCCCCGCTTGGTCGTAGAGTTTGCGGGCGAAATCGTCCGATTCCGCGCGGCGCGTCGCCGCCGTGTCCTTCGGCGACTTCCGCGTGCCCGCCAACAGGCCCCGCGCCAGCGGCGACCAGGGTAAGACGCCGATTCGCTCCGCTTCGCACAGCGGAATCATTTCGCGCTCCTCTTCGCGGTAGAGGAGGTTGTAATGGTTCTGCATGGTGACGAACCGGGCCCAACCGTGCCGCTCTGAGGCGCTGAGGGACTTGCCAAACTGCCAGGCCGTCGTCGAACTGGCGCCAATATAGCGCACCTTGCCTTGCCGTACCAGCAGGTCGAGGCCCGCGAGCATTTCGTCGATCGGCGTGTGCGGGTCGAAGCGGTGGACCTGGTACAGGTCGATGGTGCCGACGCCCAGGCGGCGCAGACTCGCTTCGCAGCCCTGCACGACGTGTTTGCGAGACAGGCCACCCTGGTTCGGCCGGTCGGAGAGCGGGTTGAACACCTTGGTGGCGACGACGCACTCGTCGAGGTCCGCGAACGCTCGCAAGGCCCTGCCCGTGACTTCCTCGCTCGCGCCCAACGAGTACATGTCGGCGGTGTCGAAGAAGTTGATCCCCGCTTCGACCGCCCGGCGGAAGAAGGGCCGCGACGCCGCCTCGTCCAGCACCCAGGAACGCCACGCCGGGTTCCCATAACTCATGCAGCCCAGGCACAGCCGCGAAACCGTCACGCCGGTACGTCCCAGAAACGTGTATTTCATGACGCATTCCCCCCGCGAGATCTGACCAGCGGTCGACGAGCGCTGAACCGGCCTGGAGAAAGTATAGCGAATCACGCCTGGTCACAACCCGCCATTGCCGACTGGCGGCGACGGCGGCCCGTCCATACATTTCCCGCAATGGACGGGCCGTCGCCCGGCCGTCGGCCCAACGAAGAGGTTGCCAATGGTGAAACGATCCCTCCTGCCGGACGCAATCGAGCATTATGTGAGCGAGGCTGCCACGCGCGAAACCGCGCTTCAAAAAAGGCTGCGCGCCGAAACTGCGGCGCTGCCCCGCGCCGGCATGCAAATCGGGCCGGATCAGGGAGCGCTGCTGGCGCTGCTGGTCCGCTTGATCGGCGCCCGGCGCACCCTTGAGGTCGGCACGTTCACCGGCTACAGCGCCTTGGCGGTGGCCGCCGCCCTGCCCGCCGAGGGCAATCTCATCACCTGTGACGTCAGCGAAGAGTGGACGGCCATCGCGCAGCGCTACTGGCAAGAGGCGGGCCTTGCCGGCCGGATTGACTTGCGCCTGGGTCCGGCCATCGAGACTCTCAATGCACTTTTGCGCATGGGCGGGGCTGACACGTTCGACTTTGCCTTCCTCGACGCCGACAAGGAGTCCAACGACGCCTATTACGAGGCCTGTCTGCGCCTGGTCCGGCCTGGCGGGCTGATTGCCGTCGATAACGTCCTGTGGCACGGGGCTGTCGCCGACCCCGCCGTTACCGATGCCGAAACCGAGGCCATTCGCTCGTTGACCGTAAAGGTCCGTGACGATCCGCGCGTGGATTCCTGCCTCCTGACCGTCGGCGATGGCGTCCTCCTGGCCCGCAAGCATTGACCGAGCTAGCAACCAACAAAAGAAGCTGGGCGGCGCGAACATCTGCTGTCCGCGCCGCCCAGCTTCACTTTCCACGATCAGAACCTACTGGTTCGTCGCGCGGAAATCGATGGTCGTATCACGGCCGGCCCGGATGCGCACGTCCTTCATCCGGCTGACCTCGTGGCCATTTTCCATCCATGTGGCTCGAATTTGGTACGTGTACGCCTGGCTAGGATCCAGCGCTGGTGTGTTATACGTCCGGTCGGTCCCCGTCTGCGTGGTCTTGGTGTCGTCAAAGTACACCGTGGCGTTCGGATCGGGGAGCAGGACACGGACGGTCGCCTTCGCCGAAGTGTCCGGCGGCGAATAGAAGGACTGCCTTACACCGGTAGCCGCGTTGGCGCCGGCAACGAGCGGAGCCGAGTACGCATCGGAGCTATACAGATCGCTGAAATCGTAGCTCGGCCCAGCCGCATAGTCGTTGTAGTAGTACGGATACGAATAGCCGTAACCATAGTACGGATAACCATATCCATACCCACCAAGGCCGATGCCCGCGTAATACGGCCAGTATCCACCACCCCAACCTCGGCCGTAGTAACCTCGGCCGTAGTAACCACCGCGGAAGCCGCTGCCGCGAAAACTACTGCCGCGGAAACCGCC
>Ga0207048_10190_pt1 | contig 20134 bp, 11 predicted proteins | sample Alteio_BWMinCont_65_FD_153301 | JGI IMG/M metagenome (GOLD analysis project Ga0207048, IMG submission 153301) | Enriched cells from forest soil in Barre Woods Harvard Forest LTER site, Petersham, Massachusetts, United States -... | ecosystem: Environmental > Terrestrial > Soil > Temperate forest >...
GTTAACTTTTCATTTGTGTTGGTATCCTGAACAACAGCACCCGTATCCTTGACCTCAATGAGCAAGTATTTCTTGTCGGGCATGTAGGGCGGAGTAAGTATCTGACCGCGTGCCACCTTAATGACTTTATCCACTTCGGTGGGCATGAGCATGACAATATCGGCCGTTGATTCAGGCGAATCGATTTCCTTGCGGTAAGTGAGGACGATTTTGAAACCAATTTCTGGCTTATCGAGTTCCAAGGTCGACTCATCGACATCAGACTCAAGACCTGTGGCGGGATCTTTTTCTTTTACAATATTCAAGTGAAAAGGCCCCAAGACATAGCCTTCAAAACCCAGCTTATCACCCGTTTTCAGCAGCCGAGGCTGCTTGTCGCTGGGAACATTCGCGAGATAAATCTGAAAGTAAGTCTCGCCGTTGAGTTCCTGATAACCACGAAACTGGATGTGAAAGGGACGGCTGTCATATTTTTGCAAACGGAGCCGCGAGAAGTAACTGGGATGACTCGCGGGGTCGAGAGGATTGGTCGACTTGGAGCCGTCGCAGTCAGCTGCCTTAGCTTCTTCGTTTTTGAACTCGGTGATATTGGAGAAGCCGTCGTTATCGGGGTCTTCGCGATCAATATTGGAGTCGGTAAAGTCGAGGCCATATTTCTGATACCAACTGATCAATACGCCACTGGGAGTCGTTGCCAACCGATCCAACTTTTTGATGTAAACCCCATCAGGATAGACGGAGGCGTAAAAAAGGAATCCATCGGAGATGAAGAGTTGGTGGGGTTTATCCGGGGCCTTCCACAGGGTGGGTGAACTCCAAGGAGCGATGTTTGCCTGCAAATCTTCCTCTTTAAGTTTCTGCGGAGTTTTTCCCGTCGGGGTCGTCGTTTTGACGTTCGTAATATCCTCCAATGAGGGCATCGTGTAGGCTAGGTAACCGGCACCGAGGGCAAGGAGCACGAGGGCAACTGCCAAAATAATAGGTTCGGGGGACTTCTTCATGGGTTAGCTCCAGATGTTCCGGATGCTGAAGCAGCCCTGTGGGGCCTATTGCCGGAAGCGGGAGTTGCTTCTGCCGCCGCCATGCCCTTCCATTCGATCATGTCGATCCTGAGTTTGATGTGCAAAGTTTCACCGCCAAAGAGATATTGCGGCCCGATGGTCGACTTTGCGCTTGCGGCCACCGCACCGGGAGAGGACTCGGAGACAGAAGGGGCGGACGATGGACCGGCCATTCGGTCGAGATCAGTGAGCTGAGGGGAGGTAGTCTTGGAATTTTGGACGGCAATGTTTCGTATCACAAAGACGTAAGGAGACTTGATCAGGGCATTCACGACATCACGAAAAGTGTCGGTTGTCGCTTCAAACTCAATTTCAAAGGGATAATCGGTGTAGACACCGCCGTCGGCATTAATGGCCCGTCCAGTAAATCTATCTTTGTCACCTGTCGGAGCAATCGAGTTGCTTGAGTTCGACGAGAGATCATCTTCCTCATAGGTGCGGCGGACCGTTTGAATGCCTTTGACCGGCGCACTGATCAAGATATTGGCGATCTCCTCGATGCCCAAAAGCTGCTTGGTTAAAACAACCGTTTTTTCATCAAGGGGATTGGTATTGAGATAGCGGGAAAAGCTGTAATAAAAATTGGGAGCGACCGCGACACCATGAAGCTTGGCTGCGCTGTTCAATTGTTTGACTCGGTCATCCAAATCGTGTTTCCAGGCCACTGTATCCTGCTTGGTGACGGTGAGAATTTTATCATCCGCCGATTGAAGTTTGGCTTGGATCAGGGGATCAACGCCAGCTTTCATCAGGCTGATATTATCCTGTAAAATTTTTACGTTGGTTGTGGTTGGAAGATAGGTCGCCTTGCTCGAATATTTCTCGAAATCGGAAGCGGCAGAACTTACATCGCTTTGCGCAGTTGCCAGCTGGCCTGAGAAGTAATACCAAGCGCCACCGCCAAGAAGGCCGACGACGACAAAGGCGCTGATCATGGCCAAATCAAATCCGGAAAGTTTTTTCATGCGGGCGTCAGGGTTGAAGGCTGATCGGTTGCTTGAGCTTGAGATGCATGGAAAACTTTTGCGCGAAAGAAGTTGGATCTGTTTGTGACGTGGTAAAAGAGATCAATGTTTCGGTAATTTTTTGAGGATCGACATCAAAATAGGGCAAATCGGCAAGGGCCTTCACAAACTCACGTAGTTGCGCCGAATCGACTACTTCAGTTTTGGCATTCGAATGATAGAGGCCATCGATAACCAGGACGTTGATTTCGTCAGTGGGTGTTTGAAGTCCCTTGAGGGCTGCGCCTCCGGCAGGTGCACCCACTCCCGGGCCTCCACCCTGGCCGGGGCCGCGTGCAGTACCATTTTTGGCATCCAAAGAAGGATCGTAAGAAGGGGTGAGTTTCGTGATCCAGACCCCTTCGGGAATTTTGTCGTTGAGCGCAGCGAGAACATCAGGCCACGCATTGCGATGTTGCCCGATGCGGACAACGTCATCGAAAATTCTTCGTTCGGTTTTGGATTCGGTAGCCAACTTCTCAATGGTGGGAGCCATTGCCTGAAGGCTCGCGGTTCTGTCATGCAAAATGGCTGTTGTTTGATTCGCGAGATCGACTTGTTTCCAATAATAGAGGGCTAGGCAGACAAAGAGGAACACCCAGGCCGAGAGTGCGGCGAAGTAGTAGGGTTGCTTGCGGTGCTTGTCTGAACGGGCAGCAAGGGTCGGCGCATCGAGGGTGATTTCAGCCGGGCAACTCCCAGTTTCACGCAGGGCCAAGCCGACAAGTTCGGCCGTATAGCAATTATTTTGTTGAAGTTGTCCCGTGTTGATTGAGTTGCTCAGGTTGACATTGCGCAGGGGATTGAAATAGCTGACGGGCAGGTTGTGCTTCTCAGCAAAAAAGAGGTCGAGGTACGGTAGTTGGGAACTACCTCCCGTAAGATAGATGCGTTTGGGCGCGGTCCCCGTGAGCGTGGTGCGGTAATAGGCGATGGATCGATTGATGTCGACATGGAGCCGCGTCATGGTCGATCGGATGAGCTTGGAGATGCGTGCCGCCTCAACATCATCCGGGTCGGCATAAATTCCACCGAGAGAAACAAAGCCTTTTCCTTTTTTCAGCGTTTCAGCGGCGATGAAGGGTTCCTGGAGTTCGTTGCAAATGCTTTGGGATATCTGATTGCCGGCAATGGGAACGTTTCGAATCCAGAAATTCGCTTTCTCGACGAAAATCAGGTTGGTTGAGCGGGCCCCCATGTCGATGATAAGGGAACATCCTTCGGTTTCAGGTTCGCTGTAACGGAAGGCGTTAAGAAGGGCGAAGGGGGCTACGTCAACCCGTTTAATTTTCACGCCGATGCGTTCCACGGCATCGACTTCAGCTTCAACAATATCTTTCTTGATGGCCACAATGACCGCTTCGGCTTCGGTCCCGGTCGACCGGTTGGGCATCATCTGGTAATCCCAAGTGACTTCGTTGATGGGGAAAGGAACGTTTTGCTGCGCCTCGAACGTCACGACCTGTTCGATTTGACCGGGGTCAACGGGAGGGAGCTTGACGAAGCGCATGAAGACGCTTTGTCCTGAAATGGAGAGGAGCACTTCCTTGGCGCGAATGTCGTGATCTTTGAAGAGCTTGGAGAGCGTAGGCGTGATGAATTTGGCACGCTCCTCTTCCTTGTTTGGATCAAGTCCGATTTCCGCCACACCGAAACGCAACAACGTCAGCGCCCCGCCAGGACTGATCCCAAATTCACCGAATTTGATCGTACTGGTACCGAGATCGACTGTGACAACTTTGGGAGCGGCGGCCATGATGGGACAATTCCAATTCTAAAAAATAAAATAAACCTGATGGGATCGCATGAATTAGTCCCACTAATTTACTGGGACGCAGGCAGTTTGATCGCCGGGTAGTGATTCGGATCACTGATGATAAACGGACATTGATTCTGCCGGTACACGAGACCAGGGACAGGAGTCAACTTTTCAAACCACTTGGGGTCATCTTCCTTGTTCTTGTCGGCGTCATCTATGTCTTTGCCGTCCACCAAGGCTTGAATGTGAACGTCGAACTTCCTTTCAAAATCGGTGTAGCCTTTTGCGCTGTAACGTCCGAGGGTCGAGGGGGACACATAAAAAACACCGTAAACGTCCTTACCTTTGTAAACATTAACGTAGGTCACGCTGCCGGTCAGCCCCACCGCAACTCCCTGAGTACCTGGTGGCGTGGGGTTAACTGCCACCATGTCGATTCCCTCGATCCATATCTTGAATTCAACGCTGTCCAGATAATCTCCCTTATCAGGTGTAACACTGTATTGAAATTCGACCTTAAGCCATTTGGTATCCTCGCTGGAGCCGGAGGAACTATTGCTTCCCCCGAGCGAAGGGGGATCGACGAACGTCGTGGTGATGGCTTCGGGAGTTGCAAAAGTAATCCCGGCAGCGGGAGCAGGGGTCTGGGAAAATGCCGGAATGGAGGCAATGCCGAGTAAAAAAGGAATTAAACACCGCCGCTTAAGTTCCGTTGCGAGAAATGACATGCTTGTATGTAGTTTCAAATCCTATCAAAGGTCAAACATTTTACGTGGGATTATGTGCAATCTTATCGATACATTCGCCAGACCCCTTCTTCGGTATCATCCCGCGACAATCTCCAAAATGACCCATTCGAGGGTGCGCCGCTTGTCTCCCTGCCCCGTCAGCATCTCTTTTTGTGCCTGATAAATAAGATTGAGGGCTTGGAACCAAAATTTCGCGGGACGATGCTGACTGCGCTGTGCGGCCTGCCCCAAGGCATAGGTGCTGATCGGTTCACCGCTTTTCTTGCGCGGCAGATAGACTTCGCCTGCCGAGGAAACTTCCGCCGAGGTAAATGAGCCGCGACTACTGAAGCGGAGCAGTTTATTCTCACGCAGAACCGCACCAAGCGCAGCCATCCGGATTTGTCCTGCCAGGAGAATGAGGATGCCGACTTCCGATTCGTCCTGTGCCAACAAAGCCGAAAGTTGAGTGAGAGCCAACTTTGCATCTCCGCCCAGGACCGCATGACAGAAATCCCAAACAAGTACTTCACGACTGCCACTGATGATCCGATTAACATCGTCGCGGGTCAGTTCCACGCTCCCTTCACCGACAAAACAGCCAAGTTTTTCCAGTTCCTGTGACCAGACGGCGGTATCGATACCCGTGGCCTGAAAAAATCTCTCAGCCGCGCCTGGGCCGGGCCGGATACCCGCAGCCTTCATGCGGCTCTCGATCTGAAAGATGATTTCGTCTTCGCTGGTTTTTCGCAGATCGGGCAGATCGAAATACTTGGCTTGAGCGAGCTTGAGCAGAGCTTTACTAAATGAGCGGCCTTTGTGAATGCCAAGCGCGCTGATAAGCAATGTCACCGACGTTCCATCGACTCGTTCCAAATCGGGTTGGAGTGTTTCCAGAGCTTCTTTGACCGAGGCGTGGCGTCCAACTCCGGTTTCATCAAGGAAATTGACTGCCTTCCACCAGATCAGTTTACCTCCGCCAAAAAAGGGAAGGGTCAAAATGCCCTCGCGTACTTGTTGAATGGAGCGAATGGCATCATCGACTGAATCGGCCCTGCCGTCGACGGTTTCGAGATTCATCGCGTCCACAGGCGCCAGCTTGGCAGCCAAAGCTACCGCGGCTTTCTTGACTGCGTCTTCGTCCGATCCACAAAGAAAATGGATCGGGATTGTCTTGGTACTACTTACTGCCATGGCCATGTCATTAGAAAATGTACCTGAAAATATAATAGGGTCACGCCGAATGAACTTTTGTCCCTGCCCTATTTTAAGATAACCTCACGGGCATGGAACATCTCTGGGCGCCTTGGCGCAATATTTACGTAAAACATCCCCAGGAAGTGAAGGGTGATGTTTTTGCTCAGATCGCCAAAAGCACCGATGACGAAATCAATTACGTCCTGGCGCGAGGAAAGAGCTGTTTCGCTGTCCTCAATCTCTATCCTTATAATACGGCGCATCTCATGGTGATTCCCTATCGTGCGACCGGCGTACTGGAGGATCTCAGCGACGACGAGTTGCTCGAATTGATGACGATGCTCAAGCAGATGAAGGCGGCTGTAACCGCAGCTTATCATCCGCAGGGATTTAACGTGGGGATCAATATCGGTGCGGCGGGCGGTGCAGGCATCGATTCACATTTGCATGTGCATCTCGTTCCACGCTGGCGCGGTGATTCCAATTTTATGACGACAACCGCCGAGACGCGGGTGCATCCCGCCGATCTGGCGACCATTTACGCAACGATCCGCAAGCATCTTTAATCTCGCGGACTTATCTATCCGCCGTGGCGATGGTGATGATGATGGTGGTGTCCGTGATGGTGGTGACGATGATGATGGTGCCCATCGGAAGCAAGGGCGGAAGTCATCGAAATAAGGGAAAGAAGGGTCAGGCAAATGCCGAGTCGGACGATTTTCATACCAATTATGACCCGACGCGGAGCAGCTCGGTTACAAGAATTCTCACAGGTCTCGCTTTCAGCTGTTGGCTCCGGTAAATTTCTTCCATGCGTATCGGCCTGCTTCAACTCAATGCCACCATTGGCGCATTCGATCTCAATCGCGCGCGGTTGGAAGAAGCTTACCGGCAGGCAGTCGATCGGGGTGCAGAGTTGGTGCTGGCACCTGAGCTTTTTCTTTGTGGCTACCCACCGCGAGATTTACTCTTGCGCAATGATTTTATCCAACGTGGTCTCGATTGCCTCGAGCAGTTAACCGGCTCGATCGGTGATGTACCGTTAATTACCGGTTACGTGGATCGCAATCCGGCACGGCCCGGACGTGCTCTACGCAATGGAGCTGCTGTTTTGCAAAATGGCAAAATCGTCCACCGCGTCATGAAGTCGCTGCTCCCAACCTACGACGTCTTCGATGAAGACCGTTACTTCGAACCGGCGGAGAAGATCGCTCCGATTGAAATTGCCGGTCAAAAAATCGCCCTGACGATTTGCGAGGATATTTGGAATGATGCCGATTTCTGGCCCGAGCAACGCTACCACTGCGACCCGGTTCACGATTTGGTCAAAGCAGGCGCGAAGTTGATTGTGAATATTTCAGCCTCGCCCTGGGAACGGAGCAAGGAAACGAAGCGTCTCGCCATGCTTCAACAAATTTCGCGCGATGAGAAAGTACCCCTGGTACAAGTCAATATGGTGGGCGGTAATGATGAATTGATTTTCGACGGACACAGTGTGGCACTCAATGCGAAAGGCGAGGTGCTTGCTCTCGGTGCAAGTTTTACTGAGGACATCATGGTCGTTGATATGGAGGCTTCATCCCCTGCCCCGGCCATTACGCTCCCCGTCGATCAAGAAGAGCAACTTTTCCGCGCACTGGTTCTTGGCGTGCGCGACTACGTCCGTAAATGTGGTTTCAAATCGGTCGTCCTGGGATTATCGGGCGGCATTGATTCGGCGCTTGTGGCGGTGATTGCCGCGGAGGCACTCGGCTCGGAAAATGTTTGGGGCGTTTCTTTGCCTTCACGTTATTCGAGCGAAGGGAGTCTGACCGACGCGGAGCAGCTCGCAAAAAAGCTGGGCATCCGCTACGACGTGCTGCCAATTAAGGGGCCAGTGCTTGAAGCAGAAACAACGCTGGCCGGTGTCTTTGCTGGACGAACGCCCGATCTGACCGAGGAAAACATTCAATCGCGCATGCGCGGCCTGTTGCTCATGGCCATTTCCAATAAATTCGGCCCGCTCGTTCTCACCACCGGAAACAAGTCGGAATTGGCGGTCGGTTACTGCACACTCTATGGCGACATGTGTGGAGCGCTGGCGGTGATCGCCGATGTTCTCAAGACCGAGATTTATGCCCTGGCCAGGTGGACCAATCGGAACAAGGAAATCATTCCGTGGAACACGATTGAGAAAGCGCCGAGCGCGGAATTGCGTCCGAACCAGACCGATCAAGACAGCCTGCCTCCCTACGATGTGCTCGACCGCATCCTGCGCGCTTACGTGGTGGATGAGGCTGATCCGAAGATGCTGGTGAGCGAAGGCATTTCGCCCGAAACGGTTCGCGACGTGCTCAACAAAATTGTCTTCAGCGAATATAAACGCCGCCAGGCCGCGCCGGGTTTGAAGGTTTCCCCCCGTGCCTTTGGCATGGGCCGTCGTGTACCGATTGCGCAGGGTTTTCGGGGATAAACCTATTATACCGAACGGTAAGTATCTTTTGAATTGACGCCTCAAAAGCATCTTCCAATCTGGCCGAATGGGGAAACAACCATCCGATCCACGCCAGCGCCTGCTCGACGCGGGCCTGAAGCAATTTGCCAACCGGGGTTATGCCGGGACTTCCGTACAGGACATTACAGAGGAAGCGAAGGTGACCAAACCGACGCTTTATTATTATTTCGAAAACAAGGAGGGCCTCTTCCAAGCCCTGGTCGACCAGGCGATGGATGAGCGTCTGCGTTTGATGCGCCAGGCAGCTCCTCCCGAGAAAGAGACGGTCGATCAACTGACTGATATTATTGTGGCGGTGACTGATTTTGCCCGTCGTCAGCCCGATCTTTTGCGGCTTTGCTTTTCGGTCGCCTTTGCTGCGCCGGAGGAGATTCCGCATGGATTTAAAAAACACCACAAAATGTACGAATCGTTTCAATTCACGCGCGAGATCATCAAGACGGGAATGGATCGCGGCGTCTTGAACAAGGAATTCACCGTCGATGAGTTGACTCAGTCTTACTTTCATCTCATTCAACATGCGGTCGTCTTGACGGTATTTGAATCGAAATTTAAAAAGATGAAATCTCCCTGCACGCTTCCCGCCAAGGTCGAACCCCGGCGCAAAGTGGAGCTCTTCCTTAAGGGAGCAGCAAGCCGGGAAAATTCCCCTTTAAAAAAATCTCATGTGAAACATTCCAGGCCGCTAATCAAGGCTTTAGCACTCATCACCGGATTGGGGCTTTCGCTTTTAAGTGCGCAGGGGCAATCGACCAACGTTCCACCAACCAATCTTCCTTCGACTAATCAGCCTCCGGTTGAAGCAGCGTCCACAAACTATCCTGCGACGACAAACCTGATGGTCACCAATGCGCCACCGACAGCTGTCGTTTCTCCCGCGACAAACGCGGCTCCTAGTCTTGCCGATGTTCGTCCAGTACCGCTGGCTGTCCGCGCCAGTCATCCGGAATTGGCTACGGTCTCGCCCATCGCACAGGATGCGCACGATCCGCACGCCCTCGATCTGCAAACCTGCTTCCAGCTCACCGCCATTCGCGACGATTCCTTGAAAATCAGCATGGAGGATATCGAGATTGCTCGTGCGCAACTCAGCCAATCAATCGCAGCCTTGTGGCCCACATTCACCGCGACCAATGAGCAGCAATTTCTTCATTATCGAAATGCTAGCAATGCTTCTTTCAGCATCCTGGGCAATTCAACCATCAGCGGAAATCGCAACTACACGTCACAATCCAACGTGACGATGAATTATACCCTCTTCAATGGCGGGCAGAATTGGAATGCCGTCGGAGCCAGTTCCGCTGCCGTCGCCGCGAAACGCGAGACGCTCGCGCGCGATTACCAGACGATCTACCAAAGCGTAGCCCAGGCTTTTTACGACGTACTGCAATTCCAGGGCGATATGACTATCCAGTCCGATTTGATCGATGCGCTGCAGGCACGTGTGGACGATCTGAAGGATCGCGTGTCCCTGGGACGTTCACGGCCATCGGAATTGCTCCAAGCACAGACCGATCTCGCCAATGCCAAGGTAACTTGCGAACAACAACGTGGGTCGCTCAATGCCGCGCGCGAAACCGTAGCCTTCTACATCGGCATTCCATCGAGTGAATTCAAACTGAAGGAAACGCAAAAATTTCCAACAGCTGTGCAATTGGAATCGTATCTTCAGCGTAGCGGGACACGGCCCGATGTGCTTTCGCAATTGGAGAGCCTGCGGCAGGCGGAGCGGAATCTCTCCGGAGCCGAAGGGGAGTTCTTCCCCACCATTACCGCCAACGGCGATTTTCTTTCCTCGCAAGATCCGGCTTCCAATCAGATCGATGCAACGATGACACTGGAGGCTTCGATGCCGATTTTCGACGGCGGCCTGATCATCGGACAGATTCACCAAAACAAGGAGCTGGTCCGTCAAAGCCGGCTCAATGTGGAGCAGTTGCAACGCACGGCCGACGAGGATACGCGAACAGCCTATGCTAATTTCAACGCAAGCGCGGCACAGGTGGTGGTTCTTCGCGAAGCGGCTCTTTTCGCCGCGAAAAACCTGGAAGCGCAGGTCGATGATTATCGCAGGGGCGTGGTGAGCAATCTCGATGTGTTGACTGCTCTGCAGGATTACCAGACAGCGCGGCAACAACTGCACAACTCCAACATGCAGGCACGGCTCAATCTCATCAACCTGCACGTTGCGGCTGGAATCGCAGCCACCGGCCCGAATGCGGATAACCATGCGTTACCGTCCTCCATTACGGCGACAGGCACGGCCAAATAATCCGATGGACTCCTCCAAATCCTCCACTCATCGGGCGATTGTCGCGCGAAAAGCTTCGTCCTTCGCATCGTTGGCCGATCTTTCAATCCGCCGTCCCGTCTTTGCCTGGATGTTGATGGCCGCGCTGATTATTTTCGGTGCCATCGGTCTTTCACGCCTGGGCGTCAGCGAGCAGCCCGATGTCGATTTTCCGGTGTTGACCATCAATGCCACATGGAGCGGGTCTGCACCCGAGGTGATGGAAACGGAGATCGTCGACAAAATCGAGGAGCAAGTTATTTCCACGCAGGGTTTGCGCGATGTGACTTCCCAGATTCAGCAGGGCCAGGCCTCGATTACGCTCGAATTTGAAATCGATCGCAACATCGATGCGGCGTTGACCGAAGTGCAATCAAAGCTGAGCGCTGTGCAGTTACCCCTCGGCGCGGATCAACCAACCATCGTGAAGAGCAACCCGGAAGACCAGCCGATCCTGCTCTTAAGCGCTTCCTCGACCACGCGCGACATACACGCGTTAACCGAATTTCTCGAATTGAACGTCACCGATCAGCTCAAGATTTTACCCGGCGTCGGCGAGGTCACGCTGGCCGGTTATCAGCAACGCAATCTGCGCGTCTGGGTGTCCAATGACAAACTCAAGCCTTTGCAACTGACCATTCTCGATGTCAAAACCGCGCTGCAAAACGAGCAGGTCGAGGAAGCGGCAGGCTATCTCGAAAACTCCGCCAACGAGTTCAACGTCCGTACCATGGGCGAAGGTGTGACGCCCGAGGAAGTGGGCAATATCCAGATCAAGAAACGGGGCGGTGAAGCGATCTATAATTCCAACATCCGCATCCACGATGTGGCGCGGGTCGAGGATGGCCTCGACGACATCCGGCACATGGCGATTGTCAACGGCAAGCCGGGCATTGGCATCGGCATCAAGAAGCAGCATGGCGCAAATTCCGTGGCCGTGGCGCAAGCGGTCAAAAATCGCCTGGAAGAACTTCGTAAGACTCTGCCAGCCGACATCAAAATCGATGTTAATTTCGACAGCAGTATTTTCATCAAGGACGCGATTCACGAAACCGAATTTACCCTCCTTCTTTCAGCGATCATCACCAGCATCGTCTGCTTTCTCTTCCTAGGCTCGTTGAGCTCGACCTTCAACGTTCTGCTTTCGATTCCGACCTCGGTCATGGGGACGTTCATGGTGCTCTATTTTATGGGCTTCACGCTTAATTTTTTCACACTGCTCGGACTCTCACTCGCCATCGGCATCGTGGTGGACGATGCGATCATGGTGTTGGAAAATATCGTACGCCATACCGAGATGGGAAAGAGCAAGGTACTCGCCTCGCGGGACGGCGCGCGCGAGATCACCTTCGCGGCACTGGCAGCGACGATTGCGGTCGTCGCGATCTTCCTGCCCGTGGCGTTCATGAGCGGGATCATCGGTCGTTTCTTTTTCCAGTTCGGCATCACGATTTCCGCTGCAGTACTTCTTTCGCTGGTGGAAGCACTCACCGTCACGCCGATGCGGTGCTCGCAATTCATGGGTGATGCGAACAATGCCTATGCGCGCTGGGCCGCGGGCCAGTTTGACCGGCTTGCCCAAGTTTATCGTGGCGTACTAGGTGTCTGTCTCGATCATCGCTGGTCGGTAATTCTGGTCTCATTGATCATCTTCGTTTTTTCACTCGGCCTTGCCTACCTGCTACCGAAGGAATTTTTACCGAGACAAGACCAGAGCGCTTTTCTCATTCGCGTGCAGACGCCGGTTCATTCCTCACTGGCATTTACCAAAGATAAGTTGGTCGAAGCGGAAAAAATCTTGAACCAGCATCCCGAGATCGATCATTTCTTTTCTGCCATCGGCGGATTCACCTCCGACACGGGCGCCGCGGATGGCGCGGTAACCGACGGCCAAGTGAATACGGCATTAATTTACATCACGCTCAAACCCAAAACACAACGAAGCCTCGGCCAGTTCGCGCTAATGGATCAACTGCGCCAGGAATTGGGTAGGATTCCCGATATCATCGCCGTGCCGCAGGATCTTGCCTCGCGAAATTTCGTCGCGGGACGAGGCTTCCCCATCGAGTTGAATTTGCGCGGCCCCGATTACACCGTCCTGGAAAAAAAATCGCAGGAGGTCATCGCCGCCATGCAGCAGACGGGCGATTTCATGGATATCGACACCGATTTTCGCAACGGCATGCCCGAGGTGCGCATTTATCCTGATCGCGATCTCGCTACTCAATCGGGCGTCACCGTCGATACGATTGCCGGCACGGTGGAGGCCGCCATTGGCGGTACGGTCCAAGGCAAATTCACCAACAAGGACCGGCGTTACGATGTGCGCATGCGTCTGGAAGGCGGCGAACGCGTAGGTCCGAATGACATCATGCAACTCGACGTTCGCACCGATTACAATGAGCTGATTCCGATTGCGAGCGTAATCAAGACCGAGACGGTCAATACCTACCAGACGATTGCGCGGCGGTTGCGCGAACGATCCATTTCGATCTTCGCCAATATTGCGCCGGGAAAATCGCAAGCCGAGGCTCTCGATCACGCCGAAGCCATTGCGAATAAACTTATGCCGGTCGGTTATCGTGTTTTCCTCGGCGGCGGCGCGCAGACTTTCCGCGAAACGTTTTCGAGCCTCTTCTTCGCCCTCTGGCTGGGGATCATCGTTTCCTACATGGTGCTGGCGTCACAGTTCAATAGTTTTATCCATCCGTTCAGCGTTTTGCTTTCGCTTCCGTTCAGTATCAGCGGTGCGTTCTTTGCGCTCCTGCTCACGGGACAATCGATCAATCTCTACAGCTTGATCGGCTTGGTTCTGCTCATGGGTATCGTAAAGAAAAATTCGATCCTGCTGGTCGAGTTTACGAATCAAAAACGGTTCATCGATGGATTCTCCGTACGCGAGGCGATTCTTTACGCCGGACCGGTGCGTCTGCGCCCAATCCTGATGACTTCGATGGCGACCCTTGCCGCGGCGGTTCCGCCAGCACTGGCTTTCGGGCCGGGTGCAGAAAGCCGCATCCCGATGGCGATCACGGTGATTGGCGGCGTGATCGTTTCGACTTTCTTCACGCTGCTGGTCGTACCCTGCGCTTACAGCCTCTTTTCACATCTCGAGAGCAAGTCTCATCCCGAGGCCGAGCTTTATGGTGCTGTTCCCAAATCCACGATGCGCCCAGGGCACGAACATGATTTAGCACCGGTAGAACAAAATAATTAGAGGTCTTTCGACAAGCTCAGAATGACATTATTTTTATGACCCTCTCCGATCTTTCCATTCGGCGTCCGGTCTTTGCCTGGATGTTGATGTGTGCGCTAATGTTCTTCGGCGCGATCTGTTTCATGCGCCTCGGGGTCAGCCAGCTACCCGAAGCGACCCAGCCGGTGCTGACCATTTCGGTCGCGTGGACGGGCGCTCCGCCGGAAGTGATGGAGACCGAGATCGTGAATCCCATCGAGCAAGCCGTAATTTCAGTCCAAGGCATTCAGGACATCGAAGCCAACATGCGCCAAGGCACAGCGAATATTAAGCTCTCGTTCTATACCACCAAAAACATCGACGCCGCGTTGCAGGAAACCAACGCCAAGCTCCGCTCCGTCAAGTTACCAGACGACGTCCTGCCGCCGACCATTCTCAAAATAAATACGGACGACAACCCGATCATGTGGCTGGCGATCACTTCCAATAAACGTTCGTTCAAGGAGATGCTCACTTATGTCGATTTAAATTTACGCGATCGCTTCCGGGTCATTCCCGGCGTGGGCAATCTTATCCTGGGCGGCTGGTCCGACCGCAATCTTCGAGTCTGGGTCGATAACGACAAACTGATTGCACACCAACTGACCATCCTCGACGTGAAAAACACGTTGAAGCTCGAAAACAACGAGACTGCGTCGGGTTATCTGGAGAACGGCCAGGATCAGCTAAACGTGCGCACGATGGGAGAAGCAGTCACCCCGGAACAAATGGGCGATATGCTCATCACCCAGCGGGGCGGGCAGCGGATTTATCATTCCGACATCCATATCCGCGACGTGGCCACCATCGAGGATGGTCTGGCCGACACGCGAAGTTTTGCGCGTAGCAATGGAGAGATCACGCTCGGCGTCGGCATCCAGAAACAACACGGCGAAAACGATGTGGCCGTGGGCAAGGCTGTTCGCGATTTTGTGGACCAGATCAATAAAGAACTGGCCACCACCGATCCCGATTTGCATATCTGGGTAAATTTCGACGGCACCCGTTTTACCTCACAGGCTATCGATGAAACGGAGCTGACCGTTCTCCTTTCGATCATCGTGACGAGTCTCGTCGTCTGGGCATTTCTTGGATCGTGGAGTTCCACCTTCAATGTGCTTCTCTCCATTCCGACCTCGGCGCTCGGAACGTTCATCGTGATGTACCTGCTTGGGTTCACGATCAATTTTTTCACGTTGCTCGGCATGTCGCTCGCCATCGGCATCGTGGTCGACGACGCCATCATGGTGCTCGAAAACATCGTGCGCCATTTCCACATGGGAAAGACGGCCCGGCAGGCGGCACTGGACGGCGCGAAGGAAATCACTTTTGCCGCAACCGCCGCAACCATCTCGGTCATCGCTGTCTTCATCCCGGTGCTGCTGGTCGGTGGATTTGTCGGCGTGTTTCTTTTTCAGTTCGGCATGACGATTTCAACTGCCGTTGGACTTTCGCTCCTCGAGGCCATCACCCTCACCCCGATGCGCTGCTCCCAATTCATGACGGCCAAGGAAGACGAATCGCGCTTTGCCAATTTCGCAAATCGGATCTTCACCGATTTTTCCAATGCCTACCGCCGTGTACTCAGCCTGAGCTTGAGCCATCGCTGGAAAGTTGTTTCCGTGGCCCTGACCTTGTTCGCGCTTTCTTTGCTTTCAGTCCCATTGCTCAAAAAGGAATTTTTACCTATTCAGGATATCGGAGTTTTTGTCATCCAATATCAGACTCCCGTCGGCTCTTCCCTCGCTTTCACCAGCAACAAAGCCGCTGAGATGGAAAAGATTCTCAAAAGCGAACCCTCCGTTGGCCATTACTTCGTGAATATCGGTGGGTTCGAAGGCGGTGAAACCAATAAAGGCATCTCCTTTATCTCGCTCAAAGACCGCGACCAGCGAAAAGAAAGTCAGCAACAAGTCATGGATTTTGTGCGCGATGAAATCAAGAAGCGCATTCCGAAAGATTTTACCGCTTTCATTATCAATCCTTCGGGCAGTTTCGGCGGAGCCAAGCGGGGCACGAGCATTGAATTAAGTATTCGCGGCAGCGATTACACGGTCCTGAAAGAAAAGGCGGCGGAACTGACCAAGAAATTCACCGATAGCGGCTTACTGACCGACGTCGACACCGATTTCCGCGACGGCGTGACTGAAGTGCACGTCGAGCCCGACCGGGAAAAAGCGGCGGCCAGCGGCGTTAGCGTGCAGGATATTGCCGATACGATCAACGCGGCCATCGGCGGCGTACGTCAGGGTAAATTCACCAACGGCATCCGGCGTTACGACGTGCGACTGCGTTTGCTGCCCGAGCAATGGCGGACGACCTCCGATATCAGCAAACTCCTGATCCGGACCGGCTATGGCGAATTAATCCCCCTCTCCTCCGTCACCAAAATCACCGAAGAAAAAAATCTCCTCACCATTACGCGGGAAATGCGTCAACGCGCGATCAATATCTACGCCAATACTACGACCGGCACCTCACTCGACAAAGCGATGGAATTCGCGCGCAAAACGGCCAAGGATGTCCTGCCCGACGGCTATAACATGATCGAGGTGGGTGCGTCGAAAGATGTCATCGATGCCTTCATCAGTTTCATCTTCACGCTCGTGCTGGGCCTGCTCATTTCGTACATGGTCCTGGCGGTTCAATTCAACAGCTTCATCCATCCAATCCCGGTAATGATTGCACTACCGTTCTCACTTACGGGTGCGTTTCTCTCACTCTTGATCACCCATAACTCTCTCAATCTTTATAGCTTCATTGGCATTGTTGTGTTGATGGGCATCACCCTGAAAAACTCGATTCTCCTCGTCGAATTTTTCAACAAGCAGCGCCGCGATTATGGTCGCACTCTGCACGAAGCGATTCTGGAAGGCGGCCCCATCCGATTGCGTCCCATTGTCATGACTTCGGCGGCCACCATTGCGGCTTCGATTGTCCCGGCTTTGGGTATCGGACCTGGCGCGGAAGTCCGGGTTTCAATGGCTGTGGTGATCATTGGCGGTGTCATGATCTCGACTCTCTTTTCCCTGATCGTGGTTCCATGCCTCTATCATATCCTCAGCCCGATTGAGGATAGCTCGCATCATATTGTTGCGGAACTGAATGCCGCCGATACCTATGAGGAAGCCGAATCGGAATTGATTCATCCTTAGAGTTTATCGAAAATTCTGGTACAAGTCGGGAACGGTCCTGCCATGAAACAGCTCGAATTCATCCCCAAACACCAGAAGGGTGAGGAGCGCGCACGCCATGTTCGGGCCTTTATCGCCTCGTGCATTTTTCATGGTTTTCTGATTTGCCTGCTCTTAGGTCTCACTTTTATTTATTGGTCACATTTCCAACCACCAAAAAATGGGTCGCCGCACGGTGGACAATCTCTTTCGCTTCCAACTCTGGTCATTGTTTCTCCTCCACCAGAAATTTCGCATCCTTCGCCGACACCTCCTTCCCCTGTAGCTTTATCGCAACCGCCGGTACCAACTTCGCCCAAACTTCCCACTCCCGAAGAAGGCATCCCTGTTCTGATGCCTCGACAAATCCAAACTCCCAAAACGGAAACGGCTAAAATCAACGCATTGCCTCATCCCACGATTTCCCATCCTTCTACAGTTACCGAAGAAACACCAACCCATGCGAAGCCTGTCGCTTCGGCTCCGCCTTCGAGTTATACGCCGGGAGATAGTGTGCTGCCTCACCCCCCCTACCCCGCAGAAGCACGCGACCGCGGCCAAACCGGCACGGTGACGGTGAGCGTGCAGTTCGATGCACAAGGCAGTGTTGCGGATACCCGCGTGATGCAATCAAGCGGCGTACCCATTCTCGATTCAAAAACGCGCACATTTATTCGCGATCATTGGCATAGCCTTGCCTATGCCGGACAAACTGTGAGTGTACCGATCCAATATACACTGGAGAATCTTTAGCCGATTTATTCCATGAACCACGATTCACCTCCGCCTCAAGAAGTGCCGAATGAGACCGAATCGTCGGAATGTTCCGATCAACACTGTCCGGTCTGCGGCGCCACGCTGATCCAGGAAAAATGCAAAGTTGTCTGCCGTAGTCCGCGTTGCACTTATCGGATTATTTTCAACTGCTCGGAATTTTGAAAATATAACCCGCGCTCTACGAAGACTTGGGAGAAATCGGCGGTAGAGGCATTGTTTCCATCCCAGTATTGGCCAATTTATGGGCCATTTTAAGAGCTTCTGCGCGTGTCTGCACCGTTCCCTCCAACTGGGCCACACGAATTGCTTCGAGAATTCTGCCCACAACTTTTCCAGGAGTAAGCCCCATCGCAAGAAGATCGTGTCCCGAAATCAATGACGGTGGATCAATCTCCTCGGGACTCATCGTTTCAAGTTGATGCTTCAGGAAATCATAATTTCCGAGATCCCCGTGGGAACTGCTGCAATCAATGCGATGCAATTCAAGCTCCAGCGGGAAAGTTGGACGCGCCATCATCCGTTTGAGCGTACTGGGACGCATGTGCAACACATCCTTGAATTGCATGTGATACTGGACAAGCTCGCGTACGATCTGGATCGTTTTGTTGTCGTAGCGTAAATCAGTCATGATTTCTTCGGTCATCCTTGCGCCGACACTTTCATGTTCGTTAAAGCGGATGCGCCCGTTTTCATCGACTTTTGCGGTCGGTTTTTTGCCGACATCGTGAAAAAGAACGCTCAATGCTAATTCCAAATCGGGCTTTTCTATCTTAGTCAGCATCAGCCGGACATGCTGATAGACATCGCCCTCGGGATGAAACTGGGGTGGTTGCTCCACTCCGTGCAATACTGCAATATCGGGCAAGACTTCCTTGAGCAGTCCGCTTTTATCGAGCAGATCGAGGCCAAGTTCCGGTTTGGTCGCGGTAAAAATTTTATTCAATTCATCGCGAATACGCTCAGCGCTGATCGTACGAATGGAGGAAGCGCCCGCACAAATGGCATCCCAAGTCTTCGGTTCGATGGTGAAGGCTAGCCGGGTGGCAAAACGAATGGCGCGGAGCAATCGAAGCTGATCTTCAGTAAAGCGATGCGCGGGCTCGCCAATGGCACGAATAATCTTGGCACGAAGATCGGCCTCACCCCCCACGTAATCAATTAGCCGTTCGGCTATCGGATCATAGAAAAGACCGTTGATGGTAAAATCGCGCCGCTGTGCATCTTCTTCCGCCGTGGCGAAGCGCACCGATTCGGGATGACGGCCATCCTTGTAGGTACCGTCTTGGCGAAAAGTCGCTACCTCATAAGATTCTTCTCCCACCAGGACACGCACCACACCGAAACATTTACCGGTGAGATCGGTAACCCGTGGAAAAAGTTGCTGCACTTGTTCAGGCGTCGCGCTAGTGGCAACATCGTAATCCTTGGCTTCGATCCCGAGCAGTTGGTCCCGCACGCTGCCGCCCGCGAAGTAGGCGGTATATCCCGCCTGCTGGAGCCGGGCTACGATTTCGCGCGCTTTCAAGTTCATTGCTCGGAGAAAATAGGCTCAACTTCGGCGGGATTCGGCGCTGGCGTATGGGTTTCATGCCGGTAGAGGAAATAGAACAGACCTCCAATCAGACTCCACAGCAAATTGAGTCCAAAAAAGGTCAGAGAAAAGGCCACGGCATGCTCTTTATCCACACCAAGCAGGCCAAAAAACATGATGAAAAGCGTTTCACGCACGCCCAGTCCAGCAATGCTTACGGGAAGCGCGATTAGCATGTTCACCATGATGAGGATGGAACAGAAAGCCAGGAGCGGAGGAGTCAAATGCATCGCACGCAGAACGCAGTAACCCATTAAAGTCATGCTGATGTGGGAAGGAATGGAGCCGACCAACGCAATCAGATTGGTACTAAAAGCACGAGCGGTTTGTTCGTAAGCTGCAAATAGGGAAGTGCCCCGATGAATGAAAGGAAGCCGTTTTATAAATGAGCGGATCGCTTCGTGTTGTAATAAAGAAGGTCCCAGACAGGCCAAGATAGAAGCAACTACTCCACCCAAAGCGAAAAAATAAAAGGTGGCCGTGGCCGCTTTCGTATCTGATCTCGAAAGCAAAAGTGGCAACTGGGTTACCGACAACACGACACCGAATAAAAGCATGGCCACCAATCCGATGACACGATCAACAATAACCGTGAAAGCAACCGCGGCCTTCCGCTGCGGCACGGCCCGCGCCACATAAAAGATTTTGAAAACATCCCCACCGGTCGTACCGACCAGAAAGGCGCTAAAAAACTGGCCTATCATATTGAGCTCGAGAACGCGCCAGAAACGGAGATGCACCCCATGCACTCCCAAAAGCAATCGCCAGCGCCATGACACAACCAACATGATCGGCAAGAAACAGAAAGCCGCTGTAATCAGCCAG
>Ga0207048_10192_pt1 | contig 20049 bp, 18 predicted proteins | sample Alteio_BWMinCont_65_FD_153301 | JGI IMG/M metagenome (GOLD analysis project Ga0207048, IMG submission 153301) | Enriched cells from forest soil in Barre Woods Harvard Forest LTER site, Petersham, Massachusetts, United States -... | ecosystem: Environmental > Terrestrial > Soil > Temperate forest >...
GTACGCCTCGAAGCCCGCGAAATGCTCGCGCAGATAGGCCTCTTCTCCCAGAATCGTCGGAATATAAATCGCCGCAAAGAGCCCAGCCAACACCAACAGGATCAACAGATTCCATGCCGCCGCCGCGAATCCGAACGCGATCAGCATCGACCCCAGGTACAGCGGGTTGCGGGTATACGCGTACGGCCCGGTGATTGCCAACTCGGCATTCTTCTTCACGTACCCCGACGCGTAGCCGCGCAGCCAAAGCCCCGGAACCACCAGAATCAAGCTGGCAGCCAACGTCCGCCAACTCGGCCTCGCCAGCCACAGAAACACCGCCGCAAACGCAAAACCCATCGGCACCCGTATCCGCCGCGCGATCCTCTGCCAACCCGTCCGTCCGCTCACTCTCGCCCGCAAACCTCTCCCCGTACCTGCTAGACGATTTTCTCACCCGCAGAGCTTCGCTGGCCCGGAGCGCCCCAAGTCCGTCGCGAGGAGTATCCCGGAAGCCTGATTCCGCTTTGGCTTAAGCCGCCTGTTTAGATCGAACGACCCTTCTAGACGGCTGCTTCATCCCCCTGCGGGCCTGCCACAGATCGAAGTTCATTTGCATGCGCAACCAGAACTCGGGGTCCGTATTGGGCAGCACTTCAGCGAGCCGGATCGCCATCGATGCTGAGATGCCCGCATGACAGTTCAGAATCCGCGACAATGTTGTACGGGCCACTTTTAGGCGCCGAGCCAGGGAAGAGACGTCCGGATCGCCAAGATAATCGCGGAGCACTTCTCCGGGGTGTGCAGGGTTGTGCATCGACATAGCCATCTCCTCAGTGATAGTCCAGGTAATCGACAACCTCAGCGTCTTCGGCTCGAAAAGTAAACGTGATTCGCCAGTTTCTGTTCACCGAAACCGCCCAGTGACCTTTCAGCGTACCGCTCAGTGCGTGAAAGCCCCAACCGGTTCCCTCCATTTGCAGCGGGTTCGAAGCAGCGTCCAAGGCAGTGAGTAGCACGCGCAACTTCTTCGCATGACTCGGCTGTATCCCGGCCTTCGATCCTGTCCTGAAGAACTTCTCCAGCCCCGCGTGCTTGAATGACCGGATCACTGGGGAGAAGTGTAGCGCGTTATGCTACACGCATCAACTGGAATCGCCCGCGGATATCCACTAACTACCCCAGCAACTCCAGCGCCGCCGCCGCCACCTCATCCGCCTCAATCTGCAGCATTCCGGCCTCAGTCTTGTTGCGGCGCTTGTGGCTGGTCTCGCTTGTGGCATCACGAAACACCCGCGACCGAGTTCCATACGGCCCATTGCGCGCCGGATCGGTCGGCCCAAATATCCCCACCACCGGCCGCTCCAACGCCGCCGCCAAGTGCAGCGGCCCAGTATCGCCCGCGATCACCACCGCCGCTCGCCGCACCAGCGCAATCAACTGCGCCACCGAGCACGGCACCGCTCGTGCATACCCTTCACTCTTCGCAACTGCCTCATCTGCCTCAGGGGATCCATTCACTGAAGCATTCACGACTGTTCGCACACCGGCCCGCCCCAACTCCGCGGCCACGCGCCCAAGGCGCTCCGCCGGCCAAACCTTCGCCCCCCACCCCGCTCCAGGCGAGATCAGACAGAATCTCTCGCGACCCGCCACCCCGTCAGCCCAATGCTCAGCTTCCTCGTTCATCGGCAGCGGTACTCGCGTCGGATGCAGTGCCTCGCCCACGGCCCCGCCGAGCAATTCGCAACCCTGGTCCACCACGTGGATCGCACTCACCTCTACCTTCTTGTCGTAGAACAGCCGAGCCGCGCGTTCGCGAGGCTCCTCCGGCCCTGTAAAAATAGCAGCCTCAGCCAGAAGTCCTACCGCCGCGGACTTGATCGCTCCCTGCATGTCGAGGCACAGATCGAACCGTTCGTCGCGCAGCACCTTCCGCAGAGCGCGAATCTCGCTGAACGTGTTGGTCGAGAGCGGCCTCCGCTTCCACGCCCTCGTCGGGATGCTGTACCACCGGTCCACCATCGCCTTCGACCCAATGCGAATCCCCAGCGAAAGGTCGTTCGGATCGCCCACAATCTGCAGCAGATCGCTCCAGCGGGGCTCAATCGCCCACCCGATGAACCAGTCCGGGTGAGCCGCACGCAGCGCCGCGACCGCCGGCATCGCATGCAGCACATCACCCATCGCTCCGATCCGCACAATCAGCAGTCTCACGAGACCCGTGCCTCCAACTCGCGCACTACGTCATCCGGACCGAGAAACACGGCCTGCAATCTGGCAACCAGCACGGGTGCCGTCGCCTCAAGCTGGGCGCGCAGCTCCGGCGTTAGTTTCACCGCATCCTTCTCCGTGGTGATGAAGGCGTTTCCCGCCAACATATGCAATGACTTAGTCAGTTGGTGCATATCCTCCGCCGCGTATGGATGGTGGTCGGGGAACGCAATTGAATCAATCACCCGTCCGCCTGCGTTGCGAAGAGTGTCGACAAAATCCTCCGGTCGCGCAATGGCACTAAAGGCTACCAACCCTAGTTTGCGATCGAAGACGTCTGCCGCGTCCGGAACTTCGATGTTGCGCCGCACCGTCCAAATTGCTGTGCCCTCGCGCATTCGCCCCCGAATCCGCGCCTCCAGACGCTCCCGCTCTTCTTCGCGCACCACCACAACATCCCCCCGACGCAGCGCTGCCAGCCGCTCCCGCCGATTCCCAGCGGGCAGCAGCGCATCCTCCAGATCCTGTTCGGTCACCAGCACCACATCCAACGCCCGCGCCAGCCGCCGATGCTGAAACCCATCATCCAGCAGATGTACGCGCCTTTGTTTGTCATTCCCCAGCGCCCCTTGTTTGTCATTCCGCAGCGCAGCGGAGGAATCTGCTTCTCCCTCGCCAGCCGCCGCCTCCGCCGCCACTCCTGCCGCAAATCGATCTGCCCCAACCCACACCGGGACTCGCAATCTTTGCGAAAGAAGAACCGGCTCATCTCCAAATCTCTGCGCCGCCGACTCTCCGTCGGAAGACACCTGCTCCACGCCAATGCCCCTCCGCCCATACCCCCGCGACAACACATCTACATTCCAACCGTGTCCTCGCAGCAACTCCGCCAGCGCAATCACCACCGGGGTCTTCCCCGCGCCGCCCGCAGACAGACTCCCGACGCTCACCACCGGCCACTCGAGCCTGCTGGTCCGCAACACCCCCACCCGTCGCAGTCCATCCTTCACCGCCAGCCCCGCCGCATACAACGGCACCAGAGGCCAGGCCCACGGCCGCCGCGCCTTCACCGCTTCACCTTCGCAACCAGAGCCTCAACCGCCCGCCCCGTCGCGCCACTTTGCGCCTCGAACACCGCGCGTCCACGCTCGCCCATCGCCTTCGCCTGCCTGCGATCGGTCAGCAACTCGATCAGGACCCTCTCCAGATCGTCCTTATCCCGAACGCCGCGAAATGCATACTCGTCCTGCATCTTACCCACGATGTCGCGAAAGTTCTCATACGACCGCCCCATCACCACCGGCACCCCAAACTGCGCTGGTTCGAGAGGATTATGCCCGCCCCGCTTCACCAGGCTACCGCCCACAAACGCCACGTCCGCCACACCATACACCGCCGCCAAATCGCCAATCGTATCCAGCAGCACAATCTCCAGCCGACCCGCTGCGGGATTGGGTGGCCAATCCTTTGCCCCAACCCAGTCGCTCGCCTTCGCATAGCAGAACTCGCTCACAACCGATTCCACCGAACCAAACCGCTCAGGATGTCTCGGCGCTAACACCAACACCGCGCCCAGATCACGCCGCAGCGAACCCTTCCACGCCTGAATCATCATCTCGTCTTCACTCAGTCGATCATCCGGCTGCCGCTCGACCGTGCTTCCCGCAACGATGATCGGCCGTCCCGCAGCCGCCTCGAGAATCAACTCCGCAACCCGACTCGCCTTCGCAGCCCGCACGTCATACTTCAAATTCCCAATCGCTCGCACCACCTCTGCCCGAGCCCCCATCTCCACCAGGCGCCGAGCATCCTCCTCGCTCTGCGCCAGAAACAGCCCTACCATCCCCAGCACCTTCCCCCAAACCGCCCGCATTTTCAATCCCCGCGCAAAGCTCCTATCCGAAACACGGGCATTCACCACCGCCACCGGAATCCCCGCGCGCCCGCACTCCACCAGCATTCGCGGCCACAACTCGCTTTCCATCAGCACCAACATCTTCGGCTGCAGCGCGCGCAGATACGCCCGCACCGCCCACGCAAAATCCAGCGGATAAAAGAAAACTCGCCCTGCCTCAAATCGTTCCCGTGCTAACGCCTGCCCGGTCGCCGTCGTCGTAGATACAACAATGGCCCAGCCTGCCCCCAGCGCCGCCTCAAGTTCCGCCACCAACCGCGTAGCTGCCAGCACCTCGCCGACGCTGACCGCGTGGACCCACACCACTTGCCGCCCTGCCACCGCCGCGCACAACTCCGCCGAAACCCTACCCAGCCGCTGCCCCAACCCTGCGCGATATCGCCCGCTGGTCGCCATCCGCACCAGCCAGTACGGCGCGCCAACCACCAACACGGCCATCAGAAGCGCGCTATACAGCGCCATCACAACGAACTGGACCACGTCCCGAAACTCCCTCGCCAACTACCACGCGTTACCGCCGCGCTTTACCACCGTATCAGCGAAGATGATAATCAACCCTGCATGAACCCCCATAGCAACCAGCCCAATCCGCGCAACTCACGTCCGTTACGCGCACTCCCCGCCTCGGCCCTGCGAGTGATGCTGGCCGCCACCCTGCTTTGCCTCACCGCGCACGCCGCCGACAAGAAATCAGCCCCGCCCGCCAAGCCCGCCGCTGAATACGCCGCCAACGACGCCCACCCGAACGAACATGTCACCGTCGCCGCCGAGCCGTGCGAGGACCCCAAACAGTGTCCGTTCTTCCGTCTGGCCTACATCCAGCACGGCCTGCTGCCTATCCGCGTCATCTTCACCAACGATTCTGACCGCGCCATCTCGCTCGAAGACGCGCGCATGCAGTTCATCTCCGCCAATAACGACAAGATTCCTGCTGCCACCGAAGACGACATCAACCGTCGCATCTTCGACCTGCACAGCACCCAGCCCATCCACATCCCGCTGGACCCGTTCCCCATCAAACGCACTCCCGTCGACAAGAAAATCGGCGAGGACGATAAGGACTTCGGCTTCCAGGGCACCGTCGTCAACGCCCACTCCACGCTGGCCGGCTACCTCTTCTACGACATCAAAGACCTCGACGAACCCGCCCTCAAACACGCCGAGTTCTACGTCAAGATGGTCCACACCCTCGACGGCACCAAGGAACTCTTCGCCTTCACCATCTCCCTCGACAAATGGCTAGCCGCCAACCCCGACGCGCCATCGAATCACCCGCGCCGATAATTCCTTTCGTTTTGGCTTGTCATTCTGAGCGCAGCGAAGAACCCCCGCATTTTGTCCGGAGCGCCACAGCACTCCGCACAATAGAATCAACTCTGCATGCTCAATATCCGCCTCGCCACCCCTGACGACATCCCTGACATCCTCGCCTTCATTCGCGAACTCGCCGACTACGAAAAAGAGCCCGCCTCAGCCGTCGCCACACACGCCGACCTCCTCCGCGACGGCTTCGGCCCCGTAAAGGGCTTCCATTGCCTCGTCGCCGAGTGGCAAGGCAAGCCCGCCGGCTTCGCCCTGTATTTCTTCAACTACTCCACATGGCGCGGCCACGCCGGAATCTATCTCGAAGACCTCTTCGTCCGACCCGCCTTCCGCGGCAAGGGCATCGGCAAGGGTCTACTCTCCGCCGTCGCAGCGGTCGCGGTAGCGGAAGGATGCCCCCGCCTCGAATGGGCCGTCCTCGACTGGAATCAACCCGCCATCGACTTCTACAACTCCCTCGGCGCCGATCCGCTGACCGAGTGGACCATCATGCGCGTCTCAGGCGAAGCCCTGCCCGCTCTCGCACATCTTGCCCAGTCTTGAGCCGCTGGCAGGCACACCTCTGGCGGCAGACCCGCTCCCTGGGTCGACCCGAGTTCATTCGATTTATTTCGCGAAAGACGCTCTACCAGTAGCCGCCGCGGTAGCCGTATCCGTAGCCATACCCGTAATAGCGGGCTCGCCAGTAGGGGTCATACGGGGTGTAAGCCCCATACGGATAAGGGTAGGGGTAAGGGTGATACCCGTAGCCATACAGGTGATACCCGTGCCAGCCCCAGCACCGCCGCGAAAACAGCAGAACCAGCAGAATCAGGCAAATCATCCGAGCCTCGGTGCGGGTTTTCAGAAGCCTACGTCCGCACACCCGCATTCTACGCAATTCCTCCCCGAAAAGTTCAACCCGTCCCGTAACAGGGTCTTTGCCACCTCCATCGCTCCCGGTACCCGGCTAAGCAGCCACCGCCGCCCCAGCCCGCTGATCCAATCCAGTCCCGGCCCTCGTCCGTAATTCCACTGGAAAACGAAGAGAAGTTCAGGCAGTATTATTCCTTCTTTTCAGGGAGAAGGCTTCCCACGCTCGCGGTTCAACCTCGATCACCTGCCCTTGAGCTGTTCACGCGCGATCGCCGGGAACTCAGCAGCCCCTCTCCCGCATCACCGGGCCCGGCTTCGAAAATCTCGATACGAGGATCGGAAAAATGAAACGTCTCTCAACTCTTTGTGTCTCTGCTGCGGTCGCTCTCATGCTGACCGCCTGCAACCAAACACCTGCCCCCGCCCCCAACACCCACGACGCCGACGTCAAGGCGATGCAGGATAGCGAAGTCCAGTGGAACCAGGAATGGGCTTCCAAAGATGCCGCCAAAATCGCGGCCCGCTACGCCGACGACGCTGTCCTGATGGTCCCCGGAGGTCCTCCTACTTCGGGTAAAGACGCCATCCTTAAGTCGCTCACCGGGATGGTCGCCGACCCCGCTCTCTCACTCAAGTTCCAGTCGTCCAAAGCCGATGCAGCCGCATCAGGAGATATCGGCTGGACCCAGGGTTCCTACACCCTCACGCTCACCGACCCAATGTCCAAGAAGGTCGTCAACGACCACGGCAGCTACGTCACCACCTACCGCAAGCAAGCGGACGGCTCCTGGAAAGCAGTCGCCGACATCGCCACCTCCGAAGTCCCGCCCGCCACTCCACCAGCCAAGAAGCACTAACCAAACCAGCCGATTCAAATACGCAACGGGCCGCCCGATCAGCCACACTATAGGGCGGCCCGCGCCATTAAGACCGCCCGACTTCATGCACTGTAAAATCCCTGTGTGAAACTCGCAGACCCAATCCGTAGACCGAACGGCATCGCAACCTTGCTGGCGTTCTTCGCGGTAATCCCGCTCGCCGTGGCGCAGAATACTTCACCCGGCGCTTCCGCTACCACTCCCGCCAAGCCCCTCGCCTTCGACGTGGTCTCGATTCGCCCCAGCGATCCCAGCGCCCACGGAAAGATCAGTTGGGTGACCACGCCAGACGGGTATCGCGTAATCGGACAGTCGATGTTAGCGACCATCATGCTCGCCTACTTCCCGCAGGGCTATGCCTATTGGTCGAAAGACAACCTTTCCGGTGCGCCTAAGTGGCTGAGTGAACAGTACGACATCAATGCCAGAGTCTCCGACGCCGACCTCGCCGAGTGGCAGAAGCAGGGCTCGGCCCTCAACAAGAAGCCCATGTTCCGCGCAATGCTCCAGACCATGCTCGCCGAGCGCTGCCATCTCGCCGCCCACATGGTTCGCGGCCCACTCCACTCTGGCTGGGCACTCGAACTCGGCAAGCACCCGCACCTCACCGAATCCAAACCTGGCGAGGAGCCGCCGCCAGGCGTGAAGCTCTCCGACGGTGGCGTCATGGTTCCCTACCAACCTGGAGACAAACCGCGCCTCACCATGTACGAGGGCAGCATGGCCGACCTCACATTCGCTCTGTCTGGGTTTGCCGGCCACCCTGTCGAGGACCGCACCGGCCTCACCGGTCGCTACGACTTCGTCGTCGACTGGATACCCGACTCCGATTCGAAGGTGTCCGTGGCTTACACCGATCCCAACGATCCAGACCCGCTTTCGCACTGGAATCTCGACGCTCTTGGAATCCGCGTCGTTCCCATCAAAGTCCCCACCGACACCCTCGTCATCGACCACATCGAGAAACCCTCCGAAAACTAGCCCCTCGCAGAACTTCCTGAAAACGGCGTCATAGGCAACTCGCTCGCCGGACCTCAAACCGACCCACCAACCCTCGGAAAAGCTTGACACGCCTAGTAAAATGGAACTTAGGGGACAATCTAAAATCTGCGCGTCTTCGAAGTGTCTTCCGCAGGATTTCCTGCGCGTAAACCCTTCGGATTGAATATCTTGCAGCTAAGTGCTTTGAATGGAATATCATACAGAATAAGTCGTTTGTTTTGAAGATTTTGAGGTTTTAGGGGGGAGGGGGAGGGTAGGCTTTCGCAAGAGGTCGCCCAGCCGCAGTTTCCCATCGAATGATCATGACTGACCAGAGAAGAATAAATATTATCGGCGGTGGTTTAGCCGGCCCGGAAGCCGCCCTTCAGGCCGCCTCGCTCGGCTGCGAAGTCTCGCTCTACGAGATGCGTCCCACCCGCTCCACCGAGGCCCACCAGACCGCCGACTTCGCTGAACTCGTCTGCTCCAACTCGCTCAAGTCCGAGTCCGAAAACACCGCCCCCTGGCTGCTCAAACAGGAGATGCGCCGCGCAGGTTCCATCCTACTCACCGAAGCCGACGCCTCCGCCGTCCCCGCCGGTCACGCCCTCGCCGTCGACCGCGTCGAATTCTCCCGCCGCGTTGCCGACCGCATCGCCGCCGAGCCGCGCATCACCGTCCATCGCGAAGAGGTCACCACCCTCGACCCCGACGATCCGTCGTTCACTGCGCCAGCCACCATCACCATCCTCGCCACCGGCCCGCTCACCTCGCCAGCACTCGCCGCCGAACTCCAGCGCCTGACCGGCTCCAACCACCTCGCCTTCTACGACTCGATCTCCCCCATCGTCGACGCCACCACCATCGACATGTCGAAGGTCTACTTCGCCGCCCGCTACGACAAGGGCACCGCCGATTACATCAACTGCCCCTTCACCAAAGAGGAATACGACGCATTCCTCGACGCCTTAACCACCGCCGAAGCGGTCCCCGCCAAATCCTGGGAAGCCATCCCCGGCGCTTTGTCATCCCGCAGCGCAGCGGAGGGATCTGCTTCTCTTCAGCCCTCCCAGCCTATTCACTACTTCGAAGGCTGTCTCCCCATCGAAGAGACCGCCCGTCGCGGCCGCGACACTCTCCGCTTCGGCCCCATGAAGCCCGTCGGCCTCACCGACCCCAAAACCGGTCGCTGGCCCTACGCGGTCGTGCAACTCCGCCAGGAAAATCTCCGCGCAGACAGCTACAACCTCGTCGGCTTCCAGAATCACCTCAAGTTCGGCGAGCAGGCGCGCGTCCTCCGCCTCATCCCCGGCCTCGAGAATGCCACCTTCCTGCGCTACGGCCAGATCCACCGCAACACCTACATCAACGCTCCCACGCTGCTCACCGAGACGCTGCAACTCCGCGCCCACCCGTCGATCATGATCGCCGGCCAGCTCTCCGGCGTCGAAGGCTACACCGAATCCATCGCCTCCGGCCTTCTCGCCGGCCGCTACGCCGCGTCTCTCGCTCGCGGCGTGCAACCGATGCCAGCCCCACGCGAATCCGCCAACGGCTCCCTCACCCACTACATCACTCATGCCGAGAGCAGACGCTTCCAGCCCGCCAACATCACCTTCGATCTGCTGCCACCGCTCGAAGAAGATCTCCGCCGCCGCATCCGCGACAAAAAAGAGCGCCACAAGATTCAATGCGACCGCGCCCTCGCCGCATGGGACGCATGGCTGAGCGCGTCGGCACAAAACCCTGTTCAGATAGAAGCTCCTGCGGTACTCTCATCGCACCTGCCATGAGAATCCTCAGCGCTTCCGAATGCATCTCCCCCGCCATCGAGCGAACCAAGCTCATCCTCTTCGCGCCTTTCCGCAAGGGCCGCACCTGGAAGCTCTCCGCGACCGCCTATCTCTGTCGCATCGGAACGATGTTCTTCCCGTTCCCACTCATCTATCTGATGTTTGTGCCGGCGGCCCGCCAAGCGGGCGGAATGGCCCTGGCCGCGGGACTCGTGGTCGGACTACTGCTTCTTACTGCACTCTTCGTCTACCTCTTCCATGTGTGTTCACGGCTTCAGTTTGCTTACTTCGACATCGTCCTCAATCGCGGCGAGTTCGTCGCTCCAGCCTGGCGCAAATACGGCCCGCAATCCCTGCCATGGACAGGCATCAAGGTCCTGATTGGCACGGCAGCAACGCTTGCATGCGCGCTGCCAATCGTCGCCTACGTCCGCCATATCATCCCACTGCTCCACTCCATGCAGACGATGTCGCCAGGACAGCCTCCGCCACCGGAGTTCATAGGCGCCATCTTCGCCGGCTACGGCATCATCTTCCTTGTCTTCGGCCCGACCTACCTCATCAGTTCCCTGCTATCGGACTTCATCGTCCCCTCACTCGCCCTCGAAAACACAGGCATCGCAGAAGCCTTCCGCCGCATGTTCGCACTCATCCGTCGGGAGCCCGGCGAGTTCGCCATCTACACACTCCTCAAAATCGGACTCAGCTTCGCCGTCTACATGGGCGCACTCATCATCTGGGAGATCGGCTTCATTCTGATAACCCTGATCCTTGAGGTGATCTTCGGCATCATTGGTTTCGTACTCCACCTCATCGGCGTCCCGACCATAGTCCTGATCGTCCTCGCCGTCCTAATCGGAATCGTCTGGTTCGTATTCGTCACCGGCTACACCATGATGCTGATGATCGGGCCGATCTTCACCTTCCTTGACGCCTACACGCTCTACTTCCTCGGCGGCCGATATCCCATGCTTGGCGACCTGCTCGACCGGTCGACACCTCCGCCGACCTACGCATACGCTACGGGCTATCCCCCGCCTCCGCCGACTTACCCGCCGCCACAATCGGAACCACCGACTACTCCACCAATTCCTGAATCTCCGCCGGCCGGCTAGGCTTCGCCGCGGACCTCTGCGGGATCGCCATGTTCACGCACGTCCCAGCGACATGCGCACGTATTGCAGCGCCATGATTCCGTGGCTGGCGAGACCGGTAGATTCAGTTCAAACAGTGATGGAAACTCCACGTCGATAGATCCGCAACGTGGGCAGTGAGGTTGGAGATATTCCTCTTGACCCGCGTATTCGATCGATTCCGGAATCGGCTGGCTCAGCAATTCCTCTGCAGCCTGAACATCCTCGGGCCGCACCTGAAGCCGGATGCCACCCAAGGCAATCGCCGCCCCCCAGTCCACGCGTAGAAAGTTCTGGTCCTGCAGGAAGCAGAAGATGCCCGCCGACTCCAGCATGGACCGGGGCACAATTGCCTCGGAGAGGTCACGGTAGCGTCGGAGCGTCACCAGTTGCTGACTGGTCACCTCATCCCAGCCCTTGTCCTCCAACATTGGCGGTTCCATCCCACGCCGCGCGAACTCGGCGCGAAGCGCATCCTGAGCAGGTTCGATCAGCGAATCGTACGAGGCCGCCAAAGACAGCAGTTCCGACTCACTCATTGGTAGATACGTCGTCGCGAACGTTTGTACGGCACCGGGATCAGGCTGCATTGTCATGCTGTGGATGGTAGCAAAGAAATGCGACTGCGCTCTCGCCGCGTTGGACGCCTTCCTCGCGGAAAATAAAGTCGCGTGGCGGCAGAACCTCCGTGCTAGTCTCCTCCTGTCCAGCCATGAGACCCCTCAGCGCCAGTGAAGCCATCGGACCCGCCCTTGAACGCACCAAGGACGTCCTCGCCCGCCCATTTCGCTGGCAGACGTTTATCAAACTCGCCGCAGTCGCCTTCTTCGCTGAGATTGGCGGCAACTTCAATTTTCCGGGCGGCGGCGGTAGCTCGTCAGGAACATCCCCCACTCACTCGTCATCGATGTTTGTGCAACCCGGGATGGTCGCCGTTCTCGTCCTTGTTGGCATCGCAGTTTTCATCATTGGCCTCGTCCTCTTTTACATCAGCTCGCGTCTCCAACTCGTCCTTGTCGAACTCGTCGCAACCCGCCAGACCATAGTCGCTCCCATGTGGCGCAGATGCAGCCGCCTCACTTGGCGTTGGATCGGTCTCAAACTACTGTTCTTTCTTGCGTCGATTCTGCTTACCGTCGTCGTTGCCGGTCCTTTTGTCGCTTACTTCGGATCGACAGGCGGCTTTTCTTCCTTCCACCCCACCTTCGTAAACATCCTGCTTATGATTGTGGCCGGGCTCGTCCTGTTGCTGGCGCTGATTGTGGCTTACATGCTCCTCCGCGATCTTGCGCTGCCGTTCCTGGCGCTCGAAGACCTCAGCATCTCCGACGCCCTCGGCCGGCTGCGATTTATACTGGCTGCGGATCCTGGCCAGGTTGCACTCTACCTGGTGCTGCGCGTGGTGCTTGGAGTGGCGATAGCCATTGGCTGCGAGCTTGCCGCATTCCTCATCTTGCTCATCTCGCTCATCCCATTTGCCCTCGTCGGGGGCGGGCTCTGGTTCGCCTTGCACAACACAGGCACCGTGGGCACAGTGATCCTCATCGCGTGCGGCGTCGCCGGCGGCGTGGTGTTCTTCTGCTGGATGCTTTGTGTTGGCATCGCAATTTTTGGTTCGCTGTTCATATTCTTTCAGGCCTACGCGCTCTACTTCCTCGGCGGCCGCTACCCACTGCTCGGCGATCTGCTCGATCGCTCGACACCACCGCCGTCCTATGCCTATGCCACGGGGTACCCGCCGCCAATCCAGCCCGCGCAGCAGGAACCACCGGCTACGCCGCCAATCCCGGAATCACCGCCGACTTCTTAGATACGGTTCCGCCCTACCCTCCAAGTCGCGCAATCATCTCTGGACTCGCGAGCCGAACTGCATCCGCGCAACGTGTTGGTCGGCGTCCACGTAGACCGTACCGGAAAGCGGCGGATGTCTGCGGCCCTGCATGAATGCTGTGTCGTACATGAAGCGCAGATCGACAAACCTCACCGCCGTCCATTCAGGCGCGCCTGGCGCAGAGTCGCTATTTGCCGCCGGCCCGATGTCAGTCACCAGCGGCCAACTCGACCAGTCGAGATACGTCTGGCCCAGCCAACTCTGCTTGGCGGCCAGCGCGGCCGGCGTGGTCGGAGGCTTGTAGAACAGATCCTGCTCCGGATTGGTCGCGACCGTAGAACTAAGTGTGTCAACCGTCGCCATCTGGTAGAAGTCCGGCGTTTCGACCACCGTGTGCCAGCGGTAAGGATTGCCGGGATAAGGACTCGCGGTGACGCGCAGCACCTCCGCCCCGTTCGAGCCCTCCGGCCCATAGGTCGCAGTCGACGCGAGTTGAATCGCAGCATCGTGTTCGACCTGGCGCCATCCACACAGTCCGACCATCGTAACCAGAGCGAAGATGGCCCAGCCGCGCCCACGGAAGACTGGCCTGCGCGCCCCAACCTCGCTCCCAATCAGCGCAAATAGCAGGGGAGCAACCAGCGCAACTAGCAGCGCCACAAACATCACCGGCTCGAAGATGAAGACGATTGACCCCGCGTACCATCGCGGATTGAAGGGGAAGAACGGTCGTACGCCGTAGTTATTCAGCCAGTCGAGCAGGATGTGGCTCAGCGATGCGATCAGCGCGAATCCATACAGCAGGCCCCAGCGAACCGGAGCCGCCGTCAACGGCCGCACAATGGTCTGTTCGGCCGTCGAAGCAGCGGGAGTCGGTATCGTGGCAGCCGCCGAGGCCTGCCGAACCCGCCAGCCATGCAACATCCATACCGCGCCCACCACGACTAAGGCCTCGAACGGCGCGGCGATGAACGTATGCGTTATCCCGCGATGATGCTGGAAGGTCGCGACCGGGCCATCGAACGACCACAGCGTGTCCAGGTCCGGTATCTCAGCGGCAAGCGTCATCGCCAGCGTCGCATAGGCAGCCTTGCGGTTGAAGCCGGCCCGCGCCAGGCACGCTCCGGTCATCAAGTGGGTAATCGGATCCATGGAGTCAGCATATAGCGACGCCCATTTATTCTTGATTCATGCCCACATTGCCGCTAACCGAGTCGGAGATCAACGCATTTCTTGCTGCGTTCGAGGGCGGCACGCTGCCGAAGGAACGGTGGACCCATTCTGCGCATCTGCTGACCGGCGCCTGCTATCTGCACATGTTGGGAGAGGAACCTGCGATCCAGCGGATGCGCATATGCATCAAGCGCCATAACGAGTCGGTGGGCACCCAAAACACCGACACCGGCGGCTATCACGAGACGATTACGATCACGTGGATCAAACTCCTGAACCGATTACTGCGTGAGTCGGGCACGATGAAACGGGCGGCGTTTGCGCGACTTGCCGTGGAACGCTTTTCAGGCGACCGTGAGATTTTTCGGCGCTACTACGCATTCGATCTGGTGAAATCCGTCGAGGCACGCAGGACGTGGATTCCACCTGACCTACACCCGCTCGACTGAGGTCGCTGCCGACTCTCTATAATTCCGTCCATGGCGTCTACCCTCTCGCCCGACAAGCAAATCGAAGCGTTGCGCGAAGACCTTCGCCACCACGAGCACCTCTACTACGTCCTCGACGCGCCGGAGTTGACCGACGCCGAATACGACGCGCGCATGAACCGCCTGAAAGCGCTGGAGGCCGAGCATCCCGAACTCATCACGCCCGATTCGCCCACCCAGCGCGTGGGCGGCAAGCCGCGCGACGGCTTCGTAAAGACACCGCACTCGCGCCCCATGCTCTCGCTCGACAACGCCTACAACGAGGTTGATCTGCGTGCGTGGGACCAGCGCGTGCGCGATGCGCTGCCCAGCACCGAACAGATCCGCTACGTCTGCGAACTGAAGCTCGACGGCCTCTCGCTCGCTCTGCACTATGCGCCCGGACCCGATGGCTCGGCGCACCTGCAACGCGGTCTAACCCGCGGCGACGGCACCATCGGCGAGGATGTAACCACAAACGTTCGGACCATCCGCTCCGTACCACTGCGTGTGTCGACAACGAAGTTGAAGGCTGCCGGGATACCTGCCAGCTTCGAAGTTCGCGGCGAAGTTGTGCTCCCGCAGGCTGCGTTCGTCAAGATGAACGAGCAACGCGTGTCGCAGGGTCTAGCCCCCGCAGTGAACCCGCGCAACGCCGCCGCCGGAACCATCCGCACGCTCGAACCGAGCATCGTCGCGCAGCGGCAGTTAGTGCTTTACGCCTACTTCCTGCTGCACGGCGAAGGGGAGAAGGCCGGCGAGTTCCTTTTGCCCACACAGTCCGAGGGACTTGAGGCACTGCGCACCGCTGGCTTCCGCGTCAATACACACGCGACGACAGTCGATTCCATCGACCAGGTGCTCGCATTCATCGCCAAGGCGGATGGTCTGCGTGACTCGCTCGGCTACGAAATCGACGGCGTCGTCATCAAGGTGGACGCGACCACGCAGCAACGCCGACTCGGCTTCACTGGCAAAGCGCCGCGCTGGGCCATCGCCTACAAATTCGCCGCGCGCGCCGGCATCACGCAACTCGAAGGCGTGCTCTTCCAGGTTGGCCGCACCGGCAAGCTAACTCCCGTTGCCGTGCTCGCACCTGTGTTCATTGGCGGCACCACCGTCACCCGAGCAACGCTGCACAACGCAGACGAGATCGCGCGCCTCGGCGTGCGCATTGGGGACTTCGTGCAAGTCGAACGCGGTGGCGACGTCATCCCGAAAATCATCTCCGTCATCGAAGACGCAAAGCACCCGCGCGGCGCCGAAGAAATCGTCTTTCCGACCCACTGCCCGCGTTGCAAAACCCTCCTCGTTCGCGAAGAAGGAGAGGTCGACTACCGCTGCGTCAATGCGAGTTGCCCGGCGCGCCTGGAAGAAGAGTTGCGCCACTTCGCCTCCCGCTCCGTGATGAACATCGAAGGCCTCGGCGAGGTGATGGTCGCGCAACTCCTGGGCCACACCATCGCCGAACAAGCTGAAGTCGAACCAACCTCCGCAGAGGATTCTGAAGCCGAATCCGAGGCGGCCCCCACATCCAAAGCCCTGATCCACTCCGTCGCGGACATCTACACCCTCACGAAGGAGGACCTCCTCACCCTCGAACGCATCGGCGAAAAAACCGCCGACAACCTCCTCGTGCAGATCGAAAACTCGAAGACTGCTCCGCTCAAGCGCGTCCTCCTCGGCCTCGGCATCCGCCACGTCGGCGAGCGCACAGCGCAGGCTCTCGCTGAACACTTCGGCAACATCGACGACATCATCGCCGCCGACATCCCCACTCTAACCGCCATCAACGACATTGGTCCCAAGGTCGCCGCAACCATCCACGACTTCTTCCTGAACGACCGCAATCTCGCGCTCGTTCGCCGACTCAAAGAACTCGGTCTCACCATGCCCGCTGAGAAACGTGTCACAACATCGACACTCGAAGGCCTCACCTTCGTCCTCACCGGCACGCTTCCCACGCTCACCCGTGAAGCCGCCAAAGAAATGATCGAATCCGCCGGCGGACGCGTCTCCGGCACGGTCAGCAAGAAGACAAATTACGTAGTAGCAGGCGAAGAGGCCGGCTCGAAGCTCGACAAGGCCCAGTCGCTGGGTGTGCCTATCCTCGACGAGCCCGGCCTACGCGCCCTGTTGGCGGGAAAGAAGTAGCCCGTCGGATCGGATTTACCCCAGCGGTGCGACGCCGATGAGATGATGAACCAGCCTGGTCGTGAATGCAAGCGCAGTGAATGTCGTGTTGGCGTTGCTGGTGGTCGGAAAGACGCTGGCGCCAGTGACGTAGAGATTCTCCGTCCCGAATACACGCAAATTCTTGTCGACCACGCCATCCTGCGCCGAATCAGCCATGTTAGTGCCGCCCGCTTGGTGGTACGTATCTCCCAACTTCGAGAGGAAGTTCGGGTCCAGCGCAAGCAAATCCTCGTCGATCTTCAACTGGCCAATGCCTGCAGCCTGCAAAGCATCCCGAACTTGCGTTGCAAATTCCCGCAGCGATGCGAGTTCATTCCCCGCCAGGCGCCAATCCAGCACCACGCGCGCCAGCCCGAATGAATCGACCCCACTCTTGTCGATCGTGATGCGGCTCTCCACCAAAGGAGCATGCTCCGACTGCACATGCATCAGAATCTTCGCGGTACTCGGAACAAACACGCGGTGGTCCCACACGTACTTCCACATCAGCGGAACCAGGTACCGCGCCATGCCGACGCCATTGCGCATCACACTACCGATCCCCGAGAATTTACGGTTGTAGAGCGCGGCACGCAGGAACTGCTTCAGATACACCATGTGCTCAGATATCTCGCTCTCAAACGCGAAGAACACCTGCGTGTTGTAGATCTGCTGCCTCATCTGCACGTCACTGCGCATGCGAATCTTCGGCTGAAATTTGCGCCCGGCGAACGCGACATTTGAGAACATCTTGAAAAACTCGCGCTTGTTCGCCGGCTCAAACGCCGCGATCTTCCCTCCCAGGTGATCCTGAAAATATCGCCCGAGGTTCTCATTCCCACTCCACGGAGCTCGCCAGCTTGGGTCCTGTGCAGTATGGAGCAGCAGGCGCGCGTTCTCAATCGTCCCCGCAGCGAGGATCACCGTTTCCGCCTCGATCCACTGCGATTGTCCCTTCTCATTTACGACGCGCACCGCTTCGAGGCGGGCCTCGCTTCCACGAAACTCCACCGCCGTAAATCCGGCAAGCACGGACATTTTCTCGTCGCTCTGAATTTGCTTCGCGAACAACTCTGCAAAGTTCGGCGTCCCCATCCACCGCGTGAAGAACACCTCGAACTCCTGGCCAAGATCGGGGCGACTGCAGGAGACGCCGCGCCACACCGCATCGTCATCGATCAGATTCAGAGGCGTTCCGAGGTTCTGGTAAGTGGGCTTGTAATAAGGCGCGATCTCGTCGTAACTCACCGGCCATTTTGAACCCGGAAGCCACGAGCGCCCTTCGAAATCGATCGGCTGAAACTCAACCAACTGGCCACCCCAAAGGTTGGTCGTACCGCCCATGCTGCGGCTGCGCCCGAGCCTAATGCCGGTATGCGACCGTCCAACCGACGTGTACGACTCGGCAGCGAAGTTGCCCAGGTGCGTATCGCCCGCCTCGATAACGACAACGTCGCGACCGCGAGCCGCAAGTTGGCTGGCCGCATACAAGCCCACCGCTCCGGCGCCAATGACAACGACTCGCAAAGTCGGCGCACCGCTCGCTATCCGATCTAAATCCACGTACATTCTCGCGACCTCGTCTCAGGTGAGTACTCAAATGAATTGCAAGTCCATCGGTCTACGGAACCGATGGACAGATCGAAATACTCGCATACTTGCTGACGCACGATCAGCGCGGTAATCGAACTGCGCTGCAGCACAGCTTCATCCGTTTATCTGCGCTATCCGTCCGTCTTTCGCGGCAATCTCAGCCTGCACCAGAGAGTAGAGCCGGCGTGCGGGCGTCTCCAACGATCCATCACTTGCCACCTGCACGTTGTGCCGCGTATGTGCCTCGCTCTTCGAAGAAAACAAAATGACGCTCTCGGGATTCTCAACCAGCGCAGCCTTCAGCATCAACGACGCCAGCACCTCGCGATCCGCCAGATCAGCTCCGACACCCTCCGACCATTGTGCCGCCCGCGCTTTGTCTTCGATAAACCCCATATGCAATGAGCGGAAATTCTCCGTAAGCGCTCGGTGGTGGATGCGAAAGCAATTCATCGCGGGTACGGGAGCCTCCATTACTGACCATTCGAATTGGACTACTCCGCAATACCCTGGGTGCGCCGTCAGCAGAGCCCCTAACTTTTCCCGTTCACTACCCACACCAAACGTCCCAATCGTCCCCGCCGCAACCGAGTCTTCCAGCAGGCGCAGAAGTCCCTCATCCTGCAAATCATCCGCGGTCACTTCGTGCAGCAGCCACACATCGATGCGATCTGTCCTCAGTTCAGCGAGGCTTCGCTCCAGAGACTCCTTGGCTTGGGCGGCCGTGAAGCTTGCCTTCTCTGCAGGCTGCGTCACATTCCCCGCCAGCTTCGACAGCCCTTGCTTCAATCCAGGCAGCGCCTTCACAATGGGCCGCACTACAGAGCGGGCCAGGCCGATCAACCCCTGGTGTTTCGCCGGCGGAATGCCATACTTCGTCGTCACCGTCACATCCGCGCGATGCCGTCCGAGAAATTCACCGACGCAACTCTCAGCCTGGCCAAATCCATACATTGGTGCGACATCGAAGTGGCGAACGCCACCATCGAACGCCACCTCGAGCATCGCAATGGACTCCTTGCGACCCATCACACCCATCAGGCTTGAGCAGCCAAACCCCAGGCGAGTCGTCGTTTTTCCTGTCTTGCCTAGATTGATCGTCTCCATCAGTCCGCAGACATCCCTCTCCCAACCAGTATCCCGTGGCCAACCTTCAGCCTACCAACTCAGCGCTCAATTCCCCACTCGCCGCGCACCACTGTATTTGGATGCACGTCTCTGACCCGCTCCAGATTAAGACTTAGCGTGGTGCACCCTTTACCCGCGCGATAATCTCCCTCGCACGCTCCACAATCAGCCACGCCTGCCTATCGTTGTGATACCCGCTACGCTCAGCCCGCGCTTGTCCCGCGGCTGCAATCCGTGCTCGCGCCGCCTCATTCGGGAGATATGTCTTTATCTTCTGCGCGCACTCTTCGATCGTCGAAAAGAACACCTCCACAAACCTCTCAGTGTGTCCCGGCGAACGTTCCGCCAGCAGAAATGAGCCGCAGCCAGCAATCTCGAAACTTTTTTGGGTAAACTCATCGAGGTTCGAGCGCGTGAGAAAGCTCAGATTGATCTTGGACCTCCATATGCCTTCCCGGTATTGTTGCACCATGAGTTCTCCGTCTCGAAAGAGTGAACTGCAAGCGTCAGGTGGCAGGGACTTGCGCCATCGCTCCGGACCGGAGATCACAACCGGAGCGTCGTAATCGCGCCACAGTCGCGTAAGGAACTCGCCCCGCCGGTCGTAGGGC
>Ga0207048_10193_pt1 | contig 20048 bp, 18 predicted proteins | sample Alteio_BWMinCont_65_FD_153301 | JGI IMG/M metagenome (GOLD analysis project Ga0207048, IMG submission 153301) | Enriched cells from forest soil in Barre Woods Harvard Forest LTER site, Petersham, Massachusetts, United States -... | ecosystem: Environmental > Terrestrial > Soil > Temperate forest >...
CTTCGTGGCGGAGGGTTAGTCCAATGTCGTCGAGACCATTGAGCAGGCAGTATTTGCGGAACGCGTCGATTTCGAAGGAGGCGCTGAAGCCCTGGTCGTCGGTGATGGTCTGGGCTTCGAGGTTGATGGTGATCTTGTGCGCGGGGTTCTGTCCGCTGCGGTGGGTGAGGAGTTCGACGTTGGCCTCGGGCAGGCGGACCAGGACCATGCCGTTCTTGCCGGCGTTGGAGAAGAAGATGTCGGCGAAGCTGGGGGCGATTACGACGAGGAATCCGAAGTCGGTGAGGGCCCAGGCAGCGTGCTCGCGGGAGCTGCCGCAGCCGAAATTCTTGCCAGCGATGAGGATCTGCGAGCCGGCGTAGGCGGGGTTATTCAGGATGAACGACGGGTCGGGCTGGCCTGACTGCGGGCCATCCTGGATGCGGCTCCAATCGTAGAAGAGGAACTCGCCGTAGCCGGTGCGCTCGATGCGCTTGAGAAACTGCTTGGGGATGATCTGGTCCGTGTCGATGTTGGAGATTTCGAGAGGGACGGCGGTGGAGGTGAGGGTGTTGATGGCGATCATAAGGTTCCTTCGGAACAGTAGTAAGTGGTAAGTGGCCAGTAAGAGCAACGGCAAAGGAAGAAGCAGATTCCCTTCGGGAATGACAAACTAGGGCGTCATGACTTGTCCTTGAACTTCCAGTTGCGGATGTCGGTGAAGTGGCCGGCGATGGCTGCTGCTGCTGCCATCTGCGGGCTGACGAGGTGGGTGCGACCTCCGCGGCCCTGGCGGCCTTCGAAGTTGCGGTTGGAGGTGGAGGCGCAGCGTTCGCCGGGGGAGAGAATGTCCGGATTCATCGCGAGGCACATGGAGCAGCCGGGCTCGCGCCAGTCGAAGCCGGCTTCCTTGAATACGAGGTCCAGGCCTTCCAGCTCGGCTTGCGCTTTGACGGCCTGCGAGCCGGGGACGACCATTGCGCGGACCGTGGTGGCAACGTGATAGCCGCGAACGACTTGGGCTGCGGCGCGGAGGTCTTCGATACGGGCGTTGGTGCAGGAGCCGAGGAAGGCAGCGTCGATCTTGATCTGCTCGATGGGTGTGCCGGGTTCGAGGCCCATGTATTCGAGGGCGCGCTCGAAGTTCTTACGATCGGCTTCGCTGGCGTTGGGGTCGGCGAGCGGCACGGTCGACTTGACGCCCGTAACCATGCCGGGCGACGTGCCCCAGGAGACGGTGGGTGTGATGTCGGCGGCGGCGAGGTTGAGTTCGCGGTCGAACTTTGCGCCTGGATCGCTGGCGAGGGTGGACCAGTGGGCGACGGCCTCGTCCCATGCGGCTCCTGCGGGCGAGTAGCGGCGGCCCTTGAGGTAGGCGAAGGTAGTAGCGTCGGGGGCGATCATGCCGGCGCGTGCTCCGGCCTCGATGGACATGTTGCAGATGGTCATGCGGCCTTCCATCGACAGTGCGCGGATGGTGGAGCCGGCGTATTCGACGACGTAGCCTGTGGCGCCGGCGGTGCCGATCTCGCCGATGATGTGCAGGACGATGTCCTTGGCGGTGACACCGGTGGGTAGGTCGCCTTCTACGTTGATGCGGAAGGTTTTGGCCTGCGCTTGCGGCAGGGTCTGTGTGGCCATGACGTGTTCGACTTCGCTCGTCCCTATCCCAAAGGCCAAAGCGCCAAACGCCCCGTGGGTGGAGGTGTGACTGTCGCCGCAGACGATGGTCATGCCGGGCTTGGTGAATCCGAGTTCGGGGCCGATGATGTGGACGATGCCCTGGTTGGGGGATTGGACGTCGTAGAACTCGACGCCGAAGTCGGCGCAATTCTTGCGCAGGGCTTCAATCTGGCGCGACGAGATCTGGTCGACGATGTGCAGGCGATCGGCGATGCTGGTGGTGGGGACGTTGTGGTCCACCGTTGCCAGCGTTCTATCCGGTCTGCGCAGCTTCCGGCCTGTCATGCGCAGGCCGTCGAAGGCTTGCGGTGACGTGACCTCGTGGATGAGGTGGAGGTCGATGTAGAGCAGCGATGGCTCGCCTTCAGGTTCGGCGACGAGATGCTGGTGCCAGACTTTTTCGAAGAGGGTGCGGGGGGTGTTGGTCGGTGTGGTCATAAGTTTGATCTCGGTCTACTCTCTTGGCTTCAGTGGGGCTGCTTCAGTGTCGGTTGGGCTTGCCGGTGTGCCGACGCCGAGGGCTGATGGCGGAACTTCGTGGGGCGTGCCGTCGGGGTCGACAAGAATGGCGTGAGTGATGTTTTGAACGATGCCGCGGCCGGGGAGCGGTTCGGCCGTCCAGCGCGCGATGGCTTTGGTGAGTGCGGCGGGCGGGTGCTGTGCGCCTGGACCGGATGCGGTGGTCAGGGGCTGGCTGGGGAAGAGCCAGAGCGTGTACTCGGCGCCCGGATCGCTGGCGGGGCGGTTTTCTTTGATCCAGTCGATCGCCGCGAAGACTACGAGGTGATGAGAGCCGTTGAGGTCGACCCAGAGCAGACCGCGCGCAGGGCAGAAGTGGATCACGCAGCCGGTGATGGAGACATAGCGATTATCGTCGGCGATGACTTTGCAGGGACAGAGAGGTGGTCAAGGATGGTGTTGGCGAGCGAGCGGTAACGACCGTCGATGGGAGTGCCCCAGAAGGTTTGCGGGGCGGTGAGGAACTGGTCGAGGAAGGGGCGGAAGTGGGGGTCCTGGATGAGGGCGTTCTCGCGGCCGTCCTTATCGGGAGGCGCGGGGGTGTACTGCCATATCCATTCGACGTCTTCGCGCTGCGGCTTCTCTTTCTTGTTGACCTGCGACGAGTGGAATTGGGCGGGCGCGAGCGTCGTCGTTAGGAGGAGAGCGGTGGCGAGATGGAGGATGCGGTTCATTGGGTGATGATGCAAAAGCGAAATACAGGGGTCCTTCACTGCGTTCAGGATGACAAAGGTTGAGTGCCTAGACGGCGTGCATGGCTTGGCGGCGGTCGATGGATTCGGCGAGCGCCTGGTGAACGAGTTTGCCCATCTCGGTTGTCGAGACCAGGTGCTGGCCTTTGGCGTTGCCGCGGGCGATGTCCGCAGTGCGGTGGCCGGCGGCGAGGACTTTGCCGACTGCAGCTTCGATGGCGGCGGCGTCCTGTTCCAGATTTGCGGAGTGACGCAAGACCATCGCGGCGGTGAGGATCGCGCCGAGAGGGTTGGCCTTGCCAGTGCCGGCGATGTCGGGCGCGGAGCCGTGGACGGGTTCATAGAGATTGACCGCACCGCCGATGGTGGCCGAGGGTAACATGCCGAGCGAACCTGTGATGACGCCGGCCTCGTCGGAGAGAATGTCGCCGAAAAGATTTTCGGTGAGCACGACGTCGAAGTTACGCGGGATGTTCATGATGTGCATCGCCATGGAGTCGACGAGTTGGTGCTCGAGTGTGATCTCGGGGTAATCCTTGGCGACCTCGGTTACGGTGGCGCGCCAGAGTTGCGAGACTTCGAGGACGTTGGCCTTGTCGACGGAGGTGACTTTCTTGCGGCGCTTTGCGGCGAGTTCGAAGGCGACGCGGGCGACACGTACGACCTCGGCTTTGGTGTAGCGCATGGTGTTAATGGATTCGCCGGTCTCCTTGTTCCACCAGCGGGGCGAGCCGAAGTAGAGGCCGCCGAGCAGTTCGCGGACGAAGAGGATGTTCGCGTCTTTGGTGACTTCGGGGCGGAGGGGTGAATTCTCCGCGAGCGCGGGATAGGCGATGGACGGGCGCAGATTGGCGTAGCCGCCGAGAGCCTGGCGAATCTGGAGGAGGCCAGCTTCGGGACGCTTGTCTGGCGTGAGGTCGTTGAACTTGTTGTCGCCGACGGCGCCGAGCAGGACCGCATCGCACTCGAGCGAGGCTTCGAGGGTCGCGGTGGGCAGCGGCGAGCCGGTCGCAGTGATGGCTACTCCGCCGAGCAGCAGCGGGACGAAGGTGAAGTCGTGGCCGCCGAACTCTGCGACGGCTTTGAGGATGTTGACGGCTTCGTTGGTGACTTCGGGGCCGATGCCGTCGCCGGCGAGGATGGCTATCTTGAGACGCATTCACTAACTCCTAAGAACAAGTGCAAAGGCTTAACACGGATCGACACGGATAGAAGCACGGATTAGAAACAAGCAACGGAAAATACAGGGGTTCTTCACTTTGTTCAGAATGACAAGCTTTGGGTCATGCGACTACCTGCACACTCTTTTCAGGTTTCAGGAGTGAGAGCAGGTCCTGGTCGTAGATGGTTTTCTTGCGGTCGGCTAGTTCGGTGAAGCGGGTGTAGACCGTGTTGAGCTGATCGCGCGTGAGGGCTTGGCCGAGTTCGACGTAGCGCTGTTCGAGGGCGCGGCGGCCGCTGTGCTTGCCGAGGACGAGAGAGTTGTGCGGCACGCCGACAGATTCGGGCGTCATGATTTCGTAGGTCAGGGGGTTCACCATCACGCCGTGCTGGTGGATGCCGGCGGCGTGTGCGAATGCGTTGGCTCCGACGATGGCCTTGTTGGGCGCGGCGCCGAAGGTGATGCATTCCGTGAGCATCTGGCTGGTGGGGTAGAGCTTGCTCATGACGATGTTGTGCTTGTAGGGCAGCTTGTCTTTGCGCGTGACGAAGATGGCGGCGAGCTCTTCGAGAGAGGCGTTGCCGGCGCGTTCGCCAATGCCGTTGATGGCGCATTCGACCTGGCGGACTCCGGCTTCGACCGATGCGATGGTGTTGGCGACGGCGAGGCCGAGGTCGTCATGGCAGTGCGCGGAGAGGATGATGTTCTCGATGCCGGGAACGCGGGCGCGGACGTCGAGAAACATCTGAGCGTAGTCCTGTGGGACGCAGTAGCCGACGGTGTCGGGAAGGTTGAGCGTGGTTGCGCCAGCCTGGATGGCGACCTCGCAGACCTTGATGAGGAAATCGCGGTCGGTGCGCGTGGCGTCTTCGGGAGAGAACTCGACGTCGTCGGCGTAGCTGTGGGCAAGCGCGACCATCTCGGCGATTTGGTCGAGCGCCTGCTCGCGGGTGATCTTGAGCTTGGCCGCGAGGTGCAGATCTGAGGTGGAGAGGAAGGTGTGGATGCGACCGCGGGCGGCAGGCTCGATGCTACGGGCGGCCGCTTCGATGTCCTCGCGCTTGGCGCGAGCTAGCGATGCGATGATGGGGCCGCGAACCTCGCGCGCGATGGTGCGGATTGATTCAGAGTCGCCTTCGGAGGCGATGGCGAAGCCAGCCTCAAGGATGTCGACGCCGAGAGAGGCGATCTGGTGGGCCATGCGGAGCTTTTCGCCGCTGTGCATGGTGCAGCCGGGCGACTGCTCACCGTCGCGCAGGGTTGTGTCGAAGAAGTAGACGCGTGGACCTTGCAACGGCTCCGGCTGAGTGATGTTGGGATCTGTCACGTGCATGGATGACCTCGACTCCTTGTACCTTAGAATAACGCAGGCTTATAGTAATCGGAAGACATATCATTAATTCTAATTGATATATTCATAGTTGAGCGGGGCTTTGCTCGGGAGGTGGCTGGCGGTGGACCTTTTTCAACTGGAGACGTTTCTCGCGGTTGCGGAAGAGCGCAGCTTCTCGCGCGCGGCCACGCGGCTACACCGAACTCAGCCGGCGGTAAGCCAGGCCATTGCCAAACTTGAGGCCGAGTTGGGCGAGGTGCTGCTGGAGCGGTCGTCGCGCGATGGAACACTGACTGATGCGGGCGAGGTGCTGCGTGAGTACGCCTTGAAGTTGCTGAATTTGCGCAGCGAGGCGGCAGGTGCCCTGAATGAGTTGCGGGAGTTGCATCGCGGGCGGCTAAATCTCGCTGCGAATGAGTACACATGCCTCTATTTGTTGCCGCTGCTGGACGAGTTTCGTCGGCAGAATCCGCTGATCAAGGTCACGGTGCAGCGGGCGTTGGCGAGTCGCATCTCGGACGATGTGCTGATGCATTCGGTGGAGATCGGTGTTCTGAGCTTCCGGCCGGACGATGATCAGATTCGTTCGGTGGTGGTGTATCGCGACGAGTTGGATTTCGTCGTGAATCCGAACCACGCGCTGGCGAAGGCGGAGCAGGTTTCGATCCGGCAGCTTGGAGCGCAGAATTTTATTGCACACAACATCTCTTCGCCGCAGCGGCAGAAGGTGATTGATACGTTCCGACGGCACAAGACACCGCTGCGGATGGGTGTGGAGCTGCCGTCGCTGGAGGCCATCAAACGCTTTGTGGAGATGGGCAACGGGGTGGCGCTAGTGCCGGGGCTGACAGTGCGGACGGAGTTGGCGAGCGGCGCGCTGGTTCGGGTGCGGGTAAAGGAATTGCAGCTGGAGCGGAAGCTTCGACTGGTTTATCGACGGCAGGCAAGCCTGTCGCACGTTGCCGTGGCCTTCCTTAAGGTGGTGGAGGCGTACGCTGCGGCGCACGGCGATCCCTATTGCTTTCAGGCTGAACGGGGCGGCTGAAGACGGATGGCTGGCGGTCGGGCCGGAAATCTGGCAGTCGAGGCTAAAGATTGCGATTTTGGCGCGGAGTTGGCGAGGTTCGGAGAGTTGCGGAATTCCCGCGTTGAAATTTGTTTTCATTTGCTCAAACTCTTATGGCGGGTTGTCCGTCTGTAGCGGTAGACTTGTCCGCCGGAGAAAGTAAGCCGGTATCGACACTGGAGAACAGCTAATGAATATGAATTCGTTTCGTAGATATGCCACGCGCATGGGCGCTGTGGCTATGTGTACTGCCGCGCTATGCTCGGTGCCGATGATGGCGCAGGGTGGCGGTGGCGGCGGTCGTATGCAGATGACCTCAGACCAGCGAGTGGCCGCAGTTGATAAGGCCGTGACGCTGACGGATGACCAGAAAGTCAAGATCAAGGCGATTTATGAAGCCGACATGAAGAAGATGGCGGACATGCGGGCGGCGCAGGATCCGGACATGCGCACCAAGATGACCGCGATGCGCGCGGACGAGAATACCCAGATCAAGGCACTCCTGACCGACGACCAGAAGCCGAAGTTCGATGCGTATCTGGCGTCGATGCCACAGGGTCGCGGACCTGGCGGCGGCGGCGCCCCACCTGCTGCACCCCCACAGTAATTGCGGACAAGAATGGAAAAGGCCGGGGAGGTATTCGACTCCCCGGCCTTCTTGCGTGGTGGGACACCCCACGAGGGCCGGGCTACGGGTACAATGATGGGAGTAACCGCGCCATTGCCTTCGGGTCCCGGGGCCGAGTTGCGAAGGAACAAGAAGGGGTAGAAACGAAGAATGAAGAAGACGATGTTGTTGGGCGTGCTGATGCTGTCGGCCGCTGCAGGGTATGCGCAGGAGAGCCGGCAAGATGTGAGCTTCAGCGGCACCGGAATCTTCGGTCCCACGGTACATGGCGCCGCGAATGTTCAACAGAAAATGACTGGCGCGCTTGGTTTGCTGCTCAGCTACCGGTATATGCTGACACCGCGCAGCGCGCTTGAATTGAACTACAGCTTTGCGCAGGACTCTCAGAAGTATGCGACGAGCTTTGAGCCGAATGCCCGGATTCACTCGCGGGAGCAGGAAATTACCGGCGCATACGTTTACAGTCTCAATTTCAAGAGGTTCAGCCCCTTTGCAGAGGTTGGGGTCGGCACGCTGATCTTCACGCCTGTTCTGGACAATGGGACAAACCTGTTGGGCACCAAGAGCACGAAGGGCATCGCGGGTCTGTTCGGAGGCGGTGTGGCGTACGAGTTGAGTCCGAGCTTTGATATTCGCGCTGAGTATCGGGGCTTTTTGACCAAGGCACCGAGCTTCGGAGAGACAAACTTCTCCACGAATCGCTACGAGATCATCTCTGCGCCATCCATCGGCGTGGCGTATCACTTCTAGAGAAGTTCCACCAGATTTGCTGTCTTCCATGCCCCACGTCTGATCGTTCCGATCGGGATGTGGGGCATTGGAGTTTCTGGCCTGCCGGCCGTCGGCTCAGGGTGGCCTATCTGTAGCGTGGTTTGCCGGCAAAGTGATACGCGACGCCAATTGTCACGATCTGCGGCGCCAGACCTCCGTTCGGGAAGCTGGTCCACTTCTGATACTCGTATTCCCCGCGAATACGGAGGTAGGGTCCGAGCTTGAAGTCTGCGCCAACTCCGCCCGCGAACATGTTGTAGGCGAGCTCGGTTTGGCCAAACGGATAGTTGAAATCGCCCCGCCCGATCATCGCTTTGACATACGGAACCAGCGGGCCGTAGGTGCGGAGATAGCGTCCGCCGATCTCATAGGTTCTTTCGTAGCTTAGGTCGCCGTGGACGCTGTTGACCTGGTGAAACTCGGCTTCCACTCCGAGATGCGGCCTGAAGTCGAAGTCCGCGTACGCGGTTAACCCCTGGAAGGTCTGTGGGATGTAGTCTGGCCTGCCCATGCTGTAGCCGACGCCAATCTGGGCGTCTGCTGTTCGGGAGGCTGTCGGGATGGCCTGGCTGTAGAGTGTGGATGCTCCCCCGAGAAGGAACGATAGTGCAATTCGTCCGATCAAAGGGGCCTCTCCGCGTGGGGCAGGTTAAAAAGACAACGAGAGCGATTATATCGCTCTCGTTTTGGTGAAGCCCGGTGGCTCTAAGTCGTGGTGTTAGCGGAACCGATAGGCTGCTCCGACCGTGAACACGTATGGTGTGAGGCCATTTCCAAGGCCAGGCCAGCGCTGAACCTCCGCGTCGATGGCGCGAATAACGATGTGGTGAGGGATTAGTATGTCGAGTCCGCCGCCAAAGCTGTACATGAAATAGTTGCCGTTAAATCTACCTGGATTGTCTTGGGATTCCTGAATGACCATGCTGCCCAATCCGACAAGAACCTTCCCGTAAGGGGCAAACCGTCCACGGCGGTAGACGTATCTTGGGCCGATCTCATAAGTGTTCTCTGCGAGGTCCGTAGGAGTAATCAGGGCAACGTAATGGATGTCCGCCTCGACGCCGATATGAGGGGTTAAGTCGAAGTCAGCGAACGCGGAGATTCCTCCGATGTTTTTGTCTCCGTAGTCGGGCATTCCCGCGGAAAGTCCGCCTCCAACCTGCAGGTTACCGTGGGCGGTGGCAGTTGGCATCGCCTGAGCATGCCCAATGGAAGTAAAGGACAACACGCTTGCAAGGGACCCGACGGTCAGTAAAGTCTTCAGCATTCCATCTCCTGGGGAAAACAGCAGCTCTGCGTGAGGTACAGATGCTTCCGGTTGGTGCGCGCCCCGGGCAGGATGCAAGTCTCTGCATCGTTGCCGTCGGGGCCGGGTTATTTATCGCGGCGAACCTGCTGCCGACGGAGCGGGCTGAGTTGCCGTATCCGCCGCTGCGGTGGCTGGAGCAGGGCTAGCGTCAATGGCCGGCGCTGCTGGGGCGTTGGCTGCAGGCGCAGCAGCGGGCGCTGCTGCCGGTGACGCAGGCGGGGCGAAGTAGGTGAGCTTCAAGTAGACGGGTTCAACTTCGAACGGCATCTTGTCGCGGGGGTTGAGAATCGGCTCAAGGCTGTAATGCAGTTGGATGACCTGATCGGTCCATGGATCAAACCGCAGGAAGCTTGCCAGGGGCATTGCTGCCTGCTGCTTGAGATCCTTCATATCCAGTTTGATGCCCTTTGGAACCATCGCGGACATCCAGAAGGTGGAATCTTTGTCGCTCTTGATCAGGGCGTCGCCGATCATTGGAGTATTGAGAGCGGGCAACTCCTTCAACCGCAGTTGCAGTTGCTGGAGGTAGAGGCCGAAGTATTGCTGTCCACCGGCGAGTTCCTTAGCGCTCAATAGATCCAGCGCCTTCTTGGCCGCCTCTTCGTTGTCCTTGTCGGTGTGGTGCATCGGGATGCGCTCGAACACCGAGGTAGAGGGGAAGAGCAAGCGGTCGCTGAAAGCGTACTTTGTATCGAGGCGATGGCCGAGAATGATGTGCGCCAACTGGAACGCCAGAATAGCGTTCAAGTTGCCCATCTGCTGTGCGCCGTCGGCGGTCACCACGCTGGTGGTGTCGATGAGGCTCTTGGAGACGATGATGGTGTTGCCGACTGCAAGCGACTCGAGCGGCTCCGTCAGCAGGGTGCGGACACGGATCGGCCGGCTGACCTGAATATTGTTGTAGACGAGGATGTTGTTGGCCAGCGCTTCAAGGGTCTTATCGAAATCGCTGGGGGCATCGAGCAGTCCTGCCTGGAAGAGCCGTTCGATCACATTGTCTTCAGCCTGCTGTACCCATTCGCGCTGCGCTCCGAGTGGGCTCAGGTCGGGAGCATCGTTCGAGACGTCCTGGGCGTTTACTACATCCAGAGACGTATTCTCGGCGTTGTTGCTCGGAACCTTCAGAACGTAGCCCCAGACATAGTTGATAGCTTTGAACTTCAGCGTGCTGCTAGGGCTCTTGGGGTCGCTCTCTTCTACGTAAAAGGAGTTGGGGAGCCAAAGGCCCGGCTGCACATTCGTGCGCCAGCTATCGAAGTGGTAGAACTCCTTCATCGTCGAGATAGAACCGGCGAAATCACCGTTGAAGCGGACTACGTTGCCGTCACGCGTCTCCACCCAGATGCGGCCGAAAAAGCGGCCATACTCCCGCTTCCCGCTGATCGGCTGAACGTCGAATACGGCTGTGGGGATGTTCCCCAGAAAGTCGTTGCGGATGAAGGTAAAGGAGTAGTGCTGCCGGTCGAATGCGTTCGAGTCCATCAGGATCATCTGGACGAAGCCGGACTCGTGGAAGGTGAGGCGAAGGCTGCTGGAGATGCCTCCGAGGGCTCCGAAGGAGTTCTTGAAGAACGACAGCTTGCTCTTCTTCGCTTCGAAGTTGCCCTTATAGTCCTTGTACTGGTCATCGTTGATGACCTTGCTGAAGTCGACGCGGGCCAGGAAATGCTGGTCCGACTCGGGCACCTGCAGCAGCACCGGGTCGGGCTTCATGTTCTGGATGTAGGTCTCGACGAGGGGAGCGCGCTCCTTGACGACCTTGATCACGTCCTTCTCGCGGATGATGGCCTTGTCGATGAGCGCATTCTGCGCGGGGGTCAGCTTGCGACCTGGCATCGTGTCCTGTTCGACCTTCTTCTTGCCGAAGATGGATGCTCCGGCCAATGCGGGAAAGGTTGCCGCGAGGAGAAGCGCCAGCAACGTAACACCAGCGGTGGATTTTGAACGAGAAATCATGATTTGCGGCTCCCTGTAGTGACCTCGCGGCCACCTTCGTAAGTAAAGTCAGCGTAAAACGATTGCTGCAAAGTGCATACACAACAAAAGTGGTGCATCGCCAAACGGCAGTTGGATGTCGCTGCTACCCGGCGAGTTGAAAAGTGACATTGACGTTGCCTTCCCAAGTGATCGGATTTCCTGACGCGTCGGTTGCAGGTTCGAATTTTGTCGCCATAATGGCTCGTTTGGCGGAATCATCCAGACCATAGCCGAGGGGCTTGGTTACACCTACAACTTCAACTGCACCGTTCGCCAGGACCCGGATGTGGATGGTGACGACGCCTTCGATGTGCATCTGCCGAGCTTCGGCCGTGTATTCGGGCTTGGGCTTCGAGATAACTTTTACCGCTTTACCCGGGGCGGTGGTGACTACGACTGCCTTCGGCGCGGGCGGCGGAGTGTTCTGGCCTAGATTGACCTGCTGGCCAGTCGGAACCTTGCCGGTGCCGGTGCCGTTAGGAACACCATGCGGCAGGCCGACGGCGGCGATTACTCCATTGCCCTTGATGCTGGTGCTCTCGGGACTGCCATTGCCGAGAATGACCTTGGTCGCGGGTGGACCATGTCCGGTGTTACCGGCATTCATTCCCGGGAAGCCTGAATTAAAGTTGACAGGGGATACGGCCGGACCTTTGGGATCCTTGAAGGGCATATCCGGGTGTCCCATTTGTACTGCTGTCGGATGTGCGTCATTGTTTACGACCGATGCGGCCTGGGGATGCGCCAAGCTCACGGTGACCGGTGCTGCCATGGCGATTACGCGCTTCGGCGCCGGCGGCGCCAGGATCGGCTTGGGTTGATCCATCTTGACGATTGGCTGCTTAGGTAACTCGACGGGCTTTATCTTGGGGATAACAATCTTGGGTTCCTCGACCTTGACGATTTCGGGAAGAGGTTTCGGCGGTTTGGGTGGAACGATCTTGGGCTTGACCGGCTCGGGCTTCTTTTCAACCACTGGAGCGGCAAGCTCAGTCAGCATCCTGCTTTTCTCGATAATCTGCCGGTGAGCCAGGCTGATTACGATAACGACGAATGCGATGGCCAGGTTGACCAGCAGCGAGGTGAGCGTTGAAGCCTTGCTTTGGGCACCGGTATCGAGAACGCCAAAATGAGCAAACTGCATGCTCTTTGGTTGGCCGGGATTTGCGCTGCGAAGTGGCGCTGCCATGGTCGGTAAGGTTTCCTTGTATCGGTCGCTCCGCGAAGGAGCGGCGGGATGAGTTAAGTATGACGCAATCTGAGACGCCAAGGTAACAAACTGCGTTTACAATCGACCCCCATTAGACCACTTTCTTGAGACAACTGGTCTGCGGAATCATCTACAAACCCCTGAAAAACCGATCATTATGGAGACCTCTCCGAGTGCACCGGCTGCTCATTCTTGGGCGGTTACCAATGTCATATGATGCATCATTCCGCCGAATTGAAACCGAGCATACCATTGTTGCCTTTCAGTGAGGCTCCAGACCGCGAAAACGGGTGCCATCGAAGCCACCTAATTCCCGCGTTTCCTACGTTATGTGCCGCTCTGTCATATTCAATTAACCCGGGCTTCGGGGAAATCACTCTTTTGAGACGAAATCCCTATACTTTGGTTGTAGTGCAAACTGTTTCGCGCGTTTGGAGACCTTAATGAGGATTTTGGTAACAGGGGGTGCCGGTTACATAGGTGGTACCGTGACGCGATGTTTGTTGGCTGGCGGACAGGCCGTGACCATCTATGACAACCTTTGCCACAGCAAGCGATCCGCGGTGGCACCCGGCGCCGAGTTTGTCGAAGGCGACATTGCTGACCGGCGGCTGCTTGAGAAGACTCTTGAGTCTGGCCGTTTTCAAGGAGTTATGCACTTTGCTGCGCTGATTGAAGCAGGCGAGAGCATGCAACGGCCGGAGATATATTTCCGCAATAACACCGCCGGGACGCTGTCGCTGCTTGAAGCTATGCTGGCGACTGGGCACAACCGCCTGGTGTTCAGTTCGACCGCTGCCTGCTACGGCGAGCCAGTCACTACTCCCATTCTCGAAGATGCGAAGCTCGAACCCACCAACGCGTACGGCGAGAGCAAGCTGCTGGTTGAACACATGCTGCGCTGGTTCAATCGCATTCACGGATTCCGCTACGCAAGCCTGCGTTACTTCAACGTCGCCGGCGCAATTGAGGGATACGGCGAGGCACATGAGCCGGAATCGCACTTGATACCCCTGGTGCTCGATGTGGCACTCGGCCGCCGGCAGAACATCAAGATCTTCGGTTCGGATTACCCCACCCACGACGGAACTTGCATTCGCGACTACATCCACGTGCGTGACCTGGCCGATGCGCATCTTCTCGCACTGGCGGCACTGGAAACGAAGAACCGCGTGATCTACAACATCGGCAACGGGCAGGGTTTTACGGTGCGCGAGGTGATCGACTCCGTGCGCCGCGTGACTGGGCGACCGATCCCGGTGGAGGAGTGTCCGCGCCGCGAGGGCGATCCAGCAGTGCTGGTGGCGGGCTCGGAGAAGATCAAACAGGAACTTGGCTGGCAGCCTCAGTTTGCGGATCTCGATGCGATTGTCGCCAGCGCATGGGAGTGGCACCAGAAGCGCTACGCGTGAAGCGAACGAGCGGGACGTCTGAATGTTTGACAGCATGTTTCATATGCAACTGCCGTTACTCGAGAAGATTGCGCGGCCAATTATTGTTTACCTATTTCTGATCGGTTTTCTGCGCCTGTTCGGCAAACGTGAACTGGCGCAATTGAACCCGTTCGACCTGGTTGTTCTGCTGAGTCTCTCAAACACGGTGCAGAACGCGATCATCGGCAATGACAATTCGGTGACGGGCGGAATGATTGGCGCGTTTGCACTGCTCACGATCAATTGGCTGCTGACGCGGGTGCTCTTCAAAGCGCCGAAGTTGGAGAAAGTACTGGAGGGTACGAAGACCGAGTTCATTCGTCACGGCGTGGTCGACCCGAAGGCGCTGGAGAGGGAGACCATGACGGAACTGGAACTTCTCTCCGTGATTCACAAGCAGGGGTTGAACGACTTCTCCGAGGTCGAAGTGTGCGCTCTGGAGCCGAACGGGACGTTCTACGTAGAGGCGATGAAGCCCTCGCAGGACGAGAGACATATCGCGGCGCTGAAGGATGCGGTAGAAATGTTGACGATCGAGGTGAAGCAGATGCGGGTCCAGTTGGGGACACAATGACAGGTGACTCGTTATCTAACTGCCACATCCAACTCAGTGGGAGAGCTTGGCGAGTGCTTTGACCAGGCGCTCGGGCGGCGGGTTCATCTGCGAGTCCTTCACCGCGGCGCGGTATCCACCCAGGTAGATCGAATACATCACCGCCAGCGCGCATCCAACGCCGAAGACGAAGCCGAAAAAGCAGCCGATCAATGATGATTCAAGGACGCTCATGAGGCCAAGTCTAGCAGTGCCCGCGGGTTGGGGCGCCAAAGTTTGCCCACCACAGCCACGCCGACGGCACTCCCTACCCCGCCACAGAGTGTCCCATCCAGAACACGATCAACGATCTCGACACAGTCCGCGTGGCGAATGAGGTCTTCTGGCGCAAAGACGGAACCAGCTTCCCAGTAGAGTACGTCGCACGGCCCCAGATCGAAATCCAGTCTGAAATCGAGGCTGAAATCCAGTCCGGCTCACCAGCCGGGCTTCAACTCCAGCCGCAGTCAGGTTCTCCGTCCGAAGACGCCCGGTCCGGAGGCAAGGCGGTTGGCGTCGTCGTCGCGTTCACCGACACCACCGAACGCCGCGCCCTCGACCGCATGAAGGATGAGTTCATCTCCACCGTCTCGCACGAGCTGCGTACGCCACTCACCTCGCTCCGCGCTGCGCTCGGCCTCATCACCGGTGGCTCTCTCGCCGCGCGCCCGGAAAAGTTCCGCCAGATGCTGGACATCGCAACCGGCAACACCGACCGACTCGTCCGCCTGGTCAACGACATTCTCGAACTCGAACGCATCGGCTCCGGCAAGGCTGAACTCCACTACACCATGTGCTCCGCAGACGATCTCTTCCGCCGCGCCGCCGGCCTGCAGCAGACCGGAGCCTCGAAGGCCCAACTCCGCATCACATTTAACTCGCAGGGCGTCAACGTCTGGGCCGACCCCGACCGCGTCCTGCAGACCCTCACCAACCTCATCTCCAACGCCATCAAGTTCTCGCCGCCTGGCACCGAGATCCACCTCCGCTCACGCCGTATCGACGCCAACGAAGCCGAGATCCAGGTCCGCGATCAGGGCCGCGGCATCCCCGAAGACAAGCTGGAGCGCATTTTCGAGCGCTTCCACCAGGTCGACGCATCCGATTCCCGCACCATGGGCGGCACTGGCCTCGGTCTCGCCATCTGCCGCTCCATCGTCAACCAGCACGGAGGCCGCATCTGGGCCACCAGCACAGTAGGCAAGGGCTCAATCTTCCACTTCACCCTGCCCACCCGCCCCGCCAGCAACCTGCTCTAGCTCACCACGGGAAACGTCGTCACGCGCAGATGCGTGGCTCCATAGGGAACCAGCGTGACCCTCGTCACTTCACCCGGCGATTTCATCTCCGCAGCACTCGGCAGATCAGCGGGATTCTTCGGCGCCTGCTTCAGATCCTCGGGAGGCGGATCAAGTACCGGCTTCCAGTCGGTCGCCCACCCCGGGAGTCCACGCAACGGCGCAGTCAACCGTACGGGCGTCGATTCCGCCAGGAACGGATTTTCCTTCATAGGCGACTCCTTCACCCGAACCTTGGCCAACGAGGCCACCAGCGCCGCGTCCAATCCGTACCGCCATTCGCCCTGCGGAAAGAATTCAACTGCCGGAAACCCTTCGACGTTATTGCTCCTCAGCACACGCTGGATGGCCTCCGGGTCCTGCGTGCTCTCCACGCGCTTCTCGTCGATCTTCAGCGAATACACCAGCGGCCCCCGTCGAATCACCGCAGCGTTGTCATCAAACCACTTCTCCACGGCGACCTTCATCGGCAAGCGCAGCGTAATGACATCGCCATCGCGAAACTCCCGCTTCAGGTCCGCAAATGCTCCCGCCGCCGTATGCACGGCGCTGGCCTTGCCATTCACTCGGATCGTCGCTACCTCGCACCACTCCGGAATCCGCAGATGCAGTGTGAACTCCTGCGGCCGAGCCAGCTTTACCTTCAACGTCACCGTATCGCGGAACGGATACTCTGTCGTCTCGGTGATCCGCACGTCCTGTCCATTGATCTTTGTATTGACCTCGCTCGGCCCATACAGCACCGCCGCCAGCCCCACCTCCGAGCGCATCCACATCCGCGTCACATAGTTCGGCATCGCGCGATTCACGTTGCCCGTGCAGCATTCCGTATCATGCGCGGCACGGTACGACATGCGCGTCATCGCGTAGTGCGTGCAGCAGGTGTTCGATGCAATGACCTGGTTCGCGCTCGAAAAATACTGAAGCTGCTTGAAGTCCTTGGTCACCGCGCCCGGCAACGCGTTGAACGTTGCCCGCTCGATGCGATCGCCCCAACTACCCTCCCCGCTCGCCATCAACATGTAGCCAAAGCTCCACGACCAGTCGGTAATGTCGCAGGTTTCATGCAGCGAATCGAAGGCCGCAGTCCCCAGGCTCTCTGAACTCACCATCCCGCCATCCGGCATCAAACTGTCCGCCACGACCTTCCCATAGGCAAGCCTCGCCAACTCCAGCGCCTCCGCATTCCCGGTGTACGAGTACATCAGCGGAAGCAGCTTCAACTGCTCGGCTGCGGTGACGCCGTGTTCGCGCAAAGGCGCGCTGCCACGAATCTTACCCTCATGCGAAAACGATTTTGAGTCGCTGAAGAAATACCGATCGTAAGAGGCATCGGCGGCGTCGCGCAGGCGTTCATCCCCCGTGAGCCCGTAAAGATACAGAGCCTCCTCGGCAAGAAATCCATCGCGTCCGCCTCCGGGCTGGCCTTCCAGCAGGTAGCTTCTCAACACCTCGGCCGCCGTAGGATCGCCCGTGCCGGTGTACTTGGCCATCAACGCCCTCCCAGCGACAACATTCGGCCAGGCCCAGGACGATTCGCCTATCTTCTCCGGCCCACTGTGACCCAGAACGTACTCCATCAGGCCGGAGGGAATCTTCTGTGCCGCGGGAGTGCCCAGCAACAGCCCCAGCCGCACCGAGCCGTCGAAGAAGTAGCTGGATTGTTCATAAGGCCACCACTCTGCCCCATGCTTCACCGCCGGCGGAGGTATCTTCCCCGCCAGCATGCAGGTGTCGTACGGATAGCCAAGGTTCTCCGGATGACCGGTAAGCCCTTCGAGCTGGCGGCCAAGCCAGCCTTCGATCCAGCCGCGCGCCTTCACCGCGCCCACTGGTAACTCTGAGAAGCTGCCGAAGTACTTGACCTTGAACTCGCCAGGCGCGGCAAATTCAGCGGCCTCACCCGTCACCGCCGCGATCAATTGCCCCAGGCTGCCCCGCGCAACCAAAAGCCCCGCTCCAGCCCTGGAGGAACCAGTCAGAAAACCACGTCGTGTCAGCTTCATCGATCGTTCTTTCCAGTCGGATTGGGCAACGCCGCAATTGTACAGACCCGGTCGCGTGTCACCCTGCCCACCCGGACTCCGTGGCCCCTTCATCCCGGCGGAGTACTGGAGCCGTCAGGCGCCTCCGCAATCCCCTTCCAGCTTCTGCATCGCAACGTCCACCATCGCCGCAAATTCAGGGTCCTGCGCCCCCAGCGTCTTCAGAACCTTCCGCACTCGATCCAGGTCGCCGACGCCCACCTGCAGACCCACCGGCTCCAGCAGAACCCCATTCCCGTGCCTCCGAATCCGCACCTCCGAACCCTCAAACCGGAACTCCTTCGGCAGCCGTACCGCTTGGCTCCGCCCGTTCTTGAACAGCTTCGCCCTTTTCTCCAACGTCTCCGTCATTGCCTCACCTCGCCCAGAGTATATACCACTTGATATATACCGATAACGCGAAGCCGCCAAGTCTGCATTTATACCAACCAAAGCAGTGCATCCCCGGTTAATACGCGTTGGTCGCGCTCTGGTAGCACTTGGCTCGGTCACTGTCCTGAGCTGGCCCTACTCATCCCCTTCGCGCAGCTTGGCCAACACTCCGAAGTCCTCAAGCGTGGTGGTATCGCCTTTCACCTCGCCTGTGGTCGCCAGTTCGCGCAGCAACCGGCGCATGATCTTGCCGGAGCGCGTCTTGGGTAGCGTTTGCGTAAAGCGCAGATCGTCGGGCCTGGCCAGAGCGCCAATCTCCTTGGCGACCCACTTGCGCAACTCCTGGCGCAGTTCGTCGCTCGGCTCGTACCCTTCGTCGAGGGTCACGAACGCGGAGATTGCCTGCCCCTTCATGTCGTCGGGACGGCCCACTACGGCCGCCTCGGCCACCTTCGGATGCGCTACCAGCGCGGACTCGATCTCCATCGTTCCCAACCGGTGCCCGCTTACGTTGATGACATCGTCCACGCGGCCCATCAGCCAGTAGTAGCCGTCCGCATCCCAGCGCGCGCCGTCACCGGTAAAGTAGCTGCCCGGAATCTCCGAGAAGTACGCCTCCTGATACCGCTCCGCATCACCCCAGATCGTCCGCGCCATCGAAGGCCATGGCTTGCGCACCACTAGCAACCCGCCCTGCCCGAGCGGCACTGGAGCGCCTTCCTTGGTCACAACTTCCGGAACGATCCCGAAGAACGGGCGCGTCGCTGAACCTGGCTTCGTCGCCACCGCTCCCGGAATCGGGGAGATCATGATCGTCCCCGTCTCCGTCTGCCACCAGGTATCGACGATGGGGCAGCGCTCCTTGCCAATCTCGCGGTGATACCACATCCACGCCTCTGGATTGATCGGCTCGCCCACCGTTCCCAGCAGCCGCAGCGAGGCGAGCGAATGTTTATGCACCCAGTCATCGCCCCACTTGATGAACGCGCGAATCGCCGTCGGCGCGGTGTAGAAGATAGTCACCTTGTGGTCGTCGATGATCGTCCAGAAGCGGTCGTTTGCCGGAAAATTCGGCGCGCCCTCGTACATCACCACGGTCGCGCCGTTCTGCAGCGGCCCGTACACCACATAAGAGTGCCCGGTCACCCAGCCGATGTCCGCTGTGCACCAGAAGACATCGTCGTCGCGCAGATCGAAGACGTACTTGCTGGTCAGATAACTCTGCACCGAATAGCCGCCCGTGGTGTGCACAAGCCCCTTCGGTTTACCCGTCGTCCCGGAGGTGTACAGGATGTAGAGCAGGTCCTCGGAGTCCATCCACTCCGCTGCGCAGACGGCTTCGGCCTCATTCATCAACTCGTGCCACCAGAGGTCGCGGCCAGGCCTCATAGCCGCCGTTGGCTCCGACGCCTCGGCACGCCGATAGACGACGACCTTGCGGACAGTCGGACAGCGATCCATCGCCTCGTCCACGATTTCCTTCAGTCTGACCTCGGCACCCCGCCTGTAGCTCACGTCCTGCGTCAGCACCACAACACAGCCCGAATCGTTGACCCGGTCCACGATCGCCTGCGCCGCAAAGCCGCCGAAGATCACCGAATGCACTGCGCCAATCCGTGCGCACGCAAGCATCGCAATCGCGAGTTCAGGACACATGCCCATGTAGATCGCGACGCGGTCGCCGCGCCTGACTCCCAGGTTCTTGAGCACGTTGGCGAATCGCTGGACCTGTGCCAGTAAATCGCCGTAGGTGAGACGCCGCACCTCACCCGGTTCACCCTCCCACAGCAACGCGACCTTGTCTCGCCGCGCGCCATTCGCGTGCCGATCGACGCAGTTGTGGCTCAGGTTAAGTTTGCCGCCGGTAAACCACTTCGCGCGCGCAATGTCACCCGTGAGCACCTTGTCCCACGGTGCGAACCACTCCAACTCACCCGCCGCCGCCGCCCAGAACGCCTCCGGCTGTTCGATGCTGCGCC
>Ga0207048_10182_pt1 | contig 19953 bp, 20 predicted proteins | sample Alteio_BWMinCont_65_FD_153301 | JGI IMG/M metagenome (GOLD analysis project Ga0207048, IMG submission 153301) | Enriched cells from forest soil in Barre Woods Harvard Forest LTER site, Petersham, Massachusetts, United States -... | ecosystem: Environmental > Terrestrial > Soil > Temperate forest >...
GCGAAAAAAGTTGAAGGCGATGTTGAAAAACGAACTTACTCAACTCGCTCGAAAGAATGACGAAACACCCGAACACAATGGCAAACACAACGGAAAGAAATCCAAATGAAAACCAAATCAAAATTTGTGCGTAATAAACCGGTGCGCCGGAATTTGTTCGGCGAGTTACGCGAAGGCATTGCCGCGCTCACAGAATTGCGTCAAGGCAAGCGAATACTCTCTACACATACTATGCAGTATAAGCCCGCCCCTAAACTGAATGCGAAAGATGTGAAACGCGCGCGCGAGCGGTTGCACCTTTCGCGCGGTGAGTTTGCGGTTTTTCTGCGCACCAACCCGCGGACGTTGGAAAACTGGGAGCAAGGACGTGCAAAGCCAAATGCCCAAGCCGGATTGTTGATTCGTCTGTTGAATAAATATCCCGACACTGCCGAACGGCTTGCAAATGTGTGAGTGTTGCGCAATCTTCTTCCTTGTGCAACATATACCCCGCGTTGTAGTTTAATAGCACTAATGAGGAGTATTACCCGCCGGCAAACGGCAATACATTGCGCTATCATATTTTGTGCTATCATGCTCTCGGCGTTGTGTGCGCAATCACTTTGCGCGCAGCAGAATGAGAATGATCAGTACAAAATTGGGCTTGCGTTCGAGCAGAACGGCAAGGTCGAAGATGCGGCGCGCATTTATTACGAGTTGTACAAGTCCGACCCGACGAGCGAGATGTATTTCAATGACGTGCAACGCTCGTTCATGGAGTTGAAACGTTACGGCGCGCTGGATACGCTCATCATGCTGCGCATGCGCATTCGTCCGAATAGTTTTTCTCTCTATGCCCTTCTTGGCGCAGTGAAATACCACGAAGGAAACGAACCCGCGGCGCAGGCGGCGTGGGATTCCGCGCTTTCTTACGCTGGAACGAGTTCTCCCATTTACCGGCAGGTTGCAACAACGATGATTCAAGCGCAGGCGTTCAAAGAAGCCGCCGCGTGCTATCAACGTGCTCGCGCTGTGCTGCACGACGAAAATGCGTTCGACAACGATCTTTCGTATATCTATACGATGCTGCTGGATTATCATAACGCGACGCTGGAGTACATCCGCCAGATTCGCAGGCACGAGATGCCGCTCAGCATCGTTGAAAGCAGAATGGGGGAGTTCACAACATACGCCGAGGGCATTACACAAGCGCTCGATGCCGCGCGCCATGCGGCAGACGAGGACGCTGATAACGCCGGCAACATTGAAATTCACTATCTCTATGCGTGGCTGCTGATGGAGAATAAATCATACACCGGCGCATTCGAGGAATATAAAAAGATTGACAAGATGCGCAACGCGAACGGGCGCGACATGATGTCGTTTGCAGGACAGGCATTGGAAGATGGAGCATTCGATGAAAGCCTGAAAGCCTACCACGCCGTTGATGAAGCGTCAACTGATGACATGGTACGCGCATGGGCGGAATTCGGCGCGGCGCACGTTGATGAAGAATTGTGGCTGCGCGAGAATCCGGATTCCATCGCGCTTGCAACAGTTGTTGCCGCAGAATACGACGCCGTTGCAAAGCGGCACCCCCGCACATTGTGGGCGGATTCGGCGGCGTTGCGCAGCGCGACCATATTGTTCGACCCCGTCTTCGATTGTCCGGGAGCGGAGCAGCGCGTGAAATCACTGCTTGCAATACCCAATCAAATTTCGCGCTCCGGCGCAGCGAATATATTGCTCGGCAAAATTTATACCGCCGAAAATAAATTGGACAGTGCTGCGCTGGAATACGGGCTTGTCCTTAATATGACAACATCCGCCGGTTCGCAAAATCCGCAGGGAGTTATCCCGTTTCGGATGAACGGCGGCGGCATGCAGATCACGCGCGTTCCGAATGAGGGTGGCGGTGATGAAGGTGTTTCCGACGTTCGGCAGGAAGCACGTTATTTGCTTGCAGAATTGCTGTACTTCGGGGGAAATTTCGACTCCGCGAAAGTTCTTCTCGAAGAATGTACCGCTCACGTAAACGCCGAATATGCCAATGATGCAATAGAATTGACCGAGATTATCAATGAGAACACAGCCCATAACGACGCCCAATCGCGCGATATGCTAAAACAATTTGCGCAGGCGGAGTTATGCAAGCGCCGTCACGATTTCGAGCAGGCGATTGCGCTGCTGCAAAATATTTCTTTTGCGGGGGCTTCGCTGCCGATAGCAGAGCGCGCATTGATTGTCGAAGGGGACGATTTTACGCACATGCGGCAGTTTACGCAATCTCTTGGCGCATACAGAAAATTGCTTGACGCTTTTCCCGAAAGCATCCTCCGCGACCGCGCGCAAATGCGCATCGCCGTGCTATATGATACGCGCCTGCGTAACCCCGCCGAAGCGATTCAGGCGTATGAAAAACTCCTTGCGGATTACCCGGGCTCAATATACGTTGATGAAGCGCGCAAACGCATCGTTGCCCTGCGGGGAGGATCGTGAAAAAAATCGGCAGATTACATTCATCACACGCGCTGCAAAAAACACTTCGCTGAATGCGTATTAAAGCAGACAGCTCTCTTCCTTGTGCAACAAATTCATTTTTGCGTAGTTTAACATTCGTTTAACAATGGTTAAAATGAGAAAAATTTGCATATTTTTGGCATTGTGGGTATTTGTATGCGGCTTTTCACGCGTTGAAGCACAAACAAAACTACTCATCCCGATGGATTTGAAGCAGACGAACGACCTCAAAGCCTACGGCATTGCATATTGGACGCTGGAAAAGCAAATTCCCGTTGACTGGCTATTGAACTACCGAGGCGGGTCGTTTATGATTGATTATTCGGACGAACTCGCCAACGAATGCCGTATTCGCGACGTGCTTTACGAATCGCTTGACGGCAGCGCGGCAGCCCAAATTTACGCCGAAGTGCAAAACGACGAGAATAACATGGACGTTGTCCGCCTTGAAAAGGCGCCGAAAATGGCAGTCTATGTTCCTCCGAATTTCAAACCCTGGGACGACGCCGTAACGATCGCGCTCGATTACGCGCAAATTCCTTACGATAAAATCTGGGACGACGAAGTGTTAGATGGCAAGCTACGCAAGTACGACTGGCTGCATTTGCATCACGAAGATTTTACCGGACAATACGGAAAGTTCTACGCGCAATACGGATTCGAGCCGTGGTATATCCAGCAGGTGGCGATGTATGAAGCGGAAGCGCAGAAGCTCGGATTTAAAAAAGTCAGCGATGAAAAGAAAGCCGTTGCGCGGACGATTAAGCAGTATATCGGCGACGGAGGGTTTATGTTTTCGATGTGCAGTGCAACGGATACATACGATATTGCTCTTGCGGCAGAGAATACCGATATTTGCGATGCTATTTTTGACGGCGACCCTATGGATCCCGACGCCCAAAAGAAATTGGATTTTGCCAAAACGCTTGCGTTTCAAAATTTTACGATTGAAACGAATCCCATGGCGTATCATTTTTCCAACATAGATATTTATCCGCAGGAAGTCGGCGCGCAGGAGAATGATTATTTTACGCTATTTGATTTCTCCGCAAAATACGATCCCGTTCCAGCCATGCTGACGCAGGATCATGTGAATGTCGTGAAGGGATTCATGGGACAAACGACGGGATTCCATAAAGAGCTTATCAAGCAATCTGTGACTATTTTAGGTGAGCGCGAAGGAACAGATCAGGTGAAGTATATTCACGGGAGTTTCGGGCGCGGCACATGGACATACCTTGGCGGGCATGATCCGGAGCAATATCAGCACATGGTTGGCAGTCCGCCCACCGATTTGGAATTACATAAAAACTCCCCCGGATATCGGTTAATTTTAAATAACGTATTATTCCCTGCAGCCAAACAAAAACATCTGAAAACATAAAAACCGCAACGAGACCGATTGAATGATTGTAATGCCCACGCGCGCTACGGTAAAAAATTTAGAATTTAATCTTCCAACATGGTTGACACCACGAATAACAGCATGGATAGGAATGTTGCGGATATTCACTGCATTAATATTTGTCATTGGGATGTTGCCTTATCCCAGTCAGTCGTTTGCGCAGCAGACTGTGCAGGGGAATAATGCGCCACAGATTAATGCGCAGCAAAGTAATCAGTCATCCGACTCGTCAAAGGTAGAAATTCAGCGTATTGGCATTGATACTGGATTCAACGCCCAAGCCGAACGGAAAAACTTGGGTACGAATGTCAATTCACAATGGAATGACATTATCCCGATCATCTCCGCCGACGGGAAAACTTTGTATTTCGATAGAAAAGACTATCCTCTTAACACAGGTGGGGAGACCGACCATGATGACATTTGGTACAGCGAATACCAACAAGACAGCACGTGGAGTGTTGCGAAAGATCTTTCTGCGTTGAACACACGGTATCCTAATGCGATTTTTTCTATTCTCCCGGACAATAACACGGCATTGTATTGGGGCGCGATTGATGAAATGGGCAGACTGACATTTGCGCTCGTGCACAGAACAAAAACCGGATGGACGCAACCAGAACTACTACACATTAAAAATTTTTACAACGAAGCGGAAGGAATCACCGCCAGTCTCGCGGCTGATGGAAAGACACTTCTTTTGGCAATCAAGCGCAAAGACTCCCAATCATATCATTCCGACGGTGGAATGAATATTTATGTTTCATTTCTTGAGGATGAAGCAAAAAACACGTGGACGGAGCCGAAAAACCTTGGGAACATAATCAATACACCTTATGGCGAAACCACGCCCTTGCTTGCAGCGGATGGTGTGACACTCTATTTCAGCAGCGCACGCCCCGGCGGCATCGGCGACGTGGATATATACAGTACACAGCGTTTAGACACTACGTGGACGAATTGGTCGTCACCACAAAATCTTGGCGCTGGTTTTAACATTCGAGGCGAGAATTTTTTGAACAGTATCACGGCATCAGGTGAGTATGCCTATCTGTCGGGAGTTGTTGAAAACCCATCAAAGAATATGGATATATTCCGGATCAAGATGCCGAAGAAATCCCATTCAAAAGCGGTTGTGCTCGTAAAAGGACGGGTGTTTGCACGGCTACAAACTCCGCCGCCACCGGTGGATGTAAAAGGAAAAGGGAAATTTAAAAATAAAACGCAGGAAGATGTCATTCTTCCTGACACTTTAAAACCGCTTGAAGCAAAAATCGTGTATGAGCGTCTGAGCGACGGAAAGGAAATTGGGATTGCGCATACTGATCCTCGCACCGGTGCATATCAAATCGCGCTGCCATGCGGCGACGCATACGGGTTCCGCGCCGAACTCAAAGGGTATCTTCCCGTGGACGATAATCTCGATATTACGAAACTCACAACGTATCAGGAGATGAAGCGCGATATTATTCTTTCACCTCTTGAGGTTGGCATCGATGTTAATTTGAACAATCTTTTTTTTGACGAAGGGAAAGCCGATCTCCGTTCCGAATCTTTTCCTGAGCTTGACCGCTTGGTTACCGTCATTGTGCAGAATCCATCGCTCACCGTGGAAATTGACGGACATACGGACGACGTTGGAACACCGGAATTCAATAAAGTTCTTTCATTGCATCGGGCGCAAGCGGTCGTTTCCTATTTGGCAAAAAAAGGCATTGATAATTCGCGTTTGACAGCAAAAGGATTTGGCGAGACGGATCCCGTGGCGTCGAACGACACGGAAGAAGGAAAACAAAAAAACCGCAGGGTTGTGCTGAAGATTCTAAAAGAATAAGATTAATTTTTTTGTAGAATGCCGTGAATTGGCACGACATTATTACTAGGCGAATCCATAATTCTATAAATTATATTCTTATCAACCATGAAGTGGTATCATTACATTGCATGCTTTTTTGCTGGAGCGTTTCTTGCAAATTTCGTCCCGCACTTCATTCACGGAGTCTCCGGTGAGTTGTTTCCGACGCCTTTCTCAGACCCGCCCGGCAAGGGCATGTCCTCGCCGACGGTGAATGTCTACTGGGGATTGCTGAATCTCGTTATCGGTTATCTTCTATACCGCGCAGGAAAGGTATCGGCTGCACATAAAGTGGGGTTCATCGTTTTCTTTATCGGTATAGTTGCAATGAGTATAATGCTTAGTTACGGATTTGCAGGTATTCACCATTTTCAGCAATAACGCGCGGGGTAGTAGCGGCTTTTTCTCTTTAGGATTAGTCTTTTTACAGGGTGCATGTCACTTCATTATTTAAAATTTCCAGTAATTTTTTTGTTGCTATTATTAGCATCTACATTGTATGCCCAGCCGCCGGAAGCAGGGGTGCGCAAAAACGTCGGACCGAACATCAATACGCAGTGGGACGACATTAATCCAATTATCTCCGCGGATGGGAAAACGCTGTACTTTGCTCGCAAGAATTATCCTTTAAACCGGTTCGCTCAGGCTACCCCGAACACGCTTGATATTTGGTACAGTGAATTGCAACCGGACAGCACGTGGAGCGTGGCAAAAGATTTTACAGGGCTGAATATTCAGTACGACAACGGTATATGCACTGTTCTCCCCGATAATAATACAATGTTGTATTTATGGGCGACCGATGCGCAAGGCAGGCAAACGTTCGGACTTATTCATCGAACTCCCAAGGGGTGGACGTTGCAACCGCTGAATATAAAAAATTTTATTTACGAGTCAGGGACAACCATTTCGGGTACGCTTGCGGCAGATGGAAAAACGCTGATGCTTGCGTATAAACGCTCCGGGGGGCAATCGTACAATAACCCCGCGACGCTTCCGTACGCCGGCATGAATATCGAAGGGATGAATATTTACGTTTCGTTTCTTGAAGAAGAAGAAAAAAATATATGGAGCGATCCGAAAAATCTCGGCGACGTGATCAATAGCTCATATAGCGAATTCGAGCCGTTGCTCGCGCCGGATGGCGTGACGCTTTTTTTCAGCAGCGCCCGCCCTGGCGGCATTGGCGACGTGGATATTTATATGTCGCGGCGGCTGGACTCGACGTGGACGAACTGGTCGCCGCCCGTTGACTTAGGTGAAGGCTTCAACATTCCCGGTTATAATGCCATCAACAGCATTACTGCATCTGGAGATTACGCCTATATCACCGGAATGGTGCAAAATCCGCTGAAAAACATGGATATTTTCCGGGTGAAGATGCCGGAGCGGTTCCATATCAAACCTGTTGCGCTCGTTAAAGGCAGGGTTTTCGCGCGTTTACAAACTGCAACAAAAGCAGCACAGCCGGATTCGGGCAATGTTGTTGCCGACACGACGAAACCGCTTTTTGCAAAGATTGTGTACGAACGCCTAAGCGACGGCAAACAAATGGGAATAGCACATACCAATCCCCAAACCGGTGAATATGAAATTGCGCTTCCGTGCGGCGACAATTACGGATTCCGCGCCGAGCGGGACGGATATCTTCCGGTCAATGACAATCTTGATCTATCAAAAATCACATCCTATCAAGAATTGCGGCGAGACATTGTTCTCACGCCATTTGCCGCCGGCAGCAATATTATTTTGAATAATCTTTTTTTTGATGAAGGGAAAGCAGGTCTCCGCTCTGAATCGTTCCCCGAACTTGACCGCCTAGTCGATTTTATGAAGCAGTACTCGAATGTAAAGGTTGAGATAGACGGTCACACCGACGATGTTGGCACTCCCGAATTCAACAATGCGCTTTCGCTGCAACGCGCACAAGCCGTCGTAAAATATTTGACGTCACACGGCATTAACAATAAACGTGTAGCTGCAAAAGGATTCGGGCTCACCCAGCCTATCGCATCGAATGACACGGATGAAGGGAAGCAAAAAAATAGACGCGTGGTGATGAAAGTTGTCAATAAATAATCGGAATTTTCAATCCTGAAAAATGCGGAAGGTATTTTTGCATCTCACTAATAGTGCAAGCGTAAATGTCAGTGATCAAAACTAGTAATCCAGCAAGCAGACTTCCGAAGGCGCAAAAACGTATACTCTTTCGCTCTGAGATTCTTCATGCAGAGGCGAACACATGATTTTTACCAGTTCGCGTTTTTCCGGAGTGTATACGACTCCATAAATCTTCCAAGCGGAATTTTCATCAATTTTGCGCACTTTGTCGCCGATTTTATAAATAGGCATCTTGAATGGTTCTTTCTAAAGTTTTTCAGGCAGTTATTTGATGATAATATGACAACTATCATGCCAAACTAGGAATCATCGAAATCGGTTAATTTTAGTTGATTGAGACGAAAGCAGTTTTTTCTGTTTTATCAAAAATGTAATATTTTCTCGAAGTTGATATAGTGTCTGATAAATACGATATAGTTATTTATCCGTTCAAAAGGAAGAGATGGGTGTTTGTTTGGAGGTCAATTCTTCGTTCTTTGAATCACCAGCCAACTTTCTGTCGAGTCCCGCGTTGTTAAGATAGAAATTGTGTCACTGTGGAACACGCCGATTGTCGTTAACGCTGAATCTATTGTGTTTTTCAGAAATGCAGTTATATACCGCGACGAGTGGATGATATAGATATCCGGATTAAACGGATAGAGCGTGCCCTGGCAATATTTCATTGAATCTGTTTCCATGTCAGAATAGAAAAGTGCGTCGGCTTCGGGGAGGAATTGCACGAGAAGATGACGGGGGCGTGGTTGTATTGGTTGCAGCGGATTAGAATTGAAAGTTCGTTGTAATCCCGCCAAATATTGCTTGACTGCCGCGATGTCGTTTGCATTTTTATAAGGCACGCCGGAATCTTCAGCGTGCATGCCGAACCAGCTTGTAAAAGGGGCGCCAGTAAAAGATTTGTAAAAATTGATGCTGGTGTAACTGACAATTGCAAGCGTAACTATGAGAAGCGCCGTAGCACGCACCCTCATATTTGTCCGTGGAACGGTTTGAGTTGCTGCGGGAAACGACGCATGAGAGAACTTTATGAGGATTGGCAGCGAGGCGCAAAATAACAACACAAACCCAACAGCATAAAAACATTCGTACCACGCTTCCGTCGAGACGCCATACAGCAACCACATCGCTCCGCCGAACCATGCCAGCAGCGCCGAAATTATCTTCGTTTTCCATCCATACCATATTATGCCACCAATGACAAGTGCAAATAAAAGATTACCCGGGGAAACCAACGTATCAGCCAGCGCCCCTTTATGCTGGAATTGTCTTGCCATATCTGCGAGAAAACCGCTCCAATTCCGTGTCATATATGCGATATATGCAATCCAGCAGGCGATGCTTGCGCAGAATAGGAACGCAGCAATTATATTCCTCCAACAATAACGCGATGAACCTTTGTTCTTGCGCCAAGATTTTGTTGTTACCACGTAACCCAGCGCCGCTGCACATAAAAACAATCCGTTAGGGTGTATAAGCGGCGTAAATGAGATAAGCGCAAGCGCAAGATAATCGCGTTTGCGATAAAAGAAATACATCCCTGCCGAGGCAATGAAGAGCAGAAACGAGTCCATGCGTGCAGTATTGCCTATGGCTGTCATCGGAGAACTGAGGAACGCGACGCCGAGCAGAGCAGTAGAGATAAAGGGAAACGGATGTTTCTTTAAAATAGCGGCAAGCAGAATGAACGAACCGATAATACATACAAGAGAAACAGCGCGGGCAAGCGCGAATGAAACTCCGAAGATTTTGAACAATGTCCCAATGACGAACATATATCCGGGAGGCATCCACAGCACGTCGCGCAAGGGGTTCAATTCAGGGGCGTAGAGAGTATTGTGCCGCTGGAAAGCAATTGCCTGCCATAGGAATGACGACTCGTCAGGCCACGGCGCCGGCATGGCAAATCCCGCCGCAATATGTTGCAGCACGCATCCGACAATGACGAGCAGGCAGAGCGTCCAATGCGATATGCCGATAGAGCGCGGGGAAAGGCGCAAAGAAGAAGTTCTCACGAGTGTTGAATGATTTGAAATCAAAATTACGCCAATCGGTTTGGATTTCCGATTGCTTTTTTACCGCGTTAAAGAGTTTATTCTACTGTTCATTTTTTCAGTTTGCTGACGGTTGCGGAAATCATATTTTATGATATGATCTTTGTCCCTAGTATCAAACGAAATATTTTTTTTGGATTATTGGTTTCAGGTTTTATTACCTATTCCATGGGCACATGCTTTGCGCAATCGGCGGATTCGCTTAGCGCCCATGCAAAGATACTATTGAGTTGGAAAGATTACGCCGATGCAGTTCCGCTTCTGAAGCGCGCCGCAGAAATGGGGCAGCCGGAGGCGCAATATAATTACGGTTATTGCTTCGAGTCGGGTACTTTCGTTGCCCAAAACGACAGCATTGCGAATGTGTGGTATCTGCAATCGGCGTTAGGCGGTTGGGTGGATGCTGAGTATAAAATATCAATCCGTTATGCAAACGGCAAGGGCATCGGGCAAGATTACAATGAAGCGTTTCGTTGGACGAAAACATGCGCACAGCAAGGCGACGTGAGCTGCATGTGGAATCTTATCACTTGTTATAAATCTGGGCTGGGCACTGATACCAGCATGGCGAATGTCATAACGTGGGCGGAGATTTTAGGAAGAAAAGAGAATCCCGAGGATCTCGCCAAAAGCGGAAAAATTACTTCCGCACGGTTGAATCTTGCATTGATGTACCTCACCGGTGACGGCGTGCGGAAAGACACGCTCGAAGGTTATACGTGGCTACTTTTGGTAAATGAAGGGAAGAATGATTTTTCTTTTGTGATGCAGCAGGATGTTATTGCAAAGATAAAAGAGTGTAATCTTGTACTCACGGATGCGGATAAAATCACGGCGAGGCATGAAGCCGAACGGCTCATTGGACGCCCTTTGAGAAAATTAGACAAATTAAATACTGTGGAGGAGTGAACCCCTCTGCACCGACCTCGCCGCAGTTCCGTTATCCTGGTCTAACTATTCTGACTTCGTGTAATATAAATTCAACGGAGTTGCGCTATATGTTGCGTTGGCAATGTAATCGGCAAGCCCGTGCATACAATTTTCAATTGATGAGACGACGGCATTTTGCAATCCGTCGCATGTGCCGAGTTCATTGTCATATCCTTCCTCGGATGTATGATAGGCATACAGGGAGTCGCCTGCCGCGCTTGTATATTTTACGAATACAGTCGTTTCAAAGCGGCTGTGAATATGCGGCAGTTGTTTTTCGGTTGTAACCGTCGCTGCGCAGTTTGCGCTGACAAACGCAACCGTAACCAGCACGTCGTAATTTTCTATTGCAGTATGCGCGGGAAGCTGGTCAACAACGGTAACGGATTTCACCGCCGTAGCAAGTCCGGATCTAATCGCCTTGATGTAGTAATCGCCCGCCGCAACTTTAACGGTCGAGCCTGTACAGCCGCCCGTGGGAGTTGCAGGTACCTGCAATGCCCGTATGCTGTCTGAAACATATAATACCGCGCGAAGCGGGAGTTTGCTTGTGAAATTGATGTCGGGCTGAAGGTATTGCGTGGAGCTCGTCGTGCTCGCGCACCCGTTGCCCATAAGAATCGCGAAAACCGCGGCGGTGAACAGTACCGCTCCGGTTAATGCGTGTGTGACGATGTTTGTGTGTTTCATTGTGTGCCGCGTATTATATTGATGATAAATGAATGATGTACGAAATTCTTTATTCAATCAACTGCGTCCGAGCCATCCCGAAATAGGCAATGGCTTCACTCACATTCTTTGCGCGCAAACCGCGAAACGAACTCTTTTCTCGCGTATGCCGCCTCGCGGCTTTGCAAGAGATTTTTAACATTGTTTGAAACAAGCAGGAGAAAAATAAGGTTCCATTGGCGCGGAAGGTAAATCAATCATTTTACCTTTGCGTATTTTTGTACCTCATAATAATTGTGTTCTATTAACCACTGGAATCATTTCATTTTCTTTAATCACAATGAAACGGCTCGTATATGTGTCTCTCCTATTCTTTCTTTTTCCTCTGTGCACATTTTCTTGGAGCATAAAGGGACACCGGCTTGTGGCAGGTGTGGCGGAGCATTTCCTTACGGTTACGGCGGCGGACAGTGTGGCGAAATTGTTGGCAAACGATTCGCTTGTCGGAGTTAGTACATGGGCGGACGAGGTGCGCAACCGCGATCATCCGCTGCACAGCAGGTTTGCGTACGCCACTCCGTGGCATTACGTGGATATTGAATTGAATGAAAAATCCTACGATGCGTCGCTCGACTGCCCCGACTCGAATTGCGTCGTCGCCGCGATAAACCGGTCGATTGTCACGCTGCGTTCCCGTGATTCAACGGAAGAAGCGAAGACGATTGCGCTGAAATTCCTCGTGCATTTCGTCGGCGACATGCATCAGCCGTTCCATTGCTACGATAATCACGACCACGGAGGGGGTTCAATTCTTGTGGATTTTTTCGGGGACTCGGATAATCTGCATCACGTGTGGAACGAGATGATTATCGAGCGCGGAAACATTACAGAACGGGAATTACTGCGTCAACTAAAAGGCGAGAATCGCGACAGGATTGCCGGATCAATCAACATCGAGCAATGGGCAAATGAATCGCACGCCATTGCGGTGGACGCGGCACGGACAGTACCAAAAAATCACCGACTCGATGCCCGCTATATGAAAAAATATGCGCCGATTGTTAAACAACGGCTCTGTTTGGCGGGAATCCGATTGGCGAAGATTTTAAATATGATATACGGGTAGAAGACAGACATTACTCTTCCCACTCACACGTCTCACAGTGACTTACGGCTGCACGTTCCGTCTGAAAGAATAGACGAAATAACCGTTGACGATGGGTATCGTGCTTGCAGGGGAAACACCTGTCGAAATCACATTCACGTTCATGACGCCTGCGATATAATCGGAATCCACAGTCGTGAGATGCATCGCTCCTTGATAATGTCCCGCACTATCTTCGGAGAGAAAATTTTTAAATGATGTTCCATTGATAGATGTGTCTTTTGACAGTTGGCACAATAACGCTGTGTATGGTTGCGCGAGCGGGGGCGGGTGTGGAATGCCAAATGAATAATAACCGGTATCCAATTGGTGAAAGGCGTAGATGCTGTCCGTCCATGTGAAGGGAATTTCAAGCCGCAGAGTGTCGCCTGCGCCCGCGCCTGTTAGAATAATACCGTTGATGTAGCCGTATCCATACAGGTCGGCAGTATCGAGAGAGAAAGACGACGCAACCCAACTTTGTCCGCCAATCGTCGCCGTCATCGTATCCGATACGTACAAATGGTTGTTCGTCGTCACGACCGGATTCCCGCCGTTACATGCTGAGATGAGCGCAAATGCAGGTAAAAAAATAAAACAAAGGGAATATTTTTTCATTCGGGACGGCAAAAATACGAAGAAAAACAGGATTTGCGGTTATACTTGACCGAAACTTTGCTTCAGGTTAAGATTTATACTGGCTAATAACCGCTTCTTGACTTACCTATTTCCGCATGGGAGGTAAATTTTCAATTAACGCTTTTTGGCAAGCGTTGTTTTGCGCCGTAGTATTGTGGCGGCTGACCCCACAGGAGTTCCGGGTAATTGAAATACACGACACTTGAAGACGACGTAGAGTTCGAGACACTTCCGGCGGCGAGCCAGACGCGCAGGCTGTCGGCGTAGGTTGCTACACCGGCTGTGTCTGCAATGAAATACGGATGCCAGACGGTATCGATGATATTCGGTCCCGGCAAACGGTAAATGTTCTGTCCGATAAAGACGTCAAGGAAGAATGTGCCGGTATCACGAATAGATTTTGCCCACACTGACAGTATGTAGGGATAGTATTCTGTAGGTCCGGGCGGGACGTCGGTAAAAACAGCGCCAGGCACGGAGTACGTTCCGGGTCGGATCGCAACTGAGTATGTCCCGACGGAATCAGTTCCATCAAAAGGAGGTACAACCGGTGTTATCTGCACTAACGATACATTCAATGCGTTCCACAATTCAAACGACGGCATATTCTCAAGTGCAAAACTCGAGTTGGCAAGCATATTTATGTAATACGGACTGGGAATAGTCTGCGTCGGTGGATTACAGCCAATAATACAAAAGATACAGCAAAAAACGGCGCAAAATATTAAGATTAAAACACGCTGGCTCACTGAGTTGGTCATATTTTATTTGACACCCGAAAATGTCATTTGTTACAACGCGCGATAGTTCAGGTGTTTCAGTTTTTAAATTTTTCTGAATACTGATTGTTGAACTCCTGCGATTTCCCTTTGGGAACGGAGAGCGACCGCCACGACGAAGATCGAATAACCTTCGCGATGTACACGATTTGTCCGACGTGATACGCATAATGCGCGATCTGTCTGTTCATTGCGTCAATGACTGTGTGCGGCTCGTTACGGATGCGCACGATACGCTGCAAGTCTGATGGAGTAAGGGGTGCAAGAGCGTCGAAAACGCATTTCCATCCTTCTTCCCAAATCGCGGTGACGTCCGCTTTTGTTGTAGAGTAGTCAATGAATTCATCGTCGCGATGACGCCATTCTTTCTCGCCATCGCTCGTGAGGAAATCCGTCCACCGTGAAAGCATATTGCCATGCATGTGTTTCACCACGACGGTGATGCTGTTCGATTCGGGTTCGGGCGTCCAATGTATGTCATCGTCTTCGATTTGTGCGAATGCGCCGTCACCCAGCGATTTATAATACCGGAACTGCTTAATCGCGCTTTGGAGATACGTTTCAGCTAATGATATTTCGTTCATTGATAATTATATATTTAATTTTAACGTTGCGTTATCTATTCCCATCCTTCTTTTGCGAGCGCGTCGTGCAACTGGTCGGGATGATGTCTGCAATAATATTCCAATTTGCTTGAGTTTTCGTGGGCTTTGTCATAATCCCATCCTTGCGCCATCAAGTTGCGTTCGTGGAGCTCGTGCAGAAGAACATACGGACGCTCGATTTCTTCAAGGTCGTTGTCAATCCAGACTTCGTTTTGAGGAACGAACTCGTACACATAGTCGTGCCCGCCTTCGGTAAAATCAATATCGAACACGCTACGCACCAGCCGCCCGTCCGCAATCCACACACTTACACCCGATTCGAGCTTTTTCCAGAGCCGGACGTGTACTTTTTCGGGATCGGGAAGATTGCCGCCGCGCGTCAATTTTCGGACGTCGCCCGCGCGTTCGCGTTCCGAGTGTTCTTTTTTATCTGCACCTTCAAGCGCATCGTCGTAGGACAAGCCCTTGTCCATGAGCCGGCGTTGTTCCAAAAGATTATCAATGAAAAATTTTTGTTCGTCGGGATGAGCTTCTTTATCGAGCCAGAATTCATTTTTTGGTATGCATTCGTAGCCCCCGTGCTGTCCGTAATTGGTGAATTCTTCGTCAATGTGCGTGCGCACGTATGTTCCGTCCACAATCCAAATGGTTATATCGCCGCGCTCACCGATTTTTTTCAAATACGGCGGTTTGAGTGTTTCAGGTGTTGATTCTTTAGCTGGCATTTTTACTTTCAGATGAGTTTTTGCAGCGGAGGATAATCCTGAATCTCCCTGCAATATCAAGAATATTATAACGAATACTGTAGGAAAAATTAGGCGAATTCTCTGTTCATGTGTAGCCGGATGAAGTAACTCCGGTCGAAAGTTCTTAAACATTGTGCAAACTACATAACATCATATCATCAACGGATACACCAATGTACCGCTTTCTTTGCTGCACAATGTAGATCAACGAGGCATCGTGATTTCATTTTTTCCGTCAATGTAGTACTATAAATTTATTCACTGTTGTTTTATTGCCTGATGAAAATTTATAGAAATACATTCCTGGCGGAAAGTCAAACGTAACGGGTACAGTGATGGTACCTGATTCAAGTATGTTGTTAAGGATTGTTTTCACACATGTCCCGAAAGAGTTAAATATTTGCAGAGTAACCAATGATGGGCTGGGAAGATTGAAATATACGTTGCTCATTGTAGTTGCCGGATTTGGATAACTTGACAGTTGGAACATGTGCAGGGGCGTCTCTTTTACTGAAATAAGGTCGGCTAAATCAATCACGGATATTGAATCCACGGGATGACCGTAATCATTGCTTGCAATGAGCAAATGCGCCGTGATGTCCAATAACGATGGTTCTTCGAGCACAAACGTAATTGCGGCACTGTCGCCGGGTCGGATTGTGAACGGCTGTGTCACAACGGTAAACAAAGAATTATCAATTGAAATGTTCGTAACGTGCAACAATGTGCTTCCATTATTATGGACGATGATTTGTTCAGTATCGTTTGCCGAACCTGAGCCGCATTGCACCGTATCAGTATTGAATGAGGCTATTGCGGAACTGTCCCCGGCAAAAACATTTCTGAAAAGGACGCTCAGAAATAATACGACAAAGGGGAAGAACAATTTTTTCATCGAATTCCTTTTTAAATATATAAACAACATATTGTGACGATAAGCAATATACAATAAAGATGCGAATATTGTCTATTACCGGTTTTATGTTGTTTTTCAATTGCGGCTTTACCGCTATTCTTGTAATTTGAGTTTGCATAATATGGCTATCACGGAAAAAAGAGGCAAGCACGGAAGTTGACGGGTTGCGTAATGTTTTGATTGTCCGAACGGACCGTATCGGCGACGTGATATTGACGGCGCCGATGGCAACTGTGCTGAAGAATAAATATCCGGATACGCGTGTGACGATGCTTGTCAGAGAGTACGCGCGTGACCTGATCGCGGGGCATCCTGATATTGACGAAATTATAACCGTCAAACGCGAAAGCGACGTCGCGGCTCTCGTTCCGGCGTTGCGGGAGAAGCAATTTACAAGCGTGTTTTGTCCCTCGCCCACGTTTATGGTCGCACGGGCGGTGCGGAGCGCTGACATTCCGATACGCATCGGCACAGCATACCGGTGGTATTCGCGGTTGCTGTTCACGGAAAAGATTTACGATCACAGGAAGCCGGCGCAGTACCACGAGGTGCAAGCCAACGTCCGGATGATAGACAATTCGTTACGGTGTACGCCCGAAACGTTGCCGCTCCGTATGGTTATCGATGACGAATCCAAGAGCGAGGCGCGGGAGTGGCTTGCGGAGCAGGGAATAGTGGATGGAACACCGTTTGCGGTCGTGCATCCGGGGTCGGGCGGTTCGGCGAAAGACCTGCCGGTCGAGCAGTTTGCCCGTATTGCAGCGCGACTGCGTGATGAATGTGGTTTCCGCGTCGTTGTTACCGGCGTTGCATCAGAAATGAATTTGCTCTGCGTAATGAAAGACATGACCGGAATAGGAACGTGTGCCGTCGGTTTTCCGTTGCGGATGCTGGCGGCGTTGCTCGCCGACGCGAGGTGCCTTGTTACAAATTCGACAGGGGTGCTGCACATTGGGGCTGCCGTAGGTACTTACGTTGCAGGGATGTACCCACCGATTCTCGCGTGCAGTCCGAAGCGCTGGGGACCATGGACGGAGAACGCGGATGTTTTCGTCCCGCCGGTTGAAGAAAATTGCAACGGATGCGAAGACACCGCATGCCCGTATTTTTATTGCATGCGATTAATTGCGGTTGAGGATATAATGAAAAAAATAAAGGAACGCGTTGCACCATGAGTCAAGAAGAAGATTTTATAGAAATCAAGAGATGACGGGGAAAATTTCACTCGCGCTTCATATAGGCGCAATAGTAGTCGTTGCCGGGATTGCCTGCGGATGGACGCGCGGGGATGATCAACAAGGGCAGCAGCGGTCACAGTCAGAGGCGTTGCGCAATTTGCCGAATGAGGCTTTTGGTTTCGGGGAAACGTTACAATTTAATGTATCGTACGGTTTCATTACCGCGGGAACGGCAACGATGGCAGTCACCGCCGTACCGGAGTATATTGAAAATCACGAATGTTATCACGTCAAGTTCGACGTCACCTCGAAATCATCGTTCGACTGGCTCTATAAAGTCCGCGACCATTATGACACTTATATCGACGTTGATGGTATTTTCCCATGGAAATTTGAACAGCACGTCCATGAGGGGGGCTATGCAAGAGATTTTCGCGCGACATTCGACCAAAAGATGCACATTGCTCATACAACAGATGACAATCAGAGTTACCCCATTCCGGCGTACGTGCATGATATTCTTTCCGCGTATTATTTCGTCCGAACGCTCGATTTGAAAAGCATGCACAAGGACGACAAAATACATCTTCAGAATTTTTACAAAGATAAAGTTCATGATGTCGACGTTCGCATTCTCGGGAGAGAGCGAGTGGAGGTCGACGCGGGAACATTCGACTGTGTAGTTGTCGAACCACTCGTGACGGAGGGGGGCTTATTCAAGCACGCGGGACGGATTATTATATGGATGACCGACGACGACAGGAAAATACCGGTGAAAGTCAACACGAAAGTAGTTATCGGTTCAATTGATGCGACGCTGACGTCCTACTCAGGCATCCGCGGACCAATTGCCGCAAAAGTTGAATAGAAATTATGAATCGAAGATTTCGAAACTATGCTCAGTAAATTCCCGAAAGTAAATATCGCCGACGTGAAAACAATTTCAATTCACGACCGCCCGCGCAAGGTGGAGTTGAGTGAATTTGCGCGCGCGTTCGATCCCTCAGGCTCGTTTGCAGATTTTGCCGCGTCGTTACCGGATATTCTTGCGGCGAAGGAATTGAAAGAATTTGCGGATGCCATCATTGCTTCGCGACGCGCAGGGGCGCCCGTGATTCTGATGATGGGGGCGCACGTGATAAAAGCCGGGTGCGCGCCGCTCATTGCCGATTTGATGCGGAAGGGAACGCTCACCGCGATTGCGATGAACGGCGCCGCCGCCATCCATGACGTGGAAAGCGCGTTGTTTGGCACGACCTCCGAAGACGTGGCGGAAAACATCCGAGACGGGAGTTTCGGGATGGCGCGCGAAACGGGAGATTTTATCAACGGCGCACTCAAGAAATACACAAAGGATTCCGACGTCGGATTCGGTGAAGCAATCGGGCTGGCGATACGCGAATCGAGCATGCCTAAAATCGGTATTTCATTATGCGCCGAAGCGGTTGCATTGAACATTCCCGTTACAGTACATGCTGCAATCGGCACGGACATCATTCATCAGCAGCCGACAATGGATGGCGCTGTTACAGGCGAGATGAGTTTCCGTGATTTTCGCTCGTTGTGCGATACATTGAAACGCATACACGGCGGCGTAGCAATGAATTTCGGCTCGGCGGTGATTCTTCCCGAAGTGTTTCTCAAGGCTCTTACAGTCGCGCGGAATCTCGGATGCGATGCAAATGGATTTACAACAGCAAATTTCGACATGATACAGCACTACCGTCCACGCATGAATGTCGTCCAGCGTCCCACGCAGGATAGCGGCAAAGGTTATCAATTCACAGGGCATCACGAAATAATGCTCCCCCTCCTCGCCGCGTTGATAAAATTGAAAATGGGTAAGTAGAAGCCTGCAAAGCCACGCAGGAGCATTCTATTCTGCCTTTCCATAATATCATCTGCGATTGTAATGTAAATGTGACGATTATGAGAATCCTTTCATATAAGAATCTTCTCATCGGCAACGATACAAGGTGAAAGTATCTTTGCAATTATTAAAGTGCTATCCCAATTCAATGGTAATTCATTGTGTCTAACAGTAGGAGAGTATCTTATATTCCTTATTTCTAACATATTCATTGCTCATGAGAAATATATATAGTAAAAACGGTTTGTCTGTTCTTGGTGCCTTTTTATTCTGTTTGTCATTTATAGTAACCGAGTCAGGTGCGGCAACTGCAATTTGGCTGTTGCTGGTAAGCAGTAACGGTTTCCAATTTCCACCGTTGGTATCGAGCGAACTAAATGAATATTCAGGAACGGTCAAGCCTGTCGGTTGATCCGCTTGTTTGCAGGAGTTCAATATAACGAGACTTCCTGTTAAAGCGAAACATGCGATAATAAAAAATTTCTTCATAATTTCTTGTCGATTATTTATTAATTGTTTATTGATTTCTAATGATAAAATTTGTAA